>ERZ773228.1714-NODE-1714-length-22060-cov-3.619268_pt1 | contig 22060 bp, 17 predicted proteins | sample MGYA00580524_ERZ773228 | MGnify/ENA primary metagenome ERZ773228 (study PRJEB29015, sample SAMEA2737768) | human gut metagenome | biome: human gut; feature: human-associated habitat; material: faeces | place: China | collected 2012 ... | reverse complement strand
GGTCGTCGTCGGCGCCGAACGTCGGGGCGATGTGCACGATGCCCGTACCGTCCGACGTAGTCACATAGTCGCCTATGATCACGCGGAACGCGTCGCCCATCGGCTTTACCCAGGGGATCAGCTGCTCGTAACGGATGCCCTCCAGTTCGGGCCCCATCCAGCTTTCTCCCGTGATCTGGTAGGTTCCCTCCATCTTCTTGGTGAAGTACGATGCGACGAGGTCTTTGGCGAGGATGACCGTCTGCGGCTCTTCGGTGTAGGGGTTGCGGCACTTGACCTTGACGTATTCGATCGCGGGGCCTACGGCCAGCGCGGTGTTCGAAGGCAAGGTCCACGGCGTGGTCGTCCACGCCAGGAAATAGAGCGTCCCCTCGACATCGCCGAAGAGCTTTTCGCTTTTCGCGTCGCGGATGATCCTGAACTGCGACGTGCATGTCGTATCCTTCACGTCGCGGTAGCAGCCCGGCTGGTTCAGCTCGTGCGTCGAAAGCCCCGTGCCCGCCGCCGGCGAGTAGGGCTGGATCGTATAGCCCTTATAGAGCAGACCCTTGTCGAAAAGCTGTTTGAGCAGCCACCACAGGGTTTCGATATATTTGTTGTCGTAGGTGATGTACGGATCGTCCATGTTGACCCAGTACCCCATCTTGCGGGTCAGGTCTTCCCACGCCCCCGTGAATTCCATGACGGCCTCGCGGCAGGTGCGGTTGTACTCCTCGATCGAAATCTTCCTGCCGATGTCTTCCTTGGTGATGCCGAGCTTCTTTTCGACGCCCAGCTCCACGGGAAGCCCGTGCGTATCCCAGCCCGCCTTGCGGTGCACGAGATACCCCTGCTGCGTCTTGTAGCGGCAAAAGACGTCCTTGATCGTGCGGGCCATGACATGGTGGATGCCGGGCATCCCGTTGGCCGACGGGGGCCCTTCGTAGAATACGAACGCGGGGTGCCCCTCGCGCGTGGTGATGCTCTTGTGGAATGTGTCGCGGGCGTCCCATTCGCCGAGCACGTCGGCGGCTATCTGGGCCAGGTCGAGGCCTTTATACTCATTGAATTTCATGGTATATGTGTTTTTTATTTCGTTCGGGGTCGTACGCCGGCATGGCCGGAAATGCCGGAAAGACTACTCTTTTTCCGACAACTTGCAAAGATATAAAAAAGATTTGAAAAGCACGCAAAATTGCGCCCATTCCGTCCGTGGCGGCATCTGCCCGGCGCGGGCTATTCCCCGGCCGGGATTTCGACCCAGAAGCACGACCCCGCGCCGACGGCGGAATCGACGCCGATACGGCCGCCGAGCTGTTCGGCGATGTTCTTGCAGATCGGCAGCCCGAGCCCGGTGCCCTGCGTGAAGGTGTCGACCTTGTAGAACCGGTCGAAAATCTTGGCGCGCTCCTCCTCGGGGATGCCGATGCCCGTATCGCGGACGTAGAACCGCACCCATCCCGGGCGTTGCGAGAACCCGATCGTTATCGAACCTTTTGTCGTGAATTTCACGGCATTGCGCATGAAGTTGCCGAGTATCTGGTGCAGCCCCTGCCTGTAACCCTCGAGCGGGAGCCGGGGCAGGTCGTCTTCCAGCCGCAGGACGACCCCTTCGGCCACTTGCAGGCGGAATGTCTCGGCCACCTCGCGGCAAAAGTCGCGGGCGTCGAATTCCGTGCGGACGATCTCTATGCGTCCCGATTCGATCCGGGCCAGGTCGAGTACGTCGGAGATGATTTGCAGCAACAGGGTGTTGTTCGTCAGGATCAGGTCGGCGAACTCTTTGCGCTGGTCGGGGTCGGCCTCCGTAGCCATCAGTTCCGAAAAGCCTACGATCGCGTTGAGCGGCGTGCGGATTTCGTGGCTCATGTTGGCCAGGAAGGCCGATTTTGAGCTTGTTGGACTCCTCGGCGCGCTCCTTGGCGGCGATCAGTTCCTGTTCGGTCTGCTTGAGTGCCGTGATGTCGTAATTGATCCCCAGCATGTCGATGATCTGTTCCCCGGGGCGGTAGTCCCGGCAGATGAGGTGGGTCTTGATCCAGGTTTTCCGGCCGTCGTCGTGCAGCACGCGGCAGATGGCCGTTGCCGACTGCACTTCACCCGCAGAGAAGCGCGCCAGCAGATCGAGCAGGATTTTGCGGTCTTCGGGGTGGATGTGGCGGTATTTGCCGATCACGTCGCCGATCTGCGCCGAGTCGGCTTCCCCGTAGTTGCGCAGCCATACGTTTTGCGCATAGCCCTCTTTGTTGTAGAGGTTGTAGTTGGCATATCCTACCTGGGCATATTCGGAGATGATGCGGAACAGGGCTTCGAATTCCGAGACCCGGTTCTGTATCTGCCGCAATTCGGTGTTGTCGATATTGATGAGCAGGTAGTGGGTGAGTTCGCCCCGGTCGTCGTACAGGCAGCGTATGCGCCCTGTCCAGTCGAAATGCCCCGGGCGCGTGCTTTCGTAGTAGCCGTCGAGTTTCCCGAACTCGTAACGGGCGGTGAAATCCGCACTTTCGCCGTGCTGGATGCGGATTTTCGTCTCCTCCGGGAAATTAGGGTTGTCGAACAGGTTGAGCCCGCGTATTTTGCCGGGGTCTTTCACCCCGAACATTTCCAGGTCGCAGGTGTTGATGTCGATGAGCCGTCCCCGGTGGTTGTAGATCTCGATGCCGACGGGGGCGTTCTGGATGATGTTGCGCAACAGTTTTTCCTGCTCGTCCAGTGCCTTGTGCGCCGTTACGGCGTCGGTGATGTCGAGCGTGAGGATCACGAGCTCGGTTTCGTCGTTGGGCGTATTGTACAGGAAACTGCGGCAATGCCGCCTGGTCTTTTCCGCGAACCATTCGCAAACCTTGTAGTCGCCGATGCAGATGTGCGCGAGCTTGTCGATATGGGCATCGACGGGCAGGCCGGCTTCGCGCGCCGTCTTGTCGGTATATGCGTCCGGCGCTATCCCCACGATTTGCTGCGCCGCGCGGTTGACCGAGAGGAAAAGGTAGTCGATGGCGCGTCCGTCGCTGTCGTAAAGCAGCCGGATGCGGAAATACCCGATCGGCAGGTGGTCGAGCAGCACGTCCATGTGCTTGTTCTCCTTCACGACCGTGTGGTAGTTGTTTTCGAGCGTCAGGATTTCGGCTTCGCGCCGGTCGTGCACGGGGACGCGCTGCATGTAGCCGAAAAGGTGCGTGCCCGTATCGGGGTCGGTCTGCCGTCCGACGAGCTGGGCATGGAGCCAGACTTCGCCCTCGGGAAGTTCGACCGGGAATGTCCTGTCGAATTTGCTGCCGACCTTGAGCGCCATGAACTCGTTGTGGATCGGCATCCGGTAGTCTTCACGGATCAGGTGCGTCAGTTGGCCGATCCGGATTTTGTCGCCGTCGAGCCCCAGCAGCCTGGCGCTATATTCGGAGACATACAGTTCTCCGGTTTGGAAATTCGCCTTCCACCAACCCATGTGGGCGGCGTCCAGCATGAGCATCAGGGATTGGAAATTCGGTGTGTAGGGTGTGAACATGGCGCAAAAGGATGTCAGGGGATATTTAGAGCGTCCGGATGATGCGTGCAGGGTTGCCTGCCGCGACCGAATCCGCCGGGATATCTCGGGTGACGACCGACCCCGCCCCGATGACCGCCCTGTCGCCGATCGTGACGCCCGGGCATACGATCACCCCGCCGCCCAGCCAGCAGTGGTCGCCGATGACGATGGGCTTGCCTGCTTCGAGGGCCGTTCCGCGTGTTGCGGCGTCGAACGGGTGGTGCGCCGTGAGCAGCTGCACTTTGGGGCCTATGAGCGTCCCGCAGCCGATGCGTATCGGTGCCAGGTCGAGGAAGACGCAGTCGAAATTGACGAAGGAACCTTCGCCCAGGTGGATGTTGTAGCCGTAGTCGCAGTGGAAAGGTTCGCGGATGAACCCCCGCACGTTGGGGCATAATTCCCCGAGCGTGGCGCGGTAGTTGTCGTCATGGCCGCAGCATTCGACGTTGAGGCGATGCATCAGGCGTGTGGCACGGTCGCGGTCGGCCGTCAGCTCCGCATCATGCGGGTCGAACCATTCGCCCGCCAGCATTTTTTCCTTTTCGCCTCTCATCGGTACATGCCGGCATTTTTAGTCGAACGACTGCAATTCGATCAGTTTGGCATAGATGCCGCCCTTTGCGAGCAGTTCGGTGTGGGTGCCCTGCTCGGCCACGCGGCCGTGGTCGACGACGATGATCTTGTCGGCGTTGTGGATCGTCGACAGGCGGTGGGCGATAACCACCGACGTGCGGCCGACGAGCAGCTTGTTGAGGGCATCCTGCACGAGTTTTTCGCTCTCCGTATCGAGTGCCGAGGTGGCCTCGTCGAGGATCAGTATCTCGGGGTTCTTCAGTACGGCGCGTGCGATCGAAAGCCGCTGGCGCTGGCCTCCCGAGAGTTTGACGCCCCGGTCGCCGATGTTGGTCTGGTAGCCTTCGGGTGCTTCCTGTATGAAGCAGTCGGCATTGGCGATCCGGGCCGCCTCGACGATCTCGTCGTGCGTGGCCCCGGCCTTGCCCATGGCGATGTTGCCTTCGATGGTGTCGTTGAAAAGCACGGTGTCCTGTGCCACGACGCTCATGTGGGCGCGCAGGCTGTCCTGCGTGTAGTCGCGCACCGAGACCCCGTCGATCAGGATGTCTCCCGCCTTCACGTCGTAGAAACGCGGTATGAGTTCGCTGAGGGTCGACTTGCCGCCGCCCGAAGGGCCTACCAGGGCCACGGTTTCGCCGCGCTTGATCTCGAACGAGATGCCTTCGATCACCTCGCGGCTGCCGTCGTACGAGAAGTGGATGTCGCGGAATTCGATCTTGTCTTTCAGCCCGTCGAGTTCGATCGCCCCGGGTTTGTCCTGTATCTCGCTTTGGGCGTCTATGATCGAGAAGATGCGTTCGCCGGCGGCGATACCCTGGTTGATGTTGGAGAACTGGTCGATGAACGTGCGCACCGGACGCGTTATCTGCGAGAACATGGCGATGAAGGCGATGAAGCCTTCGGGGCTGAGCGCGTCCTTGAATACGAGCGAACCTCCGAATACCAGGATGACGCCTACGGCCGAGATGCCCAGGAATTCGCTCATCGGCGAAGCCAGCTGCTGGCGGCGGGCCATCGAAAGGGTCAGCCGCGCCAGGTCTTCGCTCAGGTCGTAGAACTTCTGCTTGACATAACCCGTGGCATTGTAGCTCTTGATGACCTTGATGCCCGACAGCGATTCGTCGAGCGTCGAGACCAGTTCGCCCATGCGCTGCTGGCTTGTCCGCGCGGGATGGCGCAGGCGCTTGACGATGCTGCCGATGATCAGTGCTACGACGGGCAGGAAAAGCACCGAGAAGAGTGCCAGCTCCCACGAGATGGCGACCATCATGACCGTATAGCCGATGATGAGGAACGGCTCGCGGAAAGCTACCTGCAATGTGTTGGTGATGCAGAACTGCACCACGCCGACGTCCGAAGTGATCTTCGAGATGATGTCGCCCTTGCGCTGGTCGCTGAAATAGCCCACGTTCATGTCCACGACTTTGGAGAACATCTCGTTGCGCATGCGCTGCAGGGTGCGTGTGCGCATGTTCTCGACCGTCCAGGCCCCCATGTAGCGGAACAGGTTGCTCAGCAGGCTCACGAAAATGGTGACGATGGCCAGCAGCAGCAGGACGTTTTCGGGGTTGTATTCGGTGAACAGGTGCGAATAGGTGAAGTTGAACAGTGCCGTCAGGTATTCCTGGTTGAACGCCAGCGGGGGGAGCTTCTCCACGTATACGAACGTGTAATCCGCATCGAACATCGTCTTGAGGATCGGCATGATCAGCAGGAACGTGAGCGAATTGAACAGCGCGTAGAAAAGTGAGTAGAAGAAATAGGGGATGGCGTATTTGCGGATGGGTCGGGCGAAACCCAGGAGCCTCATGTATATTTTAAACATTACGGGCGGATTATTTGCAGGTTATGTGATAATCGTGACAAAGATAGGAATAATAATGTGAAATTCGGAATTCCCGGCTTAAAAGTGCGAAGTTCCGGGGAGTTTAGAACCGAAAAAAACGAAGGGGCAGACATGCTGTCCGCCCCTTTTCAGGGCTCGTAACCCGTATCTTCCAGTAAATGCGCCTTGTCGTTGGCGGCAGCGACCGCCAGTTGGTCGCAGCGATTGTTCTCCACGGTGTCGGCATGCCCCTTGACCCAGACGAAGCGGACGTTGTGATGCCGGTATACGCGCAGGAAGCGCATCCACAGGTCGGGGTTTTTCTTACCGGCGAACTGTTTTTTCACCCAGCCGAAGACCCAGCCTTTCGTCACGGCATCCACGACGTATTTCGAATCGGAATACACGGTGACGTCCGACCCGTCGAACTTGAGCGCCTCGAGCGCCACGCAGACGGCCATGAGCTCCATGCGGTTGTTGGTCGTCAGGCGGAATCCCTGCGACAGCTCCTTGCGGTGCTGTCCCGAAAGGAGTACCGCGCCGTAACCTCCCGGCCCGGGGTTCCCGAGCGCCGAGCCGTCGGTATATATGGTGATTGTCGGCAAATCGTGTCGTCGTTAAACCCGGCCCTGCGGAGCGGGTGTGGTTCGTTTGCGGCGTGGCCGCGGTGGAAAATACCTGTCCCGAACCCCAGGGTTCGGGACAGGGCATGTCCGGCTTTTTTACGAAAGGGCTTCCAGTTGCGCCTTGATGGCCGCGATCTTGGCCTCGGCGTCGGCCTGCTTGGCGCGCTCGTTGGCTACCACCTTCTCGGGGGCCGACTGCACGAAACGCTCGTTCGAGAGCTTTTTCATTACGCTTGCGAGGAACCCTTCTTGGTAGGACAGTTCGTCCGTCAGTTTGCGTCGTTCCGCTTCGGCGTCGATTTTGCCCGCCATCGGCACGAAGTATTGCGTCGTCTTGACGATGAACGCTGCGGCCGCCGGGTCTTTCTCCGTCACCGTCTCGATGGCCGTCAGGTTGGCCATTTTCCGCATCACGGGGGCGTACTCGGCCGGGTAGTTCTCGTCGGCGATCACCTTGAGCGTCAGCGCCTCCTTCTGCGGCAGGTTCTTCTGGTTGCGGACGTTGCGCACCGAGGAGATCACCTCCCTGGCCAGCTCGAACCGCGCCAGCAACTGTCCGTCGATTTCGTCCGGCTGGGGCATCGGGGTGACGGTGATCGACTCGCCTTCTTTGCGCGGGGCGAGGTCTTGCCAGATCTCTTCCGTCACGAAGGGCATGAAGGGGTGCAGCACGCGCATCAGGGAATCGAAGAACGTGCGCGTGGCTTCGAACGTCGGCGCGTCGATCGGCTGCCCGTAGGCGGGTTTCACCATCTCGAGGTACAGGCCGCTGAAGTCGTCCCAGAAGAGCTTGTAGGCCGTCTTGAACGCCTCCGAAATGCGGTAGGAGCCGAAATCGTCGGCGATCTGGCGCAAAGCGACGCCGAGTGTCTGGCGGAACCATGCGACCGCCAGGCGGTTGTTCTCGTCCTGTGCGGCCTTGCCGTCCGCCGACCAGCCGTTCACCAGGCGGTAGGCGTTCCATATCTTGTTGCCGAAGTTGCGTCCCTGCTCGCAGAGCGCCTCGTCGAACATCACGTCGTTGCCTGCCGACGAGGAGATGAGCATCGCCATGCGCATACCGTCGGCGCCGTATTTGGCGATCAGGTCGAGCGGGTCGGGCGAGTTGCCCAGCTGCTTGGACATCTTGCGGCCGATCTTGTCGCGCACGATGCCCGTGAAGTAGACGTTCGAGAAGGGCTTTTCGCCGCGGTATTCGTAGCCGGCCATGATCATGCGGGCCACCCAGAAGAAGATGATGTCGGGACCGGTCACCAGATCGTTGGTGGGGTAGTAGTAGCCGATCTCCCTGTTGTCCGGGAAGCGGATGCCGTCGAACACCGAGATGGGCCACAGCCACGACGAGAACCATGTGTCGAGCACATCCTCGTCCTGCCGCAGGTCCGTCAGCTGCAACGAGGCGTCGCCGGCCTTCTCGCGGGCCTTTTCCAACGCCTCTTCGGCCGTCAGGGCCACCACGAAGCCGCCTTTGGGAAGATAGTACGCCGGAATGCGCTGGCCCCACCACAGCTGGCGCGAGATGCACCAGTCCTTGATGTTCTCCATCCAGTGGCGGTAGGTGTTCTTGTACTTCTCGGGCACGAAGCGGATCGCGTCTTCCATGACGGCCTTCGTCGCCGGTTCGGCCAGCTGTCCCATCGAGAGGAACCACTGCATCGAGAGTTTCGGCTCGATGGCCACGCCCGTGCGCTCCGAATAGCCCACGTTGTTGGTGTAATCTTCGGTCTTTTCCAAAAGGCCCGCCGCGTCGAGGTCCTTTTCGATCTGCCGGCGCACGTCGAAGCGGTCCTGACCCACGTACATGCCCACCTTGTCGTTGATCGTGCCGTCGTCGTTGAAGATGTCGATGGTCTCCAGCCCGTATTTCTCGCCCAGCATGTAGTCGTTCACGTCGTGGGCCGGGGTCACCTTCAGGGCGCCCGTTCCGAACTCGATGTCGACGTATTCGTCGCGGATCACGGGGATCGACCGTCCCACCAGCGGCACGACGACGCGGGCGTCGGCGGGCAGGGCCTTGTAACGCTCGTCATTGGGGTTGACGCACAGCGCCGTATCGCCCAGGATGGTCTCGGGGCGCGTCGTGGCGACGATGATCGCCCGGTCGGTTCCCTCGACCTTGTAGCGCAGGTAGTAGAGCTTGCCGTGCGACTCCTTGAAGACCACCTCCTCGTCCGAGAGGGCCGTCTGCGCCGCGGGGTCCCAGTTGACCATCCTTACGCCGCGGTAGATCTTGCCTTTCTCGTAGAGGTCGCAGAAGACGCGCAGAACGCTCTCCGTGCGGGCTTCGTCCATCGTGAAGCACGTGCGGTCCCAGTCGCACGAGGCGCCCAGCTTGCGCAGCTGTTTGAGAATCACGCCGCCGTATTTCTCCTTCCATTCCCAGGCGTGGCGGAGGAACTCCTCGCGCGTGAGCGACGACTTTTCGATGCCCTTTTCGCGCAGCATCGCTACCACCTTGGCTTCGGTGGCGATCGACGCGTGGTCCATGCCCGGCACCCAGCAGGCGTTCTTTCCCGACATGCGGACGCGGCGCACCAGCACGTCCTGCAACGTGTTGTTGAGCATGTGCCCCATGTGGAGCATGCCCGTCACGTTGGGGGGAGGGATGACGATCGTGTAGGGTTCCCGCTGGTCGGGTTCCGAGTGGAAAATATGCTGTTCGATCCAGTAGTCGTACCATTTGGATTCGATCTGCTGCGGTGCGTATTTGTCTGCGATTTGCATGGCGCGTTGAATTTTACTTTGTTTTCAGGGATGCAAAGTTATTAACATTCTGTCAAAGATAAAATAAAATTTCTAAAAAATCGTTATATTTGCACCATTATATATCTGTATATCCTATGAGCAAAAAAGATAAGATCAAAACCATCGAAGTAGACGACGTGAATCTCGTTCCCGAGCTGCTCGACGGCAATCACCGCGTGATCCCCATCGTGACCGGCGGCGACGAGCCTGTGGAGGAGGTCGAAGTGCCCGAAATCATACCCATTCTCACGCTGCGTTCGTCGGTGCTTTTCCCCGGCGCCATCACGCCCATCACGGTGGGCCGCGACAAGAGCATCAACCTCGTGCGCGCCGTGAATGCCGAAGGCGGTATTCTGGGCGCCGTGTTGCAGCGCGAAAGCGACGTCGAGGACCCCGCGCCGGACGACATGTACAAGGTCGGCACGGCCGCGCGGATCATCAAGATCCTCGAAATGCCCAACGGCAACCTCACGGTGATCCTGAACGGCCTGGAGAAGGTCGAGATCACGGAGTACATCACCACCGAGCCTTATTTCAAGGCCCGGGTGACGGCCCTGCGCGATTCGACTCCCGATGTGAAGAGCATCGAGTTCGAGGCTCTCGTGGACTCGATCCGCGACGTGGCGCTGAACATCATCAACGTGTCGCCGTCGATGCCCAAGGAGGCGGCTTTCGCCATCAAGAACATCGACTCGAAGCGCGGTATCATCAACTTCATCTGCTCCAACATGGAGCTGACGGACGAAGACCGCCAGTCGCTGCTGGAGGCCCCCGGCCTGCTGGCCCGCGCCCGCAAGCTGCTCGAAATCCTGATCCGCGAGCAGCAGCTGGCCGAGCTGAAGAACCAGATTCAGGAGCGCGTCAAGCAGGAGATCGACAAGCAGCAGCGCGACTACTATCTCCAGCAGCAGATGCGTACGATCCAGGACGAACTGGGCGACGGCGCCGATGCCGACATCGAGAAGATGCGCGAGGAGGCCAAGAAGAAGAACTGGCCCAAGGAGGTCGGCGAAACCTTCGAGAAAGAGTTGCAGAAGGTCGAGCGGCTGAATCCCGCCGTGGCCGAATATTCGGTGCAGATGACCTACCTGCAACTGCTGCTGGAACTCCCGTGGAACGAGGTGACCAAGGACAATCTCGATCTGAATTGCGCGCGCGAGCAGCTCGACCGCGACCATTTCGGGCTGGAGGAGGTCAAGGAGCGTATCCTCGAACACCTGGCCGTCATCAAGCTCAAGGGCGACCTCAAATCCCCGATACTCTGCCTCTACGGCCCTCCGGGTGTGGGTAAGACCTCGCTGGGCAAGTCGGTGGCGGCGGCGCTGGGCCGCAAGTTCGGGCGTATCTCGCTCGGCGGCCTGCACGACGAGTCGGAAATCCGCGGGCATCGCCGCACCTACATCGGCGCCATGCCGGGACGGATCATCCAGACCATCAAGCGGTGCGGTTCGTCGAACCCGGTCATCATCCTCGACGAGGTGGACAAGGTGACCGTTTCGAACCACGGCGACCCGTCGAGCGCGCTGCTCGAGGTGCTCGACCCGGAGCAGAACACTACCTTCCACGATAACTACATCGACATGGAGTACGACCTGTCGAAAGTGCTGTTCATCGCCACGGCCAACAATATCGCCAACATCGCACCGGCGCTGCGCGACCGCATGGAGATGATCAATATCCCCGGCTACCTGATCGAGGAGAAGGTGCGCATAGCCCTCGACCACCTGCTGCCCAAGCAGCGCGAGGCGCACGGCATCAAGGAGCAGGAGCTCACGATGGCCCCCGAGGTAGTCGAAGGCATCATCGCCGGCTATACCCGCGAGTCGGGTGTCCGCTCGCTCGACAAGTTGCTGGCCAAGATCGCCCGCGCCCGTGCCAAGCAGATCGCCTTCGACGAGGTGTTTGCCCCGGAGGTTTCGGCCCGGGAGGTCGAAAAGATCCTCGGCATGCCCAAGTTCCTCAAGGAGGAGTACGAGGTGGGCGGCATGACGGGCGTGGTGACGGGCCTGGCCTGGACGGAGGTCGGCGGCGATATCCTCTACATCGAGTCGGTGCTGACGCCCGGCAAGGGCAAGGTCAGCCTTACGGGTAACCTGGGCGACGTGATGAAGGAGTCCGCTACGATCGCTCACGAGTGGGTGATGGCGCACAGCAAGGAGCTGGGCATTGACCCCGCACTGTTCGAGAAGAACGACATCAACATCCATGTCCCCGAGGGTGCGATCCCGAAGGACGGCCCTTCGGCCGGCATTACGATGGTGACCTCGATCGTTTCGACCTACACGGGGCGGAAAGTCCGGGATCGTATCGCCATGACGGGCGAGACGACGCTCCGCGGCCGTGTGATGCCGGTGGGCGGCGTCAAGGAGAAGATTCTGGCGGCCAAACGCGCCGGGATCAACGAGCTGATCCTCTCGGAGGAGAACCGCAAGGACATCGCCGAGATCAAGCCCGAATACATCGACGGACTGACCTTCCATTACGTGAAGACCAACGACGAAGTGCTGAAACAGGCGCTCATATAGCAGCCCGAAAGAAGTAAAAGGTGGAAAGTTTTGTTTTTCACCTTTTACTTTTTTAATTTTATGGATCAATTCCTCTGCCGATGAAATTTATCGCAATCATACCGGCGCGTTATGCGTCGACCCGCTTCCCGGCCAAACCGTTGGCCGTGCTGGGCGGGAAACCCGTTATCCGGCGGGTCTACGAGCAGGTGGCGGGCGTACTGGACGATGCCGTGGTCGCCACGGACGACGAGCGGATTTACGATGCCGTGCTGGCGTTCGGCGGCAAGGCCGAGATGACCTCGGCAGACCATAAGAGTGGCACCGACCGTTGCTGGGAAGCCTACCTCAAGCAGGGGAAACCCTACGACGTGGTCGTCAACGTGCAGGGCGACGAGCCTTTCATCCGGGCGTCGCAGCTCGAAGCCGTGAAGCGCTGCTTCGACGATCCCGCGACGGACATTGCCACGCTCGTGAAACCCTTTGCCGAGGCGGACGGCCTGGCCGCGCTGGAAAACCCCAATTCGCCGAAGGTGGTGCTCGATGCGCAGTCGCGGGCCATCTATTTTTCGCGTTCGGTCATCCCTTACCTGCGCGGCGTCGAACGCTCGCAGTGGCTTGCGCACCATACGTTCTACAAGCACATCGGCCTCTATGCCTTCCGCACGGAGGTGCTGCGTGCCGTCACGGCGTTGCCGCAGTCCACGCTCGAAAAGGCCGAGTCGCTCGAGCAGCTCCGCTGGCTTGAAAACGGCTACAGGATCGGCGTGGGCATCACCGACGTCGAGACCATCGGCATCGACACGCCCCAAGACCTCGCACGTGCCGAGGAGTTTTTGTCACACCATCCGGAATTTATAAAATGACAGCTATGAAATTCATCGCCGGCCCCTGCGTCATCGAATCCGCCGAGTTACTCGACACCGTGGCCGAACGCCTCGTGGCGATCAACAAGGCCCTCGGGACGGATATTATCTTCAAGGCCTCGTTCGACAAGGCCAACCGCACCTCGATCTCCTCGTTCCGCGGCCCCGGACTCGAACGGGGGTTGCGTATGCTCGCCGACGTGCGGGCGAAATGGGGGCTGCGTCTGCTGACCGACATCCACGAGGCGTGGCAGGCCGCGCCCGTGGGCGAGGTCGTCGACGTGATCCAGATCCCGGCCTTCCTCTGCCGGCAGACCGACCTGCTCACCGCCGCGGCCAGGACGGGCAAGACCGTGAATATCAAAAAGGCGCAGTTCCTTTCGGGGTTGGACATGCAGTACCCCTATGAGAAGGCGCGCGATGCGGGGGCTTCGGAAATATGGCTCACCGAACGCGGCAATATCTACGGTTACAACAATCTGGTGGTCGATTTCCGCAATATCCCCGACATGCTGCGCATCGCGCAGACCGTGGTGATGGATTGTACCCATTCGGTGCAGCGTCCCGGCGGTGCGGGCGGTACGACGGGAGGCAACCGCGAGTTCGTGCCGGCCATGGCCCGGGCGGCCCGGGCGTTCGGTGCCAACGGCTTCTTCTTCGAAGTGCACCCCTGCCCCGACTGCGCCAGGAGCGACGGCCCCAACATGTTGCAACTCGACGATCTGGAGAATCTCATTAAAACCTTGCTATAATGACCGATACCACCAAAGCGCAGATCCTCGACCTGGCCCGTAAAGCCATCAATACCGAGATGCTGGCGCTCAAGCACATGAAGGAGACCTTGGGTGACAATTTCGCCGATGCCGTGGAGCTGATCCTCGCATGCAGCGGCAAATGCATCGTCACCGGCATGGGCAAGTCGGGGCTCGTAGGGCGCAAGATCGCCGCGACGCTGGCCTCGACCGGAACCCCGAGTTTCTTCCTGCATCCCGGCGAGGCCTTCCACGGCGACTTGGGGATGATCTCGAAGGACGACGTCGTGCTGGCGCTCTCCTATTCGGGCGAGACCGACGAAATCCTGAAGATCGTGCCTTTCATCCACTCCAACGGCAACAAGCTGGTGTCGATGACGGGCAATCCCGAATCGGCGCTGGCGAAGAATTCCGATATCCATCTCGACGTGAGCGTCGAAGAGGAAGCCTGCATCCTGCACCTCGCGCCGACGACCTCGACCACGGCGCAGATCGCCATGGGCGATGCGCTGGCCGTGTCGCTCATGCAGATGCGGGGCTTCACGAGCGTCGATTTCGCACGCCTGCATCCGGGCGGCAGCCTCGGGCGTCGCCTGCTGATGACCGTGGGCAACGTGATGCGTTCGCACGACCTCCCGGTCGTGGCGCCCGACTGCTCGGCGACGGATATGATCCACGCCATCAGCAAGGGCGGGCTGGGGCTCATCATCATCTGCGAGGGCGAGAGGATCGAGGGCATCGTGACCGACGGCGACGTGCGCCGTGCGATGGAGCGCCGCCGCGCCGAGTTCTTCAATATCAAGGCCGGCGATATCGCCACGCCTAACCCGAAAACCATCTCCGCGGATAAGAAACTGATCGAGGCCGAGAAGATGATGACCCGGAACAAGGTCACGTCGCTGCTCGTTACGGACGATGCCGGGAAATTGCAGGGCGTGATTCAGATTTACGACATCAAATTATAGGGCTTTCGCTGCTGCGTCACGCCGCCTGTACGGGCGGCGTATGCGGGACGGCGTGCCCGCCGTGAAACGCAAGGGGGACGGTACCTTGGTACCGTCCCCCTTGCGTTTTGTCTGCCGCGGTATGCCTCCGCGGGGTCAGTCCCCCTCTTCGAGCTGGAAAACCTGTTCGACGGGTTTGCCGAAGATCCGGGCGATCTTCAGTGCCAGTACCGTCGAGGGGACGAAGCGCCCGGCCTCGATGGCGTTTACGGTCTGGCGGCTTACGCCGATGGCATCGGCCAACTGCTGTTGGGTCATGCGTACTTCGGCGCGTTCGACTCGAATCCTATTCTTCATCGCGGAGCGTTTTGTTAAGCCGGTACATGGCCATGCGGAAAAGCAGGTAGTAGATGGCCGGGATGGTGTACAGCAGTACGAACATGCAGGTCAGGAACTCGAAGTCGTAGAAACACAGTGCCAGCAGGATCAGTAATATGTAGTTGGCGTATACGGAGATGAACAGGCTGTTCAGCCGCAGCGAAGTAATCATTTCGTCCTCGTTGCGTTCGCGGGCGAAGCCTATGAAGATCAGGCCGATGGCCGTGCCGATAAGGGCCGTGTTATTGAGCAGGTGCTCGTTCAGGCTGTCGAGCCAGTTCAGTTTGTCCTGCAGGAAAAGCATGTAACAGCCGAGCAGGACGGAGGAAAGCAGCAATATCCATCCGATTTTCTTGAAACCGACGGGCAGTAAATAGTCTTTTTTCATAATGCAGTTTTTTATTTGTTTTTGCAGATACAGAGTCCGTCAGGCATTTTCATCCGCTTCCGGTGTGCGGCATCGGAGCCGCCACAAGCGCAGATTGAAAATGATTACGTATACGGCGCAGATAAATACCGGATTGGAAAGCCAGTCCGTCCATGCCTTGATTCGGACGATCTCACCCAAAGTTAATATCCGGGTTCCGACGTAGAAGAAAGGAATCCGGAGCAGGTTGACAATGAAGAACATGTAGATGACGGCGACCAGGGTTTGTCCGCGCAGCGAAGAGATGTACTCGTCTTCGATCCGTTCACGGGAGAGGGCGATTATCGGCAGAGCGATCATGGCGATCGTTGCGGCCGACAGGAGCCATGTGTCGGTTCGCTCCTCTTCGACCGGCCGGAGGACCATTATGAGAATGAAAGCCAGGGCGACGATCAGCAGGATTGATGCGAGGTGTTTGCATCGGTGCGGCAATAAAAGGTTTTTAGGCATACGGTAATCGTTTTAGTGGTTTGACTAATACAAATGTAAAGTTTATTTTGCATTTTGGCAAGTAAACACGACAAAATTTTTGAACGCTAAAAAATTAGAGGGCCTTAAGGCCCTCTAAAAATCTTGTCCGCAATTCCCGGGAATTCATCGGCTCAATCCGGATTCGGTGTCACCGGTTCACGTTTTCCTGTCCTTGCATTCTGTTTACCGGCTTCTGTTCGCTGCTTATTGTTCACAGCCGGGTATTCGCGGTTTGGTCTTCACTGCCTGTTGTTGACCGTTCGCAGGTTGTGTTCCTGGACCGGATTTCCGCAAACTGCTTTTCCGCCTTCCCCCGGATGCCGGATCCAGATACCGGGTGCTGGTATCGGAACATACACACCGGGCCCGGGCGCCTGTCATCGGCCGCTCGATGCTTGGCGCCGGTGACCGGCCATCGCTGCTGTGCCGGATCGGGTTTGCCGTCGGGTCAGCCCCGGATGTAATGCGGCATATCGGCGGGAATCTCCATCGAGATCTCTGCCAGCCCGCCCACGATGCCGTCCACGCGCCAGGCTGTCTGGTAGATCATTTTGCGGACGCCGTTTTTCTCGATCGTGTAGGCATTCGTGCCCCCGTCGGCGAGCAGGCGCCGGATAATTCCGCGCGACCGTTCGCTGTGGCAGTCGAAGAGGTTTTTGCCGATCATGTCGCCGTGCCGGGCGAAGGTCGTGCGCGCCTTGTCGTTCATGTAGAGGATCGTGCCCCCGGTGTCGCATACCGTAACCGCGCAGTTCATGCCGTCGGCCCAGGGATAGGGATTTTCTGTCGTCATATTGCCGTAGGTTTATCGTCGGGGAAAGCCTCCCTTTTCAACGGGAGGTGCGGAGTGATTATGGGCATTGCAGCGAAGATGCGGAGGTAAACCCCGGTTTACTGCTGTATCTTCACCAGCTGTTCGCGGTAGGCGTTCAAGATGCGCGATTTGGAAATGAAGCCCAGGTAGCGGTTCTGTTTGTCGACCACGGGCAGCATCCAGGTGTGCTTGTCCTCGAATTTCTCCATGACGCCCTGTATCAATTCGTGTTCGAGTATCTTGTCCGGGGGCTGGATCATGTAGTCGGAGATCGGCTGTCCGTATTTTTCGTGTTTGAACATGTCTTCGCGCAGGTCGTCCAGCTGCACGATACCCAGCAGGTGTCCGAAGTTGTCGATCACGGGGAAGATGTTGCGGCGTGCCGTCGAGATGATGTGCACGATGTCGCCCAGCGTGAAATTCTCCTTGATGCGCAGGAAATCGGTCTCCATCAGATCGTCGAGCTTCAGGAAGACGAATACCGACTGGTCTTTGTCGTGCGTGAGCAGTTCGCCCCGCTGGCGCAGTTGTTTGGTGTAGATCGAGTCGGGGTCGAGGTAATAGTCTACGGCGAACGATATGCAGGCCGTGATCATCAGCGGGATGAACAGTCCGTAGCCGTTCGAAAGCTCCGCGATGAGGAAGATCGAGGTCAGCGGCGCCTTCATCACGCCCGACATCACGCCGGCCATGCCCACCAGCGTGAACGAGACGACCGAGACGTCCCAGTCGAAGAATGCATTGCACAGCAGGGCGATCGAGGCTCCCGTGAACGCCCCCACGAACAACGACGGCGCGAAGGTTCCGCCCACGCCGCCCGCGGCGTTGGTCGAGGCCATGGCGATGACCTTGAAGAACATCGTGGCGATGACGAAGAGGATGACCACCCAGTCGATTTCCCGGAAGCGGTAGAAGAGCGAATTGTCGAACAGCTCCTGTGCGCGGCCGTGCATCAGCGACATGAACCCTTCGTAGCCTTCGCCGTAGAGCGGCGGGAAGATGAAGATCAGGATGCCCAGCACGGCGCCGCCGACGAGCCATTTCTTATATTGGCTGTCGATCTTACGGAAGAAGTTGCCCACGCGCAGGTTGGTCGAGGTGAAATACCAGGACATCAGCCCGCAGCATACGCCGAGCAGGATGAAAAGCGGTATCTGCCACAGCTCGAAGGCGTCCTGCGGCTGGAGCGTCACGGCCAGTATGGGGTCGAAGCCGCGCAGCATGAAAGCCATCGTCGTGGCCGTGATCGAGGCGATCAGCAGCGGGATCACGGAGCCGGCCGTGATGTCAAGCATCAGGATCTCCAGCACGAAGACCACGCCCGTGATCGGGGCCTTGAAGATGGCTGCCAGCGCCGCACCGGCACCGCAGCAGAGCAGCAGCGTGGTATGCTTGTAATTGAGGCGCACCAGCCGCCCGACGTTCGAGCCTATCGCCGCGCCCGTCAGTACGATCGGCGCCTCGGGCCCCACCGAACCGCCGAACCCGATGGTCGTGGCGCCGCCTACGATCGACGTCCAGCAGTTGTGCCCCGGGATGCGCGAGTTGCGGCTCGACATGGCGTAGAGCACGCGCGTTACGCCCTCCGAAATATTGTCGCGCACGATGTATTTTACGAACAGCGTGGCGAGTATGATGCCGATGGCGGGGTAGATCAGGAACAGGACATGCGCACTGTCCACCGGGAACCAGCGTATCAGCCCGCTCTTGATGCCGTGCAGCAGTATTTCGAACAGGTAGGTGCCCAGTCCGGCGAGTATACCGACCACGACAGCCAGCAGCATCATGATCTGGCTGTTGCTCAACCGCCGGGTCAGGCGGAGGAACTCGCGGTAGATATGCTCGGTGCGTAACTGCATCCTATTGTTTGCGAGCGAAATGCTCGGCTTGTTCGGCGATAAGCCGTTTGTCGTCGAAATAGTTGATCTTCATGGCCCGCTTCACGTCGTCGAGTGTCTGCGAGGCCATTTGCCGGGCAGCCTCCGAACCGGTGCGGAGAATCTCATAGACCTCTTCGATGCGGCCTTCGTAGTATTTGCGGCGTTCGCGGAACGGTTCCAGCGTCTCGTTGAGCACGGCGATCAGGAATTTCTTGACCTTCACGTCGCCCAGGCCGCCGCGGCGGTAATGCGCCTTCAGCTCGTCCAGCGACGGGTAGTCGGGCAGATATTTCGGGAAATGCTCGGGGCGGCTGAAGGCATCGAGGTAGGTGAACACCGTGTTGCCCTCCACCTTGCCCGGGTCTTCGACGCGCAGGTGGTCGGGATCGGTATACATCCCCATGACTTTCTTCTTCACCTCGTCGGCGCTGTCCGAGAGGTAGATGCAGTTGCAGAGCGATTTCGACATCTTGGCCTTGCCGTCGGTGCCCGGCAGACGCATGCAGACCGCATTCTCCGGCAGCAGGATCTCGGGCTCGACGAGTGCCGGGCCGTATACCGTGTTGAACTTGTGGACGATCTCGCGGGTCTGTTCGATCATCGGCTCCTGGTCTTCGCCCGCAGGGACGGTCGTGGCCTTGAATGCCGTGATATCGGCCGCCTGGCTGATGGGGTAGGTGAAGAAGCCTACGGGGATGCCCTGCTTCTGCTGCGTGTCGCCTTCGGCGGCATTCTCGGCGAAGCCCCGCAACTGGATCTCGGCCTTCACGGTCGGGTTGCGTTGCAGGCGCTGTACGGTGACCAGGTTCATATAGTAGAACGAGAGCTCGCAGAGCTCCGGGATTTGCGACTGGATGAAAAGGGTAGACCTTTGCGGGTCGAGGCCGACCGAAAGGTAGTCGAGTGCCACCTCGATGATGTTCTGGCGCACCTTCTCGGGGTTGTCGGCGTTGTCCGTCAGGGCCTGCGCGTCGGCTATCATGATGAATATGCGTTCGAATTCGCCCGATTCCTGCAGTTCGACGCGGCGGCGCAGGGAACCGACGTAGTGTCCCAAGTGGAGCCGGCCCGTAGGACGGTCGCCGGTAAGAATGATCTTTCCCATAAAACTTTATATATATTTTGTGGACAAACTTACGAAAAACCGCGCGGGTGACCTAATAAAGTTGTCTGTTATAGATTTATTTTATATTTTTGTGTATTGAAATAATCGGCTACTATGACTATAATTCAACTTGAATACCTCCTGGCGGTGGCGAACTGCGGTAGTTTTTCGCTGGCCGCAGAGCATTGTTTCGTGACCCAGCCGTCGCTGAGCATGCAGGTGAAGGCGCTCGAAGAGGAGCTGGGCGTCGTGCTGCTTGACCGTTCGAAGAAACCCGTGATCCCGACCGAGGCCGGCGAAGTGGTGCTGGATCGCGCCCGGGAAACGCTGCGGGCCTACAACAATATCCGCGAGTCGGTCGCCGAACTGAAGGGCGAAACTTCGGGTAAACTGCGTCTGGGCGTCATCCCGACCATTGCGCCCTACCTGTTGCACAAGTTCATCCCGGATTTCGTGCGCGATTATCCGAAGGTGGAGCTGGAAATCTCGGAGATGGTCACTTCGGACATCGTCGAGGCGCTCAAGCGCGACCGGATCGACGCGGCGCTGGTCGCCAGCGGCACGTGTGGCGACGGCATTCTCGAACAGGAGCTTTTCAACGACCGGTTTTTCGCCTATGTTTCGCCCGAAAACCCGTTGTACGAACGGCAGAACATCCGCATCGAGGACATCGACCTGAAAGACCTGGTGATCCTGAGCGCCGGAAACTGTATGCGCGACCAGATCATCGAGCTGTGCCAGGCCAAGCGCGACATGCCGTCGCACTACTCCTTCGAGTCGGGGTCGCTCGATACGCTGATGCGCATCGTCGACTGCACGTCGTGCCTGACGATCATCCCCGAAATGGCCGTCGAATATGTGCCCAAGGAGCACCGCGACCGCGTCAAGACATTGGCCAAAGGCGCCACGTCGCGCAAGATCGCCATCGCCGTGCGGCGCACGTTCGTCAAATCTTCGATCATCAAGGCGCTCGCCGAATCGATCCGCACCTACCGCAAATAGGCGTTGCGCGGGGGAGGCGCTCGTTATGCAGGAGGGGGCTTTCCTTCTGCGGTACGGTCCGTGCACCGGGGCAATCCGCTCATTCCGTCGCCGTTTTTCGTCGATTTCCGATTTATTTACTATCTTTGCACGGATATAGCGGGCTATTACGGAATATTGGAATATGGAAAAATTGATTGAGACGATAGTCGGTGCGATTCAGGATAAAAAAGGTAAGGATATTGTATCGTTGGACCTTTCGGGATTCGACGGCGCCATCTGTTCGCATTTCGTCGTTTGCAACGCCGATTCGACCATGCAGGTCGTGGCGATCGCCGACGGCGTGGAGGAGGCCGTGGCCTTCTTCCGCTTTCCGAACGATGAAAAGCCGATGAAGATCTACATTTTCAAGGCCAAGGGCGACAGCTATGAACAGTATGCGCGCATCGAGGGAACGTCGAGCCTCATCTACAGCGTGAACTACGCGGACCTTGACGGCGACGGCCTGCGCGAGATACTCGTCGGCTACCGCAGCAGCTCGGATGTGCAGGGGCTCTCCATTTATCCGATGACGGCGGGTTCACCCGAGGCGCTGCTCATCACAGGCTACTCTCGCTATGCGAATATCGACATGAACGGAGACGGCAAGCAGGAACTGCTCATCCTTTGCAGCGACACGGAGAGCGTTGGACGCGTGGACTATTACGACTGGACGGACGGAACGCTCACCATGCGCTATTCGATGCGCCTCTCGCTCTCGCTGGCGGAGGTGAGCCGCCTTACCGCCGGGACATTGACGGGCGGGGAGAACGCGCTTTTCGTCACGGGTGTGACGGCAGAAAACCAGACGGTAACGGATGTGCTGGCGCTGCGCGGCGAGCGGCTGCAGAATATCGCCCTCGGCGCAGACGGCAGCCAGATGCCTTCGCTTTCGGCGTTTTTGGGTCTTTTCCCGCGCGATGAGAACGACGACGGCGTGACCGAGGTGCCGGAGGCGCGTGCGCTGCGCAGCTTTGACCATGAGAGCGAGCCGCAGTATTACATCGTCTGGCGGCAGTACGCTGCGGACGGCACGGCGGACGATGTGCAGAGCTGCTTCCACAACGTTTCAGATGGCTGGAGCCTGACGCTGCCGGAGGAATGGAACAAGGAAGAGCTTGCGGCCGAACGTGTGGCCGGTACGGGGGAGACGGCGGTCGACTTCTACCGCGTGGACGCGGACGGTACGAGGGAAAAGCTCCTGACGATCTACCGTCTGACGGGCGATATGAGAGAAGAACTCGGGAGCATCGGCGACCGCTTCACGCTCACGCGCCAGGTCGAGGCGGTGTACGCTGCGGAGATCGGCGAGACCTGGAACGTGCAGCTCACCGAGCAGTCGCTGCGCGAGCGCTTCTCGCTCATCATGGCCGAATGGGTGATGGGCGACAACTGAGAAGAGGAGACAGAATATGAAAAAAGTGCTGGTGCTGGAGGATGAAGCCAGTATCCGTAGTTTTATCGTGATCAATTTACAGCGCGCGGGCTACGAGGTCGTGGAGGCCGAGTGCGGCGAGGAAGCGCTGCAAAAATTGCAGGATAACCCCGACACAAGGCTCTGCCTGCTGGACATCATGCTGCCCGACATCGACGGATTCGAGGTCTGCCGCCGCATCCGTATG
>ERZ773228.1713-NODE-1713-length-22081-cov-21.767093_pt1 | contig 22081 bp, 16 predicted proteins | sample MGYA00580524_ERZ773228 | MGnify/ENA primary metagenome ERZ773228 (study PRJEB29015, sample SAMEA2737768) | human gut metagenome | biome: human gut; feature: human-associated habitat; material: faeces | place: China | collected 2012 ... | reverse complement strand
ACCGCCGCGTCATCTTCAACGGCAACGGCTACACTGCCGAGTGGGAAGAGGAAGCAGCAAAGCGCGGCCTGCCCAACAAGAAGAACACCCCCGCCGCTCTGCCCGCCCTCATCGAGCCGAAGAACATCGCCCTGATGGAGGACTTCGGCGTCCTGACCAAGGTCGAGATGGAGAGCCGCTACGAAGTTGAGATGGAGCACTACTCCAAGATCATCAACATCGAGGCCCTGACCATGCTGGAGATGGCCCGTAAGCAGCTGCTGCCCGCCGTCAACGCCTACATGAGTGAGGTCGCCAACACCGCTGCCTCCAAGCTGGCCGTCAGCGAGAGCCTGAGCGTCCGCAGTGAGACGAAAGCACTGACCCGCCTGTCCGCTGACGCCGACGCCATGAGCGACGCTGTGGACGAGCTGCAGGCCGCCGTCGATGCCGCAAAGGCCCTCTCCGACGAGAGCGCAAAGGCCGTCGCCTTCCACGACGACGTTCTGCCCAAGATGGACGCCCTCCGCGCCGCCGCCGACGACGCCGAGACCATCTGCGGCGAGGACTACTGGCCTCTGCCCAGCTACAGCAAGATGCTCTACTACGTCTGATCTTCACATACCAGCGTAGAATAAAGCACCACAGGCTGAGGCGCTTATCTGAGCCATTCTCCTTTTCCTATTTCTTACACCAGCCTGAAGACCTGCCTCTGTACAGAGGCAGGCCTTTGGGCGTTTTTTAAGAAGACATACTTTTCAGAGGATACACACCTATGAGTTATACGACACAGCAGGACATCCTCGATTTCGTCGAGGACAACAACGTAAAATTTGTCCGCTTCGCGTTCTGTGACATCTTCGGCTTTCAGAAGAACATCGCCGTGCTGACAAGCGACCTTCCCAAGGCGCTGGAAGATGGCGTCTGCTTCGACGGCAGCGCCATCGCGGGCTTCATGCACGTGGAGGAGAGCGACCTGGTGCTCCGGCCCGACCTGTCCACCATGACCATCCTGCCCTGGCGCACGGCTGAGGGCCGGGTGATGCAGTTCTTCTGCGACGTGGAAAAGCCGGACAACACCCTCTTTGGCGGCAACTGTCGCGGCTTCCTGCGGGACATCAACCGCCGGTTCAAGCAGCTGGGCCTGCGCTGCAACGTCGGCACCGAGTGCGAGTTCTATCTCTTCGAGAACGACGACCGGGGCCGTCCCACCCGCATCCCCATCGACGCAGGCGGCTATTTCGACGTAGCGCCGCTGGACGCCGGCGAGAACATCCGCCGGGACATCTGCCTGACCATGGAGCAGATGGGCCTCGCCCCCCAGCACAGCCATCACGAGAACGGCCACGGCCAGAATGAAATTGACTTCCACTACGCCGGCCCCCTCAAGACCGCCGACAACATCTTCCTGTTCAAGCAGATCGTCCGGGCCGTGGCGGCCAGCAACGGCTTCCACTCCAGCTTCCTGCCGAAGCCGCTGCCCGACCAGGCCGGCAGCGGCCTCCACATCAACCTCTCGCTGACCATGGACGGCAAGAACCTCTTTGAGGGCGACATCGCCCCCGACAGCATCCCCGGCAGCTTCATGGCGGGCATCCTCCGCCACAGCCGGGAGCTGACGGCCTTCACGAATCCCCTGCCCAACAGCTACCTCCGCTTCGGCTGCGACGAGGCTCCCCGCTACGTGAGCTGGAGCCGCCAGAACCGCAGCCAGCTGGTCCGCATCCCGCAGGTAAAGGGCGACAACTGCCGCATGGAGCTGCGCAGCCCCGACCCCACCTGCAACCCCTACCTTGCCATCGGCCTCGTGCTGGCAGCAGGCCTCGACGGCATCGAGCACCGGATGGAGCTGTCTGCCCCCGTCAACCGCAACCTCTTCATCCCGGGCGAAGCCGCCGGTCTCGGCCTCGAGACCCTGCCCGCCTCGCTGGAAGAGGCCGTCGAGGTGGCCCAGAACAGCGAGTTCCTTCACAAATTCCTGCCCGACGAGCTGAGCCGCCGCTACTATGCCGAGGCTCTGCGCCGCTGCGAGGCGCTCAAGAACGCCTCCGACCCCGCCGAATATGAGCGCGTCCACTACTTCAATGCCATCTGATGCAGAATGACATAGGAAAGGAGTGAGCCGAATGGGACGTGCCCTGATCGTAAGCGCGGGCGCAAGCTCCAACGAATATATCTCCGCACGCCTGACGGAGCTGGGCTATGCGCGGCCTATCATCGTACCAAGTGCGGCGGAGGCGCGGCGGAGGATGCTGGAATCCGACTTTGAGCTCATCGTGGTCAACTCGCCGCTTCCGGATGAGTTCGGCCACGAGCTGTGCGCCGACGCCGTGGAGAAAACGGATGCCGGTGTGATATTTCTGGCCAAGGCCGCAGCCGCCGAGCAGCTTCTGACCCCGCTGAGCGAAGAAGGCGTTCTGCTGGTCACAAAGCCCTTCTCCAACACCTTCTTTTTGCAGGCCATCCACATGGCCGCCGCCAGCAACCACCGCCTCCTGCTTTTGCGGCAGGAGAATCAGCGGATGCAGGAAAAGCTGGCGCAGGTGCGGCTGGTGAGCCGCGCCAAGTGCTGCCTCATCGAGCTGGGCCATATGACCGAGGCCGAGGCGCACCGCTACATCGAGAAAAAAGCAATGGACACCCGGCGCGACCGCGCCGAGGTCGCGCAGGAGATACTGGACTCCTACGACCCCGCGCAATAATCCGTATTGCGCCCCCACTGAGGGAAAGTATTTGCTTATCGTGCTATTCACGGAAAAGAATATCTGTAAATTAGAGGAGAACCATTATGGCAAAGTTTATTTTCGTGACCGGCGGCGTCGTCTCCGGTCTGGGCAAAGGCATCACCGCCGCCTCTCTGGGCCGACTGCTGAAGTGCCGCGGCCTCAAGGTGGCCAGCCAGAAGCTGGACCCCTACGTGAACGTGGACCCGGGTACCATGAGCCCCCTGCAGCACGGCGAGGTCTTCGTCACCGACGATGGCACCGAGACCGACCTGGACCTCGGCCATTACGAGCGCTTTATCGACGAGAATCTGAACAAGTATTCGAACCTCACCACCGGCAAGGTCTACTGGAACGTGCTGAACAAGGAGCGCCAGGGCGCTTACCTCGGCCAGACCGTCCAGATCATCCCCCACATCACCAACGAGATCAAGAGCTATATCTACAATCTAGCCTCTTCCACCGAGGCCGATGTGGTCATTACCGAGATCGGCGGCACCACCGGCGACATCGAGAGCCAGCCCTTCCTCGAGGCCATTCGTCAGGTGGGCCTCGAGCAGGGCAAGGAGAACTGCTGCTTCATCCATGTGGTGCTGGTGCCTTACATCTCCGGCTCCGATGAGTACAAGTCCAAGCCCGCACAGCACTCCGTCAAGGAGCTGCAGGGCATGGGCGTCAGCCCCGACATCATCATCCTGCGCGCCGACGGCAGCGTGGGCAGCGACATCCGCCGGAAGATCAGCACCTTCTGCAACGTCAAGCCGGAGTGCGTCATCGAGAACCTGACCATGCCCAGCCTCTACCAGTGTCCGCTGATGCTCCACACCGGCGGCCTCGACGACGTGGTGGTCAAGCAGCTGCATCTGGATGTTCCCCCCGCCGACCTCACCGAGTGGAAAGAGATGCTGGCCCGGATCGCCACCCGCAGCAAGACCTGCACCATCGCCCTCGTGGGCAAGTACGTCAAGCTGCATGACGCCTATCTGTCCGTCATGGAAAGCCTCTACCACGCCGGCTTCGAGAACGACAGTCAGGTGGAGATCAAGTGGGTCGAGAGCGAGGACCTGCCCGACCAGGCAGCCTGCAGGGAAGCCTTTGCGGACGTGGACGGCATCATCGTCCCCGGCGGCTTCGGCGACCGCGGCATCGAAGGCATGATACAGGCCGCACAGTACGCCCGCGAGAACGATGTTCCCTACTTCGGCATCTGCCTCGGTATGCAGATCATGGTCATGGAGTTCGCCCGCCACGTTCTGGGCTACGCCGACGCCAACTCCAGCGAGTTCACCCCCGAGGGTCATCACAACGTCATCGACCTGATGGCCGACCAGCAGGGCAACATCCCCAAGGGCGGCACCATGCGTCTGGGCAAGTACCCCTGCACCGTCCTGCCCGGCACCAAGATGGCCGAGTGCTACGGCCAGAGTGAGATCTGGGAGCGCCACCGCCACCGCTACGAGTTCAACAACGACTACCGTCAGGAGATGCAGGACGCCGGTCTGGTCATCTCCGGCACCAGCCCCGACGGCCGCCTTGTGGAGACCGTGGAGCTGCCGGGCCGTGACTTCCACCTCGGCGCACAGTTCCACCCCGAGTTCAAGAGCCGTCCCAACCGCGCACATCCCCTGTTCAAGGGCTTCATCGCAGCGGCGCTGAAGTTCAAGAAGGGCAAGATGGGGCACTGAGAGGTTGTACGAAGGCAAACCTGACCCTAAACCCAAAAGCACCCGCTTTCCACATCACTGTGGAGAGCGGGTGCTCTTTTTGCTATGATGCTATGTAGCCGTGCTTACTTGCTGGCCTTCGTGGTCTTCTTACGGGTAGCGGTCTTGCGGGCAGGCTTTGCAGCAGGAGCGGCCTCGGCGGGCTTTTCCTCCGCCTTGGCGGGTGCGGCTTCAGCCTTTGCCGCAGCGGACTTCGCAGCAGTCTTGGCGGCGGTCTTCTTTGCCGCAGGCTTTCTGGTGGTCTTCTTCGCGGCAGGTGCAGCCTTTTCCTCAGCCGGCTTTTCCTCGGCGGGAGCAGCGGCCTCGGCCTTGACCTCAGCGGGCTTTTCCTCCGCCTTGGGGGCGTGCTTTGCGCGGTCCTTCACCTCGGAGATGGTCCACAGCTGGTCCTCGCCGGCAGTCTCCTGCCAGATCTGGAGCACAGCGCCGTCCGCAGTACCCATGCCCACGGTGTCGATGCACTTGCCGGCAGCCCACATGGAGCGCAGGCGGACGGTGCCGGCCGGGGTGGGCTCCATCTTCCACATCTGGGAAGTGCCGCCCACGTCCTCCCACAGGTGGAGCCAGGTGCCGTTTGCGGTGCCGGTCATCATCAGGTCGATGAGCTTGCCGGAAGCGCGGTTGCGGATACGGTAAACGCCGTCGCCCTCGCGGACGAAAGCCCACTCCTGCTCGGGCTTGCGCTCGTACTTGCCCAGACGGATGTTGCCGCCGTCCTTGACGCTCTCCACAGCCTGAATGACGCTGCCGGTCTTGGCGGCGATGGTGTAGAAGCGGTCTGCTTCAATGATAGTCTGTGCCACAGATTTCATAAGATTTCCCTCCGTATCCCGGGGCAGGATCTCCCCGGAACTCTTCTCTGCGCTGTTTTTTGTCTTCGCGCTTTTATTTCTTTCCATAAATTATACCACTTGACGTGATTTTCTACAAGCAATTCGACCTTTCTTTGGCAAATTTGCCAAAAGGCATTCCATTTTCTCCTGCTTTTGCACTCAATACCCTAACTTTTTGCAACGGAGCCGACCGCCGTCGGCGCAGCGCCGCCATCTCGACATTTCCCCCGATCTGCGCTATACTTATTGTATATCTGCATTTTACCCGTTCTTTGCGCAAAGAGCGGTATTTTCTTTGATTTCCGAAAGTGAGGTATCTCTTCATGCCGTCTTCCCCCCGCACCGCATCCGACGCCGCCGAGCTGGAGCGCAGCAGGCTCCAGTTCGAGAAAATGACCCAGACCCCTGTGCCGAAGCTCATTCTCGGCCTTGCGGCCCCCACCATCCTGAGTATGCTCATCACCAGCATCTACAATCTGGCCGACACCTTCTTTGTGGGCCAGCTGTCCACCAGCGCATCGGGCGCGGTGGGCGTCGTGTCGAGCCTGATGGCCATCATTCAGGCCCTCGGCTTCATGCTGGGCCACGGCGCGGGCGGCATCATCAGCCGCAGCCTCGGCAGTCAGGACACCCATGCGGCCACAAAGTTCGCCTCCACCAGCTTCTTCACGGCGCTGACCTTCGGCGCAGTGCTGGCCGTTCTCGGTCTCGCTGCCCTGCCCGACTTCATGATGCTGCTGGGCAGCACCGACACCATCCTGCCCCACGCCTGCGCCTACGCGCGGCCCATCCTCATCGCGGCCCCGCTCATGATGTCGAGCCTCGTGATGAACAACATCCTCCGCTACGAGGGCAAGGCCAGCTTCGCCATGATCGGCCTCGTCACCGGCGGTGTGCTCAACATCGTGCTGGACCCCGTCTTCATCTTCGGCCTCGGCATGGGGACCGGCGGCGCAGGCACGGCCACCGCTCTGAGCCAGAGCATCAGCTTCTGCATCCTGCTTTCCATGTTCCTGCGCGGCAAGACCGTCAGCCGATTCCGCATCACCCAGGTCACCCGCAGCGCCCGGGACTTCGGGCAGATCTTCTTCAACGGTGCGCCCAGCTTCGGCCGTCAGGGCCTGAACAGCATCGGCAGCATGCTGCTGAACGTCGCTGCCCGCAACTACGGCGACGCTGCCGTGGCCGGCATGAGCATCGTGTCCCGCATCTTCCAGTTCGTGCTGTCGGTGGCTATCGGCGTCGGACAGGGCCTGCAGCCTGTAGCGGCCTTCAACTACGGCGCCCGCCGCTTTGCCCGGGTGCGGAAAGCGGCCATCTTCACCATCTCGACGGCTTTCGTCTTTATGGCGGTGCTCAACGCTCTCTGCTGGTTCAACGCCGAGCCCCTCATCCGCCTCTTCCGCGATGACCCCGAGGTCACCGCCGTGGCCCTGCCCGCCCTGCGGTATCAGTGCGTCGCCATGTTCTTACAGCCCGTCATCATCGTGACGAATATGATGTTCCAGTCCATCGGCAAGTCGGGCCGGGCCACCTTCCTCGCCTGCTGCCGTCAGGGCGTCTGCTTCATCCCGCTCATCCTCACCCTGCCCCGCATCTGGGGCCTGAGCGGCATTGAGCTGTGCCAGCCCATCGCCGATGGCCTCACCTTCTGCATCTCGGTGCCTTTCCTGCTGCCCTTCCTGAAGGAATTGAAGGAACAGGGAGACGAAGAATAAGCTTGTCATAAAACTGTAACCAGGCCCGGCCACATTTCTGCAATGAAATGTCCGGGTCTTTCGTATATACTATAGATGGGAAAGTCAAATTCTGGGAGACTGTGAGGTGTTTCTATGAAGACCACTCTGCTTCGACTCAGCCGCCGCGCCGCCTGCCTCGTGCTGGCGGGCGGGCTGCTGGCGAGCTGTTCGCTGCTGCCTGCGGCGTCGCCCCGGCACGAGGGGACGGCGTCCTCGCAGGCTCCGCAGTATTACAGCGACGCATGGCTCAGCGACGACGCGCTCCACTACCTCTACTCTTACGCCGGGAACGGCGGCGGCACCATCCTCCGGGGCGGCAGGGTGCTCTACAAAGCCAGCAGCTCCGACAGCATCCAGCTGCTGAAGGACACCCTCACCGGCGAGACGGGCCACTACCTCGTGGCCCACTCCATCCTTGGCACGGAGAAGCGCACTTCCACCCTTTACGACGCCGACGGCAATCCGGTCATGACCTTTCCCTACGCCGTGAACGCCACCCTCTCGGGCGGGCTGCTCATCCTGCGGGACGACGCCGACGTCTGGGCTTTCGAGAACGGCACCACCGGCGGCACTCGGGTGTACGACCTCGCCACAGGCGCCCAGCTTCCCGTACCCGAAACAGCGCTCGACTGTCTCGTGGTGGACGAGGGCGTCCAGCGCCTCGTCTTCAACTGCTACGACCTGCCCGAGGGCCTTACTTACGCCTACGACGACCCCGACCAACCGCTTCACCAATACGTCCTCATCACCGACCGGGAGGGCAATGTGCTGCTGCGGGAGGACGGCTGCACAGCCAGCTCCCTCGCATCGTATCGCGGCGGCTTTGCCGACTGGCTCGATTTGAGCTGGTTCCGCGGCTCAGACTGGGGCATCGCCCGCGAAGCCCTCTACAACGTCACCACCGGCGAACTGCTCACCGGCGAAGAGGACAGCGCCGTCTCGGCCTGCGGCGTGGGCGTCGCCTGCCTCCAGAGCCGTCAGAACAGCTACTCTATCCTCTACGATTTGAACGGCGGCGAGGCCGTGGAGCTGGGCCGCTTCGACTGGGGCGTGAACACTTACACCCCCGGCTGCGTCGTCCTCTCCGGCAGCGATGACCCGGACAGCCCCTACACCCTCATCGACCTCGCCAGCGGTGAGAGCATCGGCGTCCAGCGAAGAGACACGGACTACCGCTCCGGCAACGTCGCTGTGCTGACGACGGACAACATCCTCAAGGTCTACGACGGCACCACCGGCGCGCTTCTGACCGACGTGGAGGCAGCGCCCGTGGAAGAAGCACAGTACATCAGCGTGACGGCCCTGCCCGACGGCTACGCCCTGCTGCAGTACGACGACGAAAACTACAACACCATCGCCATCCAGACCTACGGCGGAGAGGGTCTGCTCTGGTCGTCCGCCGGTGAGGCCCAGCAGTACACCTACGCTTCCTACCTCACCAGCACCGCCAGCGGCCCTCTGCTCACAGCCTGCCGGGACAGCCGTGACGGCAGCAGCCTCTACGATGTGCTGGACATGGAGGGCGATCTGCTTCTCCGCCGCCTCGGCAGCTGCTACAGCCCGGACGACCTGCCCGACGACTGCTTTGTTGCGCGGCAGGGCTTCGACTACGGCCTGATGGACTCCACCGGCCAGTGGCTCTACCGCGAAAGCATCTTCTCCTCCCCCAGCGACGACGCTGGCGGGGGCTACCTGTACTGACACGGAGGATTTTGATATGAAAGAGATGATCTCCCGCCGCAGCTTCCTGCACGTGATGGGCCTCGGCTTCGGGGCGGCGATGCTCACCGCCTGCAAGACCGGCACTACGGACTCCCCCGCCGACTCTCCGGCAGCGTCCGTCCCCGATGCGGACACGCCCGTCCCCTTCCTGACCGAGGACGAGTTCCCCCGCCTCGACGGCTCCACGGCCTGCATCCCCCTGATGGCCCAGATGAAGGCTGATGTCACCGGCATGGACCTTCTCGAGGCCCAGACCAGCATCACCGTCAGCACCACGGCCTATGCGTGGGAGAACTTCGGCCTCTGGTCCCGCAGCGACAGCGAGGACTACGGCGCACAGCTGCTCATCGTCTACGAGGCCCCCGAGTACGTCAAGGAAGAGCTGGCCGAGGCCGACGCAAAGCTCGAGCAGAAAGCCATTGGCCGGGACGCACTGGTGTTCATCGTCAACGAAGAGAATCCCGTCCAGAGCCTGACCCAGCAGCAGCTGCGGGATATTTATGCGGGCCGCATCACCAACTGGAAGGACGTGGGCGGCGCGGACTCCCCCATCGTGGCGTTCCAGCGGGGCGTGGACTCGGGCAGTCAGACCCTCTTCAAAAAGCTGCTCATCGACAAGGGCGACGGCCAGCTGATGGCCGCGCCCACCGAGCTTGCCCCCGCCGACATGGGCGGCCTCGTGGACAGCATCGCCGAGTACAACAACTCCGCCAACGCCATCGGCTTTTCGGTCTACTACTACATCGACCAGATGTACTCGAAGCCCGGCCTCCGTCTGCTGGCCGTGGACGGCGTGACCCCCGGGAATGACACCATCGCCGATGAGAGCTACCCGCTCTGCAACGAGTTCTACGCAGTCGTCCACGCGGACGCCGCCCCCGACAGCCCCCAGCGGAAGGTCTACGACTGGCTGGATACCGACGAGGGACGCAGGTGCATCGAGAAGGCGGGGTATGTAGCAGTGGATTAAACCTCTCCGTCATCGCTGCGCGATGCCACCTCCCCTACCGAGGGGAGGCCTTGGCATTTCGTGAAGCTTCGCCTCTTCGCCAGAGGCTCCCCTACCAGGGGCAACGGCGACGACCGCCGCCAGCGGCGGAAACAGGGAGTCGCCGTTGGGGCCGCGGCCAGCAGGATGCAAGCGACAGCGCAGCAGACGCTGGGAGCCGCAACCCGGCCTTGTCTGCGAAGCAGACTGAGAGGTTGTACAAAGGACAGCCTGCCAATTATACAAAAGCGTCCCCGGGATTTTTTCCGAGGACGCTTGCTTTTTATTACACCACCAAACACCACAGCGGCGTCGTGATGAGCGACAGCACCGTGGAGATGGCCGTACACTTGCTGGCGAAGGTGGAGTCTGCGCCGTACTTCTCGGCGAGGATGGTGGTAGTGCCGCCCATCGGCATACCGGCCAGAACGACGGCCACGCCGGTGGCCAGCTGGCCCACATGGGCCGCGCGGCATCCCACCAGCACCACCAGCGGCATCAGGAAGAGCCGGATGATGCAGTAGATGATGGCGTCCTTGTCCAGCAGCGGGTGAAGGTCGCGGCTGCCGATGATGGCCCCGATGAGGAACATCGACATGGTCATGTTGCAGCTGCTGGTACACTGGACGGCCTTGCCGAGGAAGGTGGGCAGCTGCCACTGGGTCAGCATGATGACCATGCCCACGAACACCGACGCGATGCAGGGGTGGGTGATGGTCTTGCGGAGCACTGCGAGGCGGTGCTTTTTCTTTTCCTCGGGCGTGGCGGGGGCGGCGTCCTGCATGAAGTAGGACACCCCCACCGACCACATCACGATGCGCTGGGGGATGAGGTAGAACGACGTCAGCAGCAGCCCCACCCCGCCGAAGAGCCCCTCCGCCAGCGGGCTTCCGAGGAAGCCCGCGTTGGAGCAGACCGTGCCGTACTGCATGACGGCCTTCCGCGCGAAGGGGTAGCGGTTGTAGCACACCGCGCAGACGACGCCGTAGAGCACCTGCAATAAAATCGACAGGATGAGGATGTCCCGGGTACTGCGGAAAATTTCCGCGTTGAACTCGATGCGGAACGACTGGATGATGTTTGCAGGCAGGATGATGAAGAGCAGCAGGTCGGTCAGACAGGCGCGGCCCTGGTCGGTGATGAGCTTTTTCTTTGCCAGAAAAACGCCGATGGCCAGCAGAAGCATCATCTGCGCCTGCAGGTCCAGCATGGTGGAAAATTCGGGCATGGTATCCCCTTTCATTTGGACATTCTTTGCTTAGCTGAACCAATTATAATCGCGTGATGAGCCGATTTCAATACCCGCGCCCCGCCGGGCGGCATGATTTTTCTGCATACCTTGCAGAAAAAGAGGCCAAGACCCATTCTGTCAGGTCTTGGCCTCTTTCCTGTTTCCTTTATAGGCCGAACAAATCGGCGTGTGTGCCGGTGCGGTACAAATACAACTCCGTATCTGTCTGGTAGTAGATCAGCAGCCAATCCGGCTGTATATGACATTCCCTATGGGGAATGTAGCTACCCGTCAAGCTGTGATCTCTATTCTGTGGCGGGAGCTGTTCAGGAACGGCCAGTACATTGACGACCTGCTGAAGCAAAGCCATATTGTAATGCCGCTTCTGGCACACTTTCAAATCTTTCTTAAATCTAGTGGAGTATTTTACTTCAAGCACTTTCATCCTCCAGCAACGAGCTGATCAGATTTTCAACCGGCCCATTGTAGGTATGACCACCGCCGTTGTCCAGTTCTTCAAAGGCTTCCAGCGTGTCGGCATTCGGCGTTTCACTTTCATCCGGAATAGCAGCCCCCTGCAAGTAGGCAATAATATACGGCAGCTTGTTTTCCGGCACTTGGTCAATCAAGCTCTTCGCCAATTCTCTTGTACTCATAACACACCCATCCTTTCGTGTAAAGTTTCAGGCTTATAAGTATTATAGCACTTTTTTCTTTATTGAACAGTCCTGCGTACCTTTTCCCAAAAAGCAAAAGCCCCACGACACACGCCGCTTTTCAGCGGTATATCGTAGGACTTTTTGGAGCTGGTGACAGGAGTTGAACCTGCAACCCACTGATTACAAATCAGTTGCGCTGCCATTGCGCCACACCAGCGAGTATCGTTTGCACAGGGTACTTTAGTAGAATACCAGAAACCGCCCCGCTTGTCAATATCTTTGTCCGACCCCGGCCACCGACGCCGACAATTCCATCCGAAGCCGCGACGGCAAAAAGCTGCTGGACGAGGTCATCCACCTCATGGATAAAACAACAAGCTGGGCCTCGTGAAGCTCGTAGAGGACGACGAGAACGGCGAGAACGTCAAAACGCTGCACTTCTACCCTCTCCCTCTCCGATGTTGCAGCCCTCGGTGCGGGCAGCACACCTTTCACCCTCAGCCACAGCGGCTCCACCTCCACCTTCACCGTGGGCGGCGCAGACCACAGCGCACTGCTGAGGTAAGCACATTACCATCCTCCATTCCTTCCACATAACGACCAAGGCCCCCGCAGTTCTGTTCCAAACTGCGAGGGCCTTGGCGTTTTATTATGATAAAATTTTACTTCAGCTCCCGCTGTACGGCAGCGAAGTCCTCGAGGGTCAGAGCCTCGGGGCGGATGCGGGCGTCGAAGCCCGCCGCCTCGATGGCCGCGATGACCTTATCTTTCGGCAGGCCGAGGCCGCTGGCGATGGCGTTGGCGGCGGTCTTACGGCGCTGGCCGAAAGCGGCACGGATGAGGGCGAAGTAGCCGTCCTCGTCCTCCACCTGTACGGCGGGAGTGGGGCGGATGTCCATCCGCACAACGGCGCTGGTGACCTTCGGGGCCGGGTAGAAGCTGCCCGGCGCGGCGGTGAACATCAGTTTTGAGGTGGCGTAGTAGCTCACGGCACAGCTGATGGCGCTGGACGCCCGGGTGCCGGGGGCAGCGGCCAGACGGTCGGCGGCCTCCTTCTGCACCATGACGGTGAGGTTCTGGATGGGCAGGCGGTCGCCCAGCAGCTTCATGACGATGGGGCTGGTGATGTAGTAGGGCAGGTTGGCGCAGACAGCCACCGGCATCCCGGGGAACTCCTCTTCGATGAGGGCGCGGAGGTCTACTTTCAGAACATCCTGCAATACCAGCTTGAAGTTATCCACGCCCGCCATGGTCTCGGCCAGCAGGGGCGGCAGGCGCTCGTCCACCTCGATGGACACCACCTTGGAAGCGCGCTGGGCCAGCTCTTTGGTCAGCACGCCGATGCCGGGGCCGATCTCCAGCACGCCCCAACTCTTATCGACGCCGCTGGCGTCCACGATCTTGGGCGGCAGGCCGGGATTGATGATGAAGTTCTGTCCAAAGCCCTTGGAGAGCGCGAAATCGTATTTTTCGCACAGGGTGCGGATAACGGAGAGGTCGGTCAGCTCCGGCATAGTGGTTTTCCTTTCTGTTTTTCGGTTGTCATTTGGTAACGTACATGCCAAAGCCTCTCCCTTTGGGAGCAACAGCGCTGACCGCCGCCAGCGGCGGAAACAGAGAGAAGCTGTTGGGGCCGCGGCCAGCAGGATGCGAGCGACAGCGAAGCAGACGCTGGGAGCCGCAACCCGGGCAGTGGCATCGCTTGCGATGACGGAGAGGGCAAGGCCGCAGAAAAATGGCCGCTGCACAGCGATAGGCAGCGGCCTTTGTCAGAGCAAGACCATCATAGCCTTGCCCTGTTCCATTTCAGCATCCTTGCCCTCTCAGACGCTCACGCGCCAGCTCTCCCAAAGGGAGAGCCTTTTTTAAGATGCGCTTTCCGTGCTGGAAGCCTCCTGCTCCCCTTCTGCACCAGCCTCGGAGGAAGCCTCTGCCTCCCCTGCGGCCTCGCTGGAAGCGGTGCTCTCGGCTGCGGCCTCCGAAGAGGCTGCGGCGGAGTCGGCGGCGATGTCAGCGTCGTTCACGCCGCCCACGGTGGTGACACCGGTGAGCTGCTGTGCGGTGCTGACGGCGCGCTGTATCTGCGGGTCCGTGTCGAGGGTGTAGTCATAGTAGCTGGCCTGCTCGTCGGCAGTCAGCGGGCGCTCCACGTCCACGGTCAGGCCGGTGCCGTCGAAGCAGGAGCCGTCGCCGCAAATGAGCTTTGCCACCGTGACCACGACAGCGCTGCCGTCCGAGAGGCGCTGGGGGCTGCTCTGGATGGTGCCTTTGCCCATTGTGGTGCTGCCCACGAGGCGGGTGCCGCACAGGGTGCGCAGGCTGGACGCAAAGAGTTCTGCCGCACTGGCGGTGTTCTCGTTCACGAGGCAGACGGTGGGCTGGCTGATGACCGAGTCGCCGGTGCTACTGCCCAGCAGGGTACGGTTGCCTGCCTTATCCTCAGCGTAGGCCAGCACGCCTTCCGGCGCGACGAGTTCGATGCAGCTGATGGCGTCATCAAGGATGCCGCCGCCGTTGTCGCGCAGGTCGAAGATGAAGCTCTGGGCGCCGCTGGCGGTCAGACTGCGGAGCGCAAAGTCCAGCTCACTGGGGGTGGAGTTGTCGAACTGCCAGATCTTGATATAGCCCACATTGCCCTGCACCAGCGCGGAATCGACGCTGTTGGCCGTAAAGCCGGAGTGGGTCAGATCGGCGGTGTGCTGGGCGTTCTCGCTGTCCAGCCAGCCTACATTGACGCTCGTGCCGCTCTCGCCCCGGAGTTTGTTCTGGACAGCCTCCACGCTGCCCAGACTTTTGATGTCTGCGCCGTCGATGGTGGTGATGTAATCGCCCCGCTGGAGGCCGGCCTCCTTGGCAGGAGACTCGTCATACACTTTGATGACCTTGGCGTAGCCGGACTGGTCGATGGCCAGCTCCACGCCGATGCCCATCAGCTTGCCGCTCTGGGCGTTGAGCAGGTCGGTGTAGGCCGAGGCGGTGTAGTAGCGGGCGTACTTGTCGCCGGTACCCAGCAGATAACCGGCAGTCAGACGGTCGTACAGCACGGTCTCGTCGATGTCGTAGTAGTCGTTGGCGCGCACATAGCGGTCTACCTCGGCCACCTTGTTGTACATGCTCTCCTTTTCCTTCACGCTGGTGACGGTGTGGTCAAACAGCCGCATCGCCATCAGCATCGTGATGGAAAAAGTGACCGTCATTGCCAGAATGACGATGGTCACGGTCATCCCTACGGAAATTTTGCGGTTCATTCAGTGTCCTCCCCAGTTCAGACCAAAAACATCAGGATGACACTGCCCAGCACCGACAGCAGGAACACTCCTGCCAGAATCAGACAGCCCACCCGAAGGATACGCTTGCGTTTTTGCTCGTTCATTTCGCCTTGTGGCCTCCTTTGACCCCTCGACTTCAATTACAGTTGTGTTATCTTATCGGAATATAACCGCGGGGGTTGACCGCATTGGCCTTGGAGCCGCCCTTCCACACCTCGAGATGGAGGTGGTTGCCGGTAGAGTTGCCGGTGGAGCCCACATAGCCGATGAGGTCGCCCTGGTTGACATACTTGCCCGCCGACGTTGCCACCGAGCGCATATGGCCGTAGAGGGTGGAGTAGGCGTTGCCGTCTGTCATTTTGCCGTGATAGATGATGACATAGTTGCCGTAGCCGCCGCTGGACCAGCCGGCCACCTGCACATAGCCGCTGGCGGCTGCGTAGATGGGAGTGCCTGCGGGGGCGGCAAAGTCGATGCCGGCGTGGAGCTTGTTGACGCCGGAGACCGGGTTCTTGCGCCAGCCGTACTCGCTGGAGATGCGGGTATAGCTCTTGAGCGGGCAGATAAAGCCGCTGAAGCTCAGCTGGGGCTTGCTGGCCGCTGCCGCTGCGATGAGCTTCTGGATCTCCTTCTTGACGGCCTCGTAGTTCATCTCGTCCGACTCGATGGCCGCCTGGGCGTTCTTCTGGGCCTGCTGGGCCTCAGCGGCGCTCAGACGGGCCTCCTTGACGCTGTTGTTGAGCTCGTTCTGCTTGGACTGCATCTGCTTGTTCTGGGCGTCCAGCTCAGCCTTTTTGTTCTGCAGCTGGGTGCGCTCCTCCACGAGCTGGGTGCGGTCGGCCACGAGGGCTTCCTTCGCAGCCTTCATGTTGTCGAGTATCTCGGTGTCCTTCACCGAGATGTCCTGCATGACCTCATTGAAGGTCAGAAGCTCGTACAGATCGTTCACAGACTGGAGCATGGCGACGCTGCCGCCGTCCCGCAGCTCCTGCATCGCGGCCATGTGGCTCTTGAAATCGTCCCACTGGTCGGCGATCTCCTGCTCTTTCCGGGCGATCTCATTCTGCTTGGCGGTGATCTCCTGCTCTTTGACGCCGATGCTGTTCTGCACCTCGGAGATCTGGCTCTTGAGGACGCTGATCTGGCTCTGGAGCACCGAGACTTTTTCCTTCAGCTCAGACTCGAGGGCCTTGGCAGCAGCTTCCTTCTTTTTGGCGTCGCTCAGCTCCGTCTTATGCTGCTTGATGGACGCAGAGATCTTGTCCAGCTTGTTTTGCAGCGAGCTCATGCTGGTGGCCGCACTGGCCGGGTAGACCGTCACGCTCAGCACGAGGCAGGCGGCGGCCAGAAAGGCGCAGGCGGCGCGCATCATGGCCGAATGGCCCGACGGCTTTGCGTGGCGGGGCGGATGGTGCAGGACAAAGCCTGCGGAATGCTTGTCGTGGTACACAGTAGGCCCTCCTTACACGTTCAGGTGCTTTCGGATGGAGAACATACTGCCCAGACCGCCCACCAGAGCGCCACCCGCGAGGCTGTAGGTCAGGATGGTGGGCCAGACATTTTCCAGCGGCACCAGAGCCGTACCCATGAGCATCTGCCACAGGCCGCCCAGTGTGGGCGACAGCTGAACGATGTAGGCATAGCCGCCGATGGTGGCAGCTGCCGTCAGGATGCCGGAGAGCAGGCCCATCGTCAGGCCCTCGATGACGAAAGGCAGGGTGACGAGGGCGTTGGTGGCGCCGACATACTTCATGATCTCGATTTCACGGCGGCGGGCAAAGACGCTCAGCCGGATGGTGGTACCCACCGTGATGATGCTGACAGCCATCAGCACCAGCACCAGACCGCGCCCGACCTTGGTGACAGCCTGCTGGACCTCCACAAAGGTGTTGGTCATCTCGATGGGAGCCGTGACGCTGTAGACGCCGCTGATGTTCTCGAACTGCTTGCTGATGGTCTCCATCTGGCTCAGATCAGACAGGGAGACGCGGTAATTGGCCTTAAAGGGGTTGTCGTTCTCGAACTCGTTCAGCAGGGCGGCATAGTCGGACATATAGCCCTTGTACTGGTTGAGGACGTCTTCTTTGGACATATACTGCACCCGGCTCACACCTGCGGTGCCGCTGAGGGCATTGCCCACAGACTGGATGGTGGCGTCATCGGCCTCGGGGTCCACGTAGACCACCATCTCGTTCTGGCTGCCCAGATAACTCACCATGCTGTCCACATTGACTTCAATGAGGCTGGCGAAGATGTTCAGGGTCATGCAGACGCTGAGGGAAGCGATGCAGGCGATGGTCATGGCCCAGTGCTTGCCGAGGTTGCGCACGCCGCGCCGGGTGAGGAACCCAAACGTAGAGATTTTCATACGTGCACCTCCTCGCCGAAACTGGCCGGAACATCGGAGATGATGCGGCCATGCTTCAGGGTGATGGTGCGGCGGTTGAAGCGGCGCACCAGTTCATGCTCGTGGGTGACGACAAGCACCGTGATGCCCATCTCGCTGACGCGTTCCAGCAGTTCCATCATCTCAAGGCTCATCTCGGGGTCGATGTTGCCGGTGGGCTCGTCCGCAATGACGAGGCGGGGGCTGTGGGCCAGAGCGCGGGCCACGGCCACGCGCTGCTGCTCACCGCCGGAGAGAAACTCGGGGTAGACCTTTGCCTTATCTTCCAGATGCACCAGCTCCAGCATGTAGTTGACGCGCTCTTTGATGTCTTTTTTGCCGATGTTGGTGACATGCATGGCAAACGCCACATTCTCGTAGACCGTCATGGTGGGGATGAGGCGGAAATCCTGGAAGATGATGCCCATCTGGCGGCGAAGGAAAGGCACTTTGCCCCGGCGCAGCCGGGCGACGTCCTTGCCGTCCACCATGACGCGGCCCTCGGTGGGCAGCTCTTCGCGGAGGATAAGCTTGAGCAGAGTGGACTTGCCGGCGCCGGAGTGGCCCACCAAAAAGACGAACTCGCCGTCGTCTACATGGAAGTCGATGTCCTCCAGAGCGGGAGTATCGCTCCGTTTGTATATCTTGGTGACATGTTCAAAATCTATCATGAGTATCTTGCTCCTGAAAAGTTTATTTGGCACAGAAGTTCCAGACCATTACAAAAGAAACCGGCCAGCATCGGGGTCGAGCGGCCGGTTTCGGCGTCCGCAGCCGGAGCGGCTGAGACGAAATATCAATATTTGGCCGGGTTGTTGGACAGGTACTTCTTGACCATGAGCGCTACCTTGAACACGATAGCGTCGTCGAACTCACGCAGATCCAGACCGGTCAGTTTTTTGATCTTTTCCAGACGATACACCAGCGTGTTGCGGTGGACGAACAGACCGCGGCTGGTCTCGGAGACGTTCAGGTTGTTCTCGAAGAAGCGCTGGATGGTAAACAGGGTCTCCTGGTCCAGGCTCTCGATGCTACCCTGCTTGAACACTTCGCGCAGGAACATCTCGCAGACCGTGGTAGGCAGCTGGTAGATAAGACGTGCGATGCCCAGATTGTCGTAGCGGATGATCTGCTTCTCGGTGTCGAACACCTTGCTGACCTCCATGGCGATCTGTGCTTCCTTAAAGGAAGTAGCCAGGTCCTTCACGTTGGCGATGGGGGTGCCGATGCCCACGACAGCCTTGATGTAATGCTCGCCGGACAGGGTGTCCACGATGCTGGCGGCCAGCTTCTCCATATCGGTGCGGTCGATGCCCTTGCGGATCTCCTTGACCAGGACGGTATCCGTCTCGCTGATGTTGAAGACGAAGTCCTTCTGCTTGTCGGGGAACAGGCTGCTCACCACGTCGTAAGCGGAAATGTCGCCGCCGCTGGTGACGCGGACGATGAACACCACGCGGGAGACGTCGGTGGCAAAGTGGAGCTCACGGGCCTTGGCGTAGATGTCGCCGGGCAGGATGTTGTCCAGCACCACGTTCTTGATAAAGTTGGCTTTGTCGAACTTCTCGTCGTGATACTGCTTGATGCTCTGCAGGCTGATGGACAGCACAGCGGCAAACTGGCCCGCAGTCTCGTCCGCACCTTCCACAAAAACGGCATAATCGTTATGCTTTGCGCTGGAGAACTGCTGGTAGGTGTAGCCATCCCGCACGAAGCGGTCACCGGCCGTCAGACGCTCTGCCATAAAGCCCTCGCGCACCTCGCCGATCAGATTCAGCTCCGAGCAGGAGATGACAGCGCCGGTCTCATCCACAACGCCGACCACGCGGTCGATCGCGTCCTTCATCTGGTAGATCACGCTCTGAAATACTCTATTGGCCATAAATGGATACCCCTTTTCCTCTCTTGTGCAAACCGCAGGTGGGCGGGATTGTGATTTTTAACAATTTCGCCGCATTACATTTTATATTTTACACAAAAGAATTTACTTTTGCAACATATTTCACCAAAAAAAATTCTTCTTTCTTGTTGAAATTATCTTTCGGGGTCATTTTCGGGCCAAAAAGGGCCTTTCTGCGTGGTTCTGAGAGCTATTTTACCGGTAAAATGTGATACTTTTTTGAAAACCGGGTGAAAAGCAGTCCTTTACCCCGTGGTAATTTTCGCCACCTCGTCAGCTGTCAGCTCCCGCCACTGGCCCGGGGCAAGGCTCTCGTCCAGCGCAAGCCCACCGATGGCGTCCCGGTGCAGGGCGTTGACGCCCGCACCGTAGACGCCGAACATCCGCTTGATTTGATGATACACGCCCTGCCTGAGCAGGACGCGGACCGTCAGCCCGTCGGGGGTGAGGGCGGACACTTCCGCCGGCGAAAGGGCCGTGCCGTCGGCAAGGGTGACGCCTGCGGCAAAGCCGGCCTTCATCTCTTCTGTCAGCGGGGTGTCGATGACGACGGTGTAGGTCTTGGAGACATGGCGCCTGGGCGCGAGGATGTCGTGGGCAAAGCCGCCGTCGTCCGTCAGCAGAACAAAACCGGTGCTGGTCTTGTCCAGCCGCCCGGCCGGGAACAGCTCCCGCCGGGGATAGGCATCCCCCACCAGATCCACGACCGTCGTGTCCCGCTTGTCGGTGGAGACGCTGACGACGCCCTCGGGCTTGTTGAGCATAAGGTAGACGAACTGCCGGTAGGCCAGCGCCTTGCCGTCCACCGCCACGGCGTCAGCCTCTTTCAGCTGGGTGTCCCCTTTCTTGCAGACCGCGCCGTTGACCGTAACGCGGCCTTTCGCCAGCAGTGCCTTCGCCTCGCTCCGGGTGCATTGGGCCGTCTCGGCTAAATATTTATCGAGTCTCATGAAAACTCCTTCTGTGTGCAGAAAAGAGGCCGTTGCCTGCGGCAACAGCCTCTTTTCCTGTAAAATCACGTTTAGACGCTCAGGTTTGCGTGCTGTTCCACAGCATCCGGGTTGGCGTCAAAGATGGGCTTGAGGATGTGAGCAATGAACTCCTCCACCTGCTGGGGAGCGCGGCCCACAAAGTTCTCCGGCACAAGGCCCGCCGTGATTTCTTCCTTGGTCAGACCAAAGGCCGGGTCGGCGGCGATGCGGTCCACCATATCGTTGGGCAGACCTTCTTCCTTGACCTGCTTGCCGGCGGCGATGGCGTGCTGGCGCAGACGCTCGTGGAGCTCCTGACGGTTGCCGCCCTTCTCCACGGCCTGCATCATGATGTTCTCGCTGGCCATGAAGGGCAGCTCGGCCATCAGGCGGCTGCGCACGACCTTCGGGTAGACCACGAGGCCGTCGGTGACGTTGAGCATGATGTTCAGGATGGCGTCGGTGGCGAGGAAGCCCTCAGCCATGGCAACGCGCTTGTTGGCGCTGTCGTCCAGCGTGCGCTCGAACCACTGCGTACCGGTGGTGAAGCTGGGGTTGAGCACATCCACCATCAGGTAGCGGCTCAAAGCGCAGATGCGCTCGCAGCGCATGGGGTTGCGCTTGTAGGGCATGGCGGAGGAACCGATCTGGTTCTTCTCAAACGGCTCTTCCATCTCCTTGAAGTTGGCCAGCAGGCGCAGGTCGGTGGCGAACTTCATGCAGCTCTGGGCAATGCCGGCCAGCGCGTTGAGGATGAAGGAATCCACCTTGCGGCTGTAAGTCTGGCCGGAGACCGGGATGACGGCTTCGGGGTCGAAGCCCATCTCCTCGGCAATGGAAGCATCCACGGCACGGATCTTATCCGCATCGCCCTTGAACAGCTCCATAAAGGAAGCCTGGGTGCCGGTGGTTCCCTTGACGCCGCGCAGCTGCAGCACGGCCAGACGATGGTCGATCTCCTGCAGGTCCATCACCAGCTCATTGGCCCAAAGGGTCGCGCGCTTGCCCACGGTGGTGGGCTGAGCGGGCTGGCAGTGGGTGTAGGCCATGCAGGGCATGTCCTTGTACTCCTCGGCAAAACGGGCCAGCTTGGCCAGTACGCCGATGAGCTTTTTGCGGATGAGCTCCAGACCCTGACGCATCACGATGATGTCGGTGTTGTCGCCGACGTAGCAGCTGGTCGCACCCAGATGGATGATGCCTGCCGCCTTGGGGCACTGCTGGCCGTAGGCGTAGACATGGCTCATGACGTCGTGGCGGACCAGCTTCTCGCGGGCAATGGCGACATCGTAGTTGATGTCGTCCACATGGGCTTCCAGCTCCTCCACCATTTCGGGGGTGATGTTGGTCAGGCCCTGCTTCATCTCTGCGCGGGCCAGCGCCACCCACAGACGGCGCCAGGTGCGGAACTTGTTGTCATCCGAGAAGATGTACTGCATCTCATCGGAGGAATAACGGGTGGAAAACGGGCTGATATAACGGTCATGCTGAGACATTGGAAATCCTCCTACGCCCCCGGTCACTTGCACGAGGGCAGATTTTACTCGGTGCAGCCTCTCTGATTTTTATCCTTCTATACAACCTCTCCGTCTCACTTCGTTCGACAGCTCCCCTTGTAGGGGAGCCCTTGGCATCACGATACAGTTTCTGCTTTTTACGGCAGCAGCATGGTATGCCATGCGAACGAAGCCCTGCGGTACGCCAGAGGCTCTCCTACCAGGAGAGCTGGCACGGCGCAGCCGTGACTGAGAGGTTGTACGAAGGAACTCATCAATTGCAACGGAAAGGCCGATATCTTTATTCTACCATCAAATCTTGAAATAGTCTACGCCGCCCTCAAAGATCGGCTGGTACTTGTCACCCGTGACGTTCTTGTACAGGTACTCACCGCTGCGCTCGGAGTGGCCCATCTTGCCGAAGACACGGCCATCCGGGCTGGTGATGCCCTCGATGGCGA
>ERZ773228.1682-NODE-1682-length-22400-cov-6.100694_pt1 | contig 22400 bp, 17 predicted proteins | sample MGYA00580524_ERZ773228 | MGnify/ENA primary metagenome ERZ773228 (study PRJEB29015, sample SAMEA2737768) | human gut metagenome | biome: human gut; feature: human-associated habitat; material: faeces | place: China | collected 2012 ... | reverse complement strand
ACATCGATTTTTTATCGATATTGCGTTATTTCTTTTGTTTCAGAAGTCCATTTGGACAACTTCTGGACAACTAAAAAGTATTTTAAAATCGCTCTGTGTTTTACAGAGCGATTTTTTTATGTTGCTGTAATTTCTGTTCTTTATTCAGTCAGCTTTTTCTCAATAGAATCCGCTAACACTTTTCGTGTACTGCTAAGCACATCTGCATAAATATCAGCTGTGACATTGATGTCGCAATGCCCTAAATGGTCACTGATGATTTTGAGATCTACGCCCATATTCAAAAGCATAGTAGCATTGCAATGTCTTAACTTGTGTAACGTCATATGCTCGAATTCTGTGCCTTTGGTAAAGCGTTTCAGCGAAGTCAAAACAGAACTTCTGTCACGATAATTGCCGTTTGCTGATGGAAATACCATTTCTGGATGTGCATAACTATCACCAAGAGCAATTTTCAAATCATCGGTGTACTTTTTCTGTTCTTGAAATATATCAGCAACAGTTTTACTCATACCGATTGTTCGGATACTCTTTTTCGTTTTTGGCGGTGTCAATTCATGCTTTCCGCCTATGTCATTCAGTGTATGCTTGATTGAAATTGACATATTCTCAAAGTTAACATCTTCCCAGCGTAGTGCAAAGCACTCTCCCGAACGCATTCCCGTATAAAGCAGCACTCTGATGATACGCTTAACATCTTCATCACATGACTTTTCATTAAGCATTTTCACAAAGCGTTTTAATTCATCTTCTGTAAGAGCCATAACTTTGTGCTGTTCCTTATTCTTTGGAAGAATAACATTATGGCAAGGGTTATCACGCAGAAATCCTTGTTCCATACCACGCTTGAAAATAGACTGAATAATGACATACAATTTTCTGACAGTCGCAGGATTTAAATTGTATGACTGCATTACCTGTGTCAGTTTCGGCGTTGTAATATCTTTTAATTTCATGTTGCCGAGAACAGGTTTGATATGCTTCTTATACTGTCCGGTATAGGTGTAAACTGTTGATGCTTTTAATTCTACTGGTGCAAAGTTGGTGAAATACCAATCTGCAAGCTCTGAAAATCTCATATTTTCATTGAAACTGATATAGCCTTTGCACTGACGCTCAAACTCAAAGGCGAACTCCTGAGCAAGTTTCTCAGCCCTTTTCGGTGTTGTGTCTGTCGGCGGAGTGAATGTTGTGGACTTCATAATTTTCTTGCCATTCGTATCAGCACCAACGAAAACTCTGATTCTGAATGTGTTTCCACGTTTATCGATTGCAGCCATAGTGCTGTCTGTTACCTCCTGAAATATTATAGTTTTTGTCCTTGGACTTTGTGGATTTCCTGTACTTTCTTGTGATTATCACCAATTAACAGGAATACTGTCTGGTGATTTTGCCCTTGAAACCTTAATATATGTCTCTGAACTTTCTGCACTTTGTGACTTTTCTTCCTTTTTATGCTCATCAAGAAAAATTCTCATTTTATCGACTACCCACTTCCATTCAACCTTTTCTTCATTTGAAAACTGCTGAATCCAGTTGATTGAGAATTCTTCTGCATGACGATATTCAACATTTGCAATATGGAAACGTTCATCAATATCGGTATCCTCATGCAAAGGCTTGTACCGTTCCAGCCAATCACGCATAAACCACAGATAATCGTGTATCGTCTGCCATGCCTCTTTTTCCCATTTTTCAAAGCGTTCACGTTTTTTACGGCGTATCTCACGAAGTTCAGCACTTTCGTTGTAAGCTGGTTTATAGGGAGTTTTCTGTCTGCCAAATGCAATACCCAGCTGAAAATCATCGTTCAGCTTTCTTGCTGCATCAAGAGTCGACAGATCAAAAAGTGCCATAACAAAACCTAAAATGTCATAATGCACATTACAGGTGAAGCAATGGAACGCATTGGGATATATGTGTGCAGAGGGGTGGTGATCGTCATGAAATGGGCAGAGACAAGTGTTATTACGCTTGATTTCAATTCCGTAACGTTCTGCAACTGTCCGTATTTCAAGACGATTTCTTATTTCTTCAAAACAGTTCATCAGACTTCAAAAACTTTGAGAAGCTCTTCCTTATTAATGAGGATTTTGCCACGTTTGCCCTGACCTGTACGAATGTATTTGACCTTGTTCTGTGCCACCAGTTGACGAACAGTGTGTTCGCTTAGTCCCTTTACCGCTTGAGTACATTCTTTGATCGTAAGCATCTCAACAGGCTTTTTACGGCTTGTTTCCTGTATTGTCTCCTCATCAGTAAGCTGAATGAGAAGTGCCATAATGTCATCAACGATTGCATTTTTTCTTTCTTGTGTCATAGTAAATCTCCTTTACTCTAATTCGTGATTTTTTGTATTTGATTTGTATTTGTGAAATTCTTCTGTAAGTCCATTAGCTGAAATGAATGATTTCGCTTTTTGCAAGTCAGATCTTAACCTCTCCTTTTCAGAGGTTTCCTTTGCACTTTTCATAAGTGCCTTGACTGATATTGTTGCAGGTTTCTTATATTTGGCAAGTTCAGCTGCTTGCTGGTTTATTGTACTTTTCAATTCCGTATTTTCTTTGCTAAGTTGTTGATTAGCCGCAGTAAGTTTTCTGGTTTGTTTTACGCTGACCACTTCTTTTTCAGCAAGAGCTTGAAGTTTGTCGTAATCATTTTTATCAAGGGTAACCTTGTTTCCAAAAATGGTCGGCTTAATCGCAATGCTCCCAATATCAACAAGCTGAACCTTTTTCTTATTGGCCTTTTCAAGCATTGCTTTTGTTTCAGCAAGCTCACGAGAAATACCCTCATTTTCGCTTTTGAGTTGGACATTTTCAGCTTTAAGTTTATCTGCTTCTTGCCTTGCTTCTTTATATTCCTTAACTGACATAGAACCTCTTGACTTTTCAGGTCCCAAAGGTCTGATACCGTGTGCAAGACAGATTTGATTCAGTAATTCAATTTCGGATGCTCTCCACCTTGCAATAGCACCCTTGCCCTCACCGAATCCCATTTCTTTGAGAGCCTGGGCAATGCCATTCTGCGTATCTTGTCCACGTCTGTAATGCCCGACAGGAATATAGTCAATATGCAGATGCGGTGTGGCTTCGTCCATGTGCAGGACGGCATTGAATACCACAAAGTTTGGATTACGTTTCTGATACCCTGCCATGTACTCCTTCAGGCAATCAGCCACAAGCTGAGCATCTTCTGTATCCACTCCGGAATCTTCTTTTCTGCCGATCTGCACGACATCTTCATAGAAGCTTTTGCGTTTGTCGGCAGCTGTTACAACGGAATTAGTGGGTTTCCGATGGAACAGAGATTCATAGTAACTGCAATGGATTTTTCTGTCGTTTCGTTTTTGTCGGGCGTTGTATCGTTTGGTTGACTCCGCAAACAGATGTTCATACACGCAGCCAATATCTTTCCTGATAAACGTATAGTTATCTCTCATACGGCAACGGTCAACATTTTCTGCGATGAAATCTCTATTGTTGTGAGTTAATGAGCCTTTTCCCTGACAAAACGAAATGCGTTTTTCTTTCATCTATTCTCCCTTCTCGAAATTCATTTGCTCTACCAGTTTGAACAATGTCACCGAACAATCAGAGGATTGCGGTGACAAGTTTCAGAACGATAGAATACAATCGCTGAAACAATACGGTGCGGAGCACCGATTTTACAACAGGCACTATGCCTATTGTAACGCCATAGTATATATGACAGCCCTTTGGCAAGTTCTATCATATATACAGGCGCTCTGCCGAGGGCTTTTGCTGACTGATGTCAGCTATGATCATCTGTATCCTCAAATACTTTCGGATTTACAAAAACATAAATTGCAGATTTATGGTTGCCTGTTTCTCTTTCATCGAAAGCAACATAACCATATTCTTCAAGCAGTTTGAGTGCCTTGTAAAAGTCGTCAGGTTCAGGGAAGATTTTATTTCGACATTTCTTTAGCAATGCCGATTGAAATCCTTCTCTTATTTGTTTTGCCCTGATAATTTCAAGAGCTTTTTCTGCCCTCAAAATTTCATTATCTACGCCACCAATACTGAAAGCATATATTGCCTGTTCCTTGTAGTAGTCAGCAATATCAATCGCATTGCAAAGTGTGTTTACATCAACAAGGACATCCTCAGGACACTTGCCTTCAATAGTACATTTTACACAATGGATAATGCAACAAAGGCGAAGTATTTGACCATGATATTTACCGCCCCAGTCCTTGCAGTTTACAAACTCTGTGAGCTGAATTTTCTCAATATAATTGTTATAGTAATCGGTGAAATCTTGCTGTGCCGTTTCATCAAATTTCAGAAATCTTTCCTCTGTGAGTTTGGCATTGAATTTTCTTGTAAGAAGAATGTCAATAAGCTTGTTATAATTGTCAACAACAATCGGATCAATTGATTTTGAATCATACCGCCTTGTGCCGATTTTACTCTTTGGAAAACAATAGAAAAATCGTGCAAGCAGACCACTGTTTCTGAATACAGAATTGGAAATCATACTATCCCATAAGTAAGGCTGTCCTGCAAGACTAATTGACAGGCATGGATTGGAAATCTGTATAGATTCTTTTGTTGCTCTGTCGCAAAAGAAACTTTCGCCACTCCATGCTTTCAAAATCATATCCATATTAGGTATATTGTTATTGGAATATCGTCCTGTAAAGTTTCCGAGCATACCTGCTTCATCAGAAATCATCAGTAAAGATTTATTCTTTCCCATCAATTGAATCAACGATTCAGGAGTAATATCCTCTACAGTAACTCGTCTTTTGCCTACGTCACCTATTTGTTCTGCCTGTGTTTTCAACCTTGCGATTTGATCAACGTCTTTGCTCCCCTCTTTTTCAAGCTTATCTGCTTCAAAAAGAAGTTTCTTTTTCATCGCCTCAATTTTGTGAAATTCCTCAGCATGTTCTTGATTATATTTCAACTCAAAATCAACAAATGGCTTTTTGATGAACTTTACAACAGGTGATTTACGCTCTGAAGGTTCAGCAATAATGAAACTATAAATCATGGGTGGTTCTGAATGGTCGGCTTTACCCTGCATTCTATACTTGCCTGTAAAGCAATAGCTAATTGCTGATAAGATCGAAGTTGCTGCCATTGCTGGATCTGTGCCTGTAGTTTCAGCAATGCCTATTACCATTTCACGAATAATTGGAGGTAATGCCTTAATTGGAAATTCTCTTTGTGGTGACTCGTCACGAAGTGGAATTATGGGGTTAAATTCAGGCGGAAGATTTGGAACATCACCTTTTTCTTTCATTTTTGACTCCTTTCCATATGTGAATTTTAGAGAAAAGTATTGCATTTTAAACTTGAATGTGATATAATATTGTTAAAGATAATTAGAATACAATTAGAAATTGCATTTATCTTTCTCTATTTATGATTATATTGCATTTAAGTGCAATTGTCAAGAAGCTATTTAAAAATAGTTGCATTAAAATGCGATTTTTGTCGTATCTTACAAAAATCAAGGAGAATATTTGTCTATGTTTTGGGAGAAGTTTCAATATCTATCAGAAATAAAAGGAATGAAACCTCATGCTGTTCTTAAAGAACTTGAAATATCATCTGGTTCAGCGAACAACTGGAAGAAAGGTACAATTCCGAATGGTGAAATATTAAAAAAAATCGCAGATTATTTTGAGGTATCAATAGATTCACTTCTTGATTTTGATGAAAATGTGTCTGTAAGACTTAGCAGTAAAAAATCTGTTCTAAAAAAACTTAATGCTATTCCTCAAAGATTCAACAGTCTTAAAGCAGTTGTGGAAACTTCTGATGAACAAAAGCTTGCCATTGCAAAATATGTAGGTTGTCCTATCTGGTGGCTTGTGAATGAGCAGAACATAAAATTTGAGCCAAAAGATATTTCTTCTGAAACAGATAGTAGCATTTTATTTATGATTCTGGATATTATGGACGGTTGTGCTGATAATGATATTGACAAGGCGATGCAGATTCAGCTTTCAAGAGTTGTGTTGTATCATCTAAATGAAAAAGGATTCGGAGCTGAAAAACTGTCTGAGTTCACAGGCATTGATCAGAAGAAATTACATTTCATTACTACTGGAGAAGAAAATAAGGATTCTTCTCTTAATTATGGTTTCAACTTTTCAGACCTCGTTTATCTGAAAAGTGTTACGGGGAGCGATTATTCGTGTTTATTTGTTGGTGAGTAAGAAAATACACAAAACCCACGAAGTACAGGGACTAGAATTATTCTTTCTGATGCAAATGTTACAAATATGATTCAACTTATTTGTTTGTATTTACAAGAAAAATGAAAAATAGAAAATCTAGGGTAAACAATTACTAATCAAATCTAATGTACATATTTTGAAAGGTTATTAAATGGATAAGGTAGAGCTTTTAAAACAGCTCGTCAATCGATTTGACAGCAATATTAAAGAATATAAATCTAATACTTATAACGAGCATTCCTGTCGAGATGAGTTCATAAACCCTTTTCTCGAAATTCTCGGTTGGGACGTTGCCAACAAAAAAGGCTTAGCTCCGCAGTATAGAGAAGTGATAGCGGAGTACCACGCAAGTTCAAGTGATCGTCCCGACTACTCTCTTACACTGAGAGGTGTATCCAAGTTCTTTGTTGAAGCCAAGAAACCTCATGTTGACATCAGCAAAGACCCTTCACCTGCTGTTCAGGCAAGAAAGTACGGCTGGAACGCAAAGCATAAAATAGCTGTTCTCACTAACTTTGAGTATTTCATTATTTATGATACTACAACCGTACCACATGATAATGATAAATGCTCTGTTTCACGCTACCGCATCTATAAGTTCACCGAATATGTTGAGAAACTTGATGAGATTACCAAACTTGTATCGAGAGACTCAGTTTACAGCGGTGATTTTGATAAGTATTTTAGTGAGACATTTGCAGGTGCAGGCAGTCAGAAGCAGCAGGTCGATGTTCTTTTCTTAAAGCAGATCAATGATTGGCGAATCGCATTAAGTAATGAACTGTATGCTAAAGGCGGACGATATGCCTCTCTTGATGTGTTGAATGATGTCGTTCAGGAATTTATCAACCAGATCGTTTTTATCAGAATATGTGAGGACAAAAACCTTCCTCTCTACCACAAGCTCAAAGATACAATTACTGATTCTGCAACGCTTCAAAAAGAACTGGAAGCCCTCTTCCGTGATGCTGACAAGAGATATAACTCCGGTATGTTCTCAGGAGATTATATCATTTTCGACCTCAACAACAGCGTTATCGCAGATATGATAAAAGGCTTGTACTACCCACAAAGCCCGTATCTGTTCAGCATCATAGAGCCGAATATGCTCGGCAAAATCTATGAGATGTTCCTTACAGAGCAGCTCACCATACTCGATAATGGTAAAATAGGACTGGCACAGAAAAAAGAATGCCTTAACCGTTCTGTTGTTACCACTCCTACGGAGATCGTGAAGTATATGGTAGAGAAAACGCTCTCTCGCCTTTGTGACGGAAAAATGCCTGACGAAATATGTACACTCAACATTGCCGATATTGCTTGCGGCTCAGGAGTATTTCTTGAAGAAGTATTTCAGTATTTGCAGTCTTATTGTGTAGAGTGGTATCTTGAAAATGATAAGTCGCACCTGATAGAGATAGACAACGGAGGATACAAGCTTCCTCTTGAAGAAAAGAAAAAGCTCCTCTGCTCCTGCATCTACGGCGTTGACATTGATATTCACGCTGTTGAAGTCGCTAAGTTCTCTCTGCTTATAAAGCTGATAGAGAATGAAACCGCACCTTCCGTTAAGGCAGTAACTCCTATATTGCCTGATCTCAGCACTAATATTCTTCACGGTAATTCATTGGTCAGTGATACGGAACTGAAAGGAATTAAATGTACAGATGAACAGCTTGTTGAGATCGTTCCACTTAATTGGGACGAGCTTGCTGTAAATAGTTTTGATGCAATTGTGGGTAATCCACCTTATGTCACTACCGAGGATATTCATTCTCTTATCCCTGCTCCCGAATTTGAGATTTATAAGAAGAAATACAAAACCGCCCATAAGCAGTTTGATAAATACTTCATCTTTCTTGAAAGAGCTTTACAGAAAGTCAAAGAAAACGGCTATGTTTGCTACATAGTGCCAAACAAGTTCTTCAAAATCGGCGCAGGTGCAAAACTCCGTGATTATATTGCTAAGGCAAAATATCTCGTCAGCTTGGACGATTTTGGTGCAGCACAGCTATTTGAGGATAAGACAATATACAGTTCTATTATACTGATGCAGAAAAAGGCTCTGGATAGCTTCAAGTATACAAATGTTGATTCTGCCAATAATCTGTGGCTCGGCAAACCTACTGACAGCATAGAACTGAAAAGCTCTCTACTTGATGAACTGCCGTGGAAGCTCACATCTGACTTTGAGTTTCTGGAGATACTTAAAAAGATCGAGCCTGTATCCGCTCCGCTTGACCGCTTTGCAGAGATTTTCAATGGTATCCAAACAAGTGCCGAAAGACCCCAGCCTATCTATTGGTTTGCAGGCGAAGAGATAATCAGTGAAGATGATGATACGATTACTGTCAAGAAAGACGGAAAGATTTATTCTATTGAAAAGAAGATACTAAAGCCGTATTTTAAACCTACCAAGAAAGCGGAAAAAGGGCTAACAACTTATAATAGTTTAACAACGGATAAGAAGATCATCTTCCCTTATGACAGCGAAGGTCACCTGATTCCTATTGAAACGATGAAGGCTGATTATCCTGGAACATACGCTTATCTCCTAAATTATTATGATAGGTTAGTGCCTAAGTGCGTATCAAAAGAAGGAATAAGAGATGTTCCCAATGCCACAGCCGATACTTGGTATCAGTACGGCAGAACACAGGCATTAACAGCGTTTATTGATACTCCCAAGCTCATCGTTAAGGTTATGGCAAAAGATAATCCTATGTATGCTATGGATAAAGCGGACATGCTTATTGCTTCCGGTGGAACGGCAGGATACTGTGCTGTTGCCAAGAAAGCTGATAGCTGTTATGATCTTGAATATATACAGGCTTGGCTTGCCAATTCCTACACCGAGAAGATTTTCAATATTGTCGGCAGTGACTTTGAAGGCGGCTTCATTTCGAGAGGTACATTTGTACTTTCATCACTACCGTTCGTAATGCTGAACTTTGACGATCCGAAACAAAAGGCATTATACGACCGAGTAGTTGAAGCTACTCGTGAAGTGTATACTATCAACGATAAACTTGCAGAAAAACCTGCTAAGCAAGTTGAAACTACTCTTATACGCAAGAAAACTGCTCTGATCAAGGAGATAGATGAACTTATTTCCCGTGTTTACAGATTAGAGTTTTAAAGAAGGTAATGATTATGAGACTCAAAAAGGATAGTTCCGAACAGAAATTAAGAGGAGCATACTATACACCATTGCAGCTTGCCAATGCAATGGTGATCCTTGTTGCGTCCCAAAACATCACCAGTGTATTAGAGCCGAGCTGTGGAGACGGTGTATTCCTCGATAGCCTTGCGTCATTGAACCTCATCAACGATATTCCAAACATTACTGCCGTTGAGATAGAACCCGACGAAGCAGAGAAAGTCGGTAATAACTATAAGGACAACGCTAATGTCCACGTTCTAAATGAGGATTTCTTGGACTTTTATCAGCGAGTATACGGAAAAGAGACCTATGATCTGATTCTGGGTAATCCGCCCTACATTCGCTACCAGTATCTCACCGAGGAACAGCGTGAAATACAGTCAAGTATACTCACCTCTCACGGAATGAAGTCCAATAAGCTGATAAATGCGTGGGTAGCCTTCCTTGTGGCTTGTGTTCAATTACTTTCTGAGAACGGAAAAATAGCATTTGTCATTCCTGCGGAGATACTCCAAGTAGTTTATGCCGAAGATTTGCGGCTTTTTCTTTCCAATCAGCTCTCTAAAATCACTTTGCTGACATTTGAGCAGCTCGTATTCCCTGATATAGAACAGGAGATACTTGTTTTCATCGGAGAGAAGGGCAAAGAGGAAAAAGGTATCAGGATCATAGAACTGAGCAACCTCGAAGATTTTAAGAAATTCGACCTTAATTCAAATGGCTTCCAGAAGCTAAAGCACGTTAAGGAAAAGTGGACAAAGTATTTTGTATCAGCAGAAGAAATAAAAGTGATCCAGTCCATTCGTGATGATAAGCGATTCACGAAATTCGCTGATTTAGCGCTTATTAACGTGGGCATTACCACAGGAAACAATTCTTATTTTTCTGTTGACAAAACAACAAATGAACGATATGACCTCACTTCTGTAACGCTTCCGCTTATTGGCAGAAGCTCTCACGCACATGGTATATATTTTACTGATAAAGATTGGCAGGAGAATATAAAAGCAGATAAAAGAGCTATGCTCATAAGTTTCCCTGATACACCGTATGAAGAATATCCTGCAAAACACAAAGAATACATTGAACTTGGCGAGAGGAACGAAGAAAACAAAGGATATAAGTGTTCTATCCGTGACAGGTGGTATATCGTCCCGTCGGTATGGATACCTGATGCTTTCTTTCTCAGAAGAAATAATCTCTACCCTAAGTTTGTACTGAACCGATGCAATGCAGTATCAACAGATACAATGCACCGTATTAAGTTTAACGAAGGCGTTAACGCTGAAAACGTCCTACTTTCATATTATAATAGTATTTCTTTTGCTTTCACAGAAATATGTGGCAGAAGTTATGGCGGCGGTGTGCTTGAAATTCTCCCCGGAGAAGTGGGTAATATAATGCTGCCAGTCATTAAGAATATAGATGAAGCCTTAAAAAACAAACTATTAGAGCGAATTGATATTATTATTCGTAATGATGAGGATATTGAGAAGGCTCTTGATCTTGTAGATCAGAAGCTTCTTGTTGAAGCATTGGGTATTGATAAAAATACCTGCATTTCCTGCCGACAAATCTGGAAGAGAATGCAGAAGCGGAGATTGGGAAGAGGGTAGTAAAAATTCACATGCAAAAGATATGTGAGGCAAAGACAATTTACTACTTTATAAATTAAGAAAATCGGGTAAAATCAATTAAAATATTATTGTAAATAAAAATGAAATACATAACAGGAGGATATTGCTTTATGGAATCAAAAGGATTACATTCAATTGCAGATGATATAAACCGAAAATATCGAGGTTCACTAAACTATGATTGTATGTCAAACCGCCAATATGAAGAAAAATTAAGAAATAGAGTTGAAGGCCCTTTTCAAAGGGATTATTCACGGATAATGTATTCTTCATCATTTAGAAGATTACAAGGAAAAATGCAGTTGCTTGGTATACAAAATGATCAGTTTTTTAGAAATAGACTTACCCATAGTTTAGAAGTTGCTCAGATTGCACGTTCAATTGCTGCGGAATTAAAGTATACCTCGAGTGAAATATTCGTTGTTGAAGCCGGTGCATTAGCTCATGATATAGGCAATCCTCCTTTTGGACATGCAGGAGAAAGAGAGCTAAACAAGATATATAAAGATATAGGCGGATTTGAAGGAAATGCTCAAACATTAAGAATATTAACAAGCATCGAAAAAAAGAAACCTGATTTTGTTGGATTAAATCTTACATATAGAACGATGCTAAGCGTTGTTAAATATTTTAATAGATATGATAACGGAAATAATAATAAATTTATTTATGATGATGATTATGATATGTTAGATTTATTTATAAAAGAAAATGACATAAAAATTAGAACCACTGATGTTCAGATTGTTGACTTAGCAGATGAAATTGCGTATGCTGCACATGATTTGGAAGATGGATTGCGTGTTAAGGCGTATGTCATTGATGAGATTTTGCATGAATATCATTCATTGTATGGCGATTCGGAATCGTATAAGAAACTATGTGAATTGGTAAATAATGCAAAGGACAAATCTGGATTTGGCAATAGGAAAATTGACTCTACAGAGTATTGCAAATTATTTAGACAGGAATTATCATCTAGCATTATTTATACTCTAATATCTGATATTGGACTTATCAAAATTGATGAAAATTTCAAGAAGAAAACGGGCTCAATAAATGATGAGGAATTAGGTTTCAGTTCATATGGGGAATTAGCAGATGGATTAAAAGAAATAACATTTAAATGTATAAATCACAATAATGATGTGTATTACTATGAACAAAGAGGACTGTCTATTTTAAAATATTTGTGTAATTTTTACAGAGATCATACACGATTTTTACCACCCGAATATAGAGCAAACGAAATGATGTCAAAATATGGCTTCTCCAATAAGGATGAAAAGACATATCAAGAGAGATTGATTTGTGATTATATTTCTGGAATGATGGATTCATACGCAATAAGTATATATGAAGACATAACTGGAAAATCATTTAAAAATATTCTAGGAGAATAATGTTATGAATAAACTAATGGGATTTTATGAGCTTCGAGAATTGTCAATACCCACAATACCTTGGAAAGAATATTTTCCAGGTGTAGAACTATCTGATGAGTTTCTCTGGACTATTCGATCTGCTGTAAATCATGGAGATGATCTGAATCTCCCAAGACTGGTTGGAAAAACAGCTGGTGAAGCAACAACGTTTGCAGATAATTTATATAAACAATTATATAAAAAAGGAATGGTCGTTTATTACCCATACTTTGTTGCTCAGAAAAGTGGAACACTTAATATACATCTTGATAAAATTATTATAGAAGCTGTAAAAGATGATTTATGGAATCTTGTTACAGATCAAAAGCTTGATGTTTCACTGATCATAACAAAAGACAATGATATTACTTCGAGTTATGGGGAAAAAAATTTTTTTAATACAGATGAAATAAGTCAATTGATACAATACGCTCAAAAAATTTCCAGAATATATAGAGATGAAATAATTGATGGAAATTCAATCTTGCTTGAATGGAGCTTTGCTTTATCATGTAATAAAAATAAACAGCCTACTGGAAAACCTTATTTGGTGTTTTATGAAGTTAGAACTATTAAATAAATTACTGTGATTTTTTGATATTTATACCATTCAGGCATAATCGCTTTGCCTTAAACATAAACCATACACTTGAGCACATCATATAATAAAATCAATTCTCAAGCCTTTTTATTAGCATCGCCAAGCAAAACAACACTCTGATACTCCATATCAAGTTTTTTCAAAACTGAACCTGACAATTTAAAGTATTGTTTACACTTGTTTCAAATTCATCATACTACCGTCATTCAAGAGCCTACATACCCTGTCAGAACAATAGCCTTTTGAATAATGAACATGGTATTTGACAAAGTCAGTGCATTAGGATTAAAGCACGTCACAATCATTTTATCGGCATCAAGTTTCTATATTGTGTTTGACTTTCTCTTGAAAATATTGTATAATATCAAATGGATGAATGTCATGTTAGAATAATTCTCATAGGTTATCTCTACAGTTATCATATCGCTCAAGTACGCAAAACCATGCCATTTTAGTTGTACAACTCTGGACAACTTTTGGACAACTAAGTTATGGCAACATATAATAAAACGAAGAAAGTTGCAAAAGCTACTTTCTAGTATCTTAGCGAAAATACTTTGCTTTTAGTGTGTTTTTGATTTGCAATAAAAAAGCCAAAGTTGAATGTTTAAACTCAAAGAGATAATTTTATCCCGTTTGGGAGTGCTGAAAACCACCTGTTTTGCGTTGTTTTTGTCGTTTCGATTTTGCCTAAAATAGGGTGTTATTTAGGCGGTAACTAACACGTAACTAACAGGTAACTAACAAAAAAAGAAAGGCATTCACCCTCTGTGGTGAGTGCTTTTTTGGTTTATACGAGTATTTACAGCATATCTGCTCATAATATTATATAGCGGTATTTTTGATGCAGCATGATATGTTTGTATGATTCGCTTTTTAGTAAGAAGAGGAGGAGTGATTGTATGGATTTCAAGTTGAAGGATCTCGGTAAAATCAAAAAAGCGGATATAAAACTTGATGGGATCACTGTCATTTGCGGTGACAATAACACTGGTAAGAGTACGATTGGCAAGTCGCTTTTTTCCTTTTATAATGCTCTATATGATTATAAGACAAAAATCAGTATGCAGAAAGATTCAAGGTTTAAGAATTTTATCTTGTCGAATATAAACTCCATGGATGTGCCGGTTAGACTCCTTGACAATGATAGCACAATGTCCTTTATCACTTCTCAGGCTGAAGATTTTTCTGTTGAAGATGTAAAAAAATATCTTGAGGAAAATTACCCCATAAAAGTTACAAAGAACAAGGTAGCTTCTCTGGTTGAATACTTAAACCTACCGGAAAAAGATATTTTGAACGAATATGTATTCCGCTACTTTAATCTTGTTATGAATGGGCAGATCAAGAATTTGAATTCAACAGGCAAAAGTTCTGTTACTGCAGAAATAAAGGGAAAAAGCGATACAATTCTATTAAATAAAAAATCCTGCTCCTGTGAGTTAGATGAACCCATTGAGCATTCTGCATACTATATCAATAACCCATTTGTACTGGATTGGCTTAACCTAACGAATGTATCATGGTTCTTATCTGCCCTAAATCCTATGGACAGAAATGTGATTAGTGCAATAATAAAAGCACAGGCAGACATAAATGAAGACTCAATGTCCAACATTCTTGAAACCGTTATAAACAAAAAAGAACTCGATGAGATCAGAAAGGTTTTGAAAAGAGCCTATGCCGGTGATACTGTAATCAGTCATGGTAAGTATTATTACAGTGAAAATGGTGTGGATTTCGACTTCAGAAACATTTCAGCTGGCCTTAAATCTTTTGCCCTCATCGAAAGAATGCTTGAAACAGGTGTACTGAAGAAAAAAGATATTCTTATTCTTGACGAACCTGAGATCCATCTCCATTCTGAATGGCAAATTATCTACGCCGAACTTATTGTTGCTCTTCAAAAATATTTTGATTTGACCATTCTCATTGTCACACACAGTTTCCAGTTCCTCGAATCCTTGAATTTCTTCATGAAAAAGTACGGGATTTCTGAAAAAGGAAATTATTATATCCCAAAGCAAACCGAAAAAGGAGTCATTATTGAAGACAATGACAGTAATCTGACTGATATGAGAAAAAGTCTAAAAAGTGGAATGTTTACTTTAGCTGATATGCAGCTCGACGAACTTAGCAGTGGTGATTCTGATGAAGAAGATGACGAATGACTATTTTCTAAAGTTTTGTGACATCGTGGAACGCTCCATGCCCGATCCTTCCCAATTTGACAATTGTCGTAAGGATATGATAGACGCTTCTTTTGATGATCGCAACGAGGTGTTTGTATATACTGATACTTCTCATAATATGGAAGTCTTAAAACTTGATGAATATACGAAAGAGTTTGAAAAAAGACGGCGCAATGAAATCCCAAATCTAAAAGAACATCAACCAAGTGCTGTTGATGCCGTTTGCGTCAGCAAAGACAATGAGTGGTTCTTAATAGAATTCAAAAATGAACCTATAAAGAATATTTTGAAGTCTACTCCCAAGAAGATGTTAAGCTCTGTTTGGCTAATCGCTTATTTGTATTCCACCTTATCTGAGCAGATATCAGATGAAAAAGACATCTTGAAATTTGCAAGAGAAAACATAACGTTTATCACCGTTGTAAACTCCAAAAAGAACGAAGAATTTGAAGAGACTATCGGTGCAACATGGGAAAAGGACGGTTCGTTTTATACTCCACAGAAATTTTTGCAGTATAAAAGGTATTATTTTAAGGATGTGTACGTGTTAACCGAAAAAGGACTGAGATTTTTCATAGAGAGCTTTGAATAACAACTACATTATAAAAAAAGCTGAGACCGAAGTCCCAGCTTTTTCTTATATCTTATTGATCGCCTCCAAAAGCTCTTCCACATTTACGTGTGTATAGACCTTTTCAGTAACCGACATTGCTCCTGAATGTCCTACAATCTTCTTTATCAGTGTAGGATTGACATTCTTTGCTGCCATCATAGAAATACAAGTATGGCGTGTATCGTGAGGCTTGTGCGTGCATCCGATGCGTTTCATGATAGGAGTCCAATAGGAATCATAGTAGTTACGATATGTAAAGTGACCTCCATCGGGTGTGTGCAGCAAATACTCACAGCCCTCTTCATACCACTTTTGGAATATGGGATAGGTCTTGTCATGTATCGGAACCATTCTGATGCCACTGCTGGTCTTGCTACGCACAACGTTGAAACAATGCTCGTCTATATGAACATCCTCACGTTTCAAGTCGAGCAGTTCTGACACACGCACACCGCTGTAGATCAGCATCAGTACGATCTGCGCATAGATATCGTCCTTCTGCATCCAAAGAGCCTGGATCTCGCCTTCTGTGAACGGCGTGCGATCCATTTTGTTTGGATTCTTGTTCTTGAATTTCTGGATATTCACGTACTGTGAATAGTCCTTGCTGCAAAGCTCGTACTTCATAGCATAGTCGTACATCTGGTTCAGCAGCACCTTCAATTTACGAAGTGTGGGATAATTCTTTCCGCAGGTGTCTACAACGCTCTGCAGATCCATCAGTTTCAGATCCTTGAACACTCGGTTGTGCAGCGGCTGACAAGCCTTATAGGATGCCTGATAGCCCTTTACATTCGATTCCGAGATCGTCGGAAATTTCTCAGATGCCCATTTGTCGAACACCTCAGAAAAAGTGATCTTTGATACCGCAATGTCATATGGATTTTTGTTGTACTCCATAAGCATTTCAAGACCCTTTGCTCTTGTCGGAGCATAACCGATGGTAACGCAGACCTGTTTGCACTTGCCGGTTTCCACATCGATCTCCCATCCTACTGTTTTGCGTACGATATACGGATTACGTCTTTTGCCGGACAGCTTATAAACTGTGCCAACGCCGTTTCCCAGTTTCATTGGCATCATCTCCCTTCTTTGCCTTAAACAACTTTATACTACGTCGTCATTGCTCATATCCTTAAAATAGCCGGTCTCCTCCCATACCTTTTTGTCTGGGCAGAAGTAATTGTATTCGCTGGATCCTTCTTGTTTGAGGGCATATCCAAATTGAAGGATACGTTTCTGAATGCCAATGCGTATAAACTGCTGGCTCTTGCCGGTTGCTTTTGCGATTTCGGTGATAGGGACGTTTCGTCCAGTAAATTTAGGTGTTTCCATGTTAAATTCCTCCTTTTAGGATATAGCCAGATTATTCTGTCATGACTATAGTATACAACTGAAATAATAGCGCCTGTCAATAGAAAAATCATTCTCCTCTATTGACAAGTGCCTATAGGTAATGGTATAATTAGACAGAGGCTATGTTGAAAACTTCAACTTTTGCCTTTATTTCGTACGCAATTCCTGCTGCTTTCAGTATGTCATTGATCGTACTGATTTGAATGTTGCTGGTGAGCTGTTTGCCATCATTGTAAACCTTGGTGCTGTTGCAAGCAACCTTCAGCTCTGCTTTGAGTCTGTCAAGGCACTCGGCGTTCTTCTCAGAGTTCTTGTATGTATCAAAAGCCTCCGCAGCCTTTGTCTTGAAGTCAAGGATTCTGTCATAGTACAGGAACATATCGTCTGAGATGACTGGCTTTTTGCCATAGAGTTCAAGAACTGCCTGGGCAAAGGCATGAGGCTTTTCGGGGTCTTTTCGCAAGCCTCTGAGGAAGGCAATCTGATACGCAAGCGCCTTTTCTGCCATTGTATTTACAACAGGATGCTTTACTTTACTGTCGTAATATACGAGCGCAGGATACTTCGCTGCATACTCCAATGCCAGATCCGGATCTGCTTTGACCTCTTTGACCATTTTCATTTGCTGCTCTGCACTTGCGATCGCATTGCCGATGTCGGTCATAGAGTAGTCAGGAATAAGAACCGTGATCTCTCTGGGATTCTTGCGGTTGACTCTCGCTCTGCCAATCACCTGCTTTAGTGTGATTGGATCCAGTGTTTCGACAACGATCAGATTCAATTCATCGTCGTGCAAGGACACTCCGTTCTCAGCCACCTTGGTAGTGATCAGGTTTCGATCTGAAAATCTCTCATTTTGAGCGATCTCTGCAATTTCTGCACGTTTGTCTTCATCTGAGTAGATGTGCTGGGTATTGCCTAACACTTCTTGAAGCACTTTTCCCTTGCTGATATCATTTACATAGATCAGGCTTTTGGTGCCCTGCTCATTTTCTCGTTTGATATAATCAGCAAGTTCCTTTGTGTCGTCTGGGGTGTATAGCTTGAAGTTGATATAGTTCCAATTGCTTTCCATCGAGTAAACCATCTTCAATCTTGTTTTGTACGAAGCATACGCATGGAAAACAGATTTTACATTGGTATCCCAGTCCATTGCAAAAAGCGCCTGCTCTTGTCCTGATTCACATTCTATTTCCGCTATCACAGGAGTAACTGCATCTGGTGTTGCCGTGAGGTAAATTCTTGCGGTATTGTCACGATTTGCTTTCAGATACCGAATGATTTTCTCTGCGTACACTGAGAAATTTGCATCTTCCAGCAGACAATGGACTTCGTCAAGTATGAGAAGGTATTTTTTGCCTTTATACTTATACGTTGTCTCAGCAAGTTCTTGATAGGTAATGGCGATGATGTTCTCCCCCAAGGAAATGCTGTCAAGCAACTCTGCAGGAACATCTAGTCCTTTCGATGCCTTGATATAGTCCTTTTTGAACTGACAAAGCGTCATCTTTCTGTTGGTCACATAGATGACCGGCATTGAGGTGTGCTTGATCATCTTGATTACTGCACTTGTCTTGCCAGAACCAGTTGGAGAGGCGATAAGCATTGACTCTCCCAAGTTTGGAATATCGTTCGAGTCAATGATCTGACTGATATACTGCTTTGAGGTGCCAACTTTATAATCGCCAATCAAACATAAGAACCGAAGAGCAACACTCGGTTGCTCCTCTACTACTTTCAGCATTCTTTCTTCAAGTTCATTTTTTTCATACTTAGGATTGAACGGCATGATATACACACCGTCGGACTCCATTGAAGATGTTTTTGATTTCAAGTCTTTAATCGTTATCATAACATTTTACTCCTTTCGGTTTAGGGATTAGAAATGGCTATGCCCTCATATCCGTTTCCCTGATGCTTTTTGACTTTTTTTACAACGTATCCATTCGAGAGAAGGTAATTGTTTAATGCCTGTGAAAAGCCCGTCACATCTTTGAATACATCACAGTTAAAGTCGAGACAATGCTGGAAAACATCGTACAAATCTTTTGTCAGCACGAAATTACCGGGCATAGATCTCACATGACACTGCACAAAACGTTCTATGTTGTGATATTGCGCATTGATCGGCGTAAATTGCAGTGCGTAGTCATCCAGCCCGGCATCGTCACCGGCAAAGTGATAGCCATTTGCTTTCAGTCTGAAAAACGCATTCAAAGCCTCTGTTGTGACTGCATTCAATTCAGACCCCAGTATCTCTGAAACAATGTTCGGATTTTGCTGACTTTTCGGGATCTTCACATTAAATGGCAGTGTGCAGATTCTGCGAGCAATGGCGCTGTCACTGCTGCTGTACGCCATACCAATATTGTGATTACTTGCGATAATGACCTTGCAAGTAGACGTAAAGCTGACCTGATTCGAATTTTTCTTGTCAACCGTAAGCCGATCATGTCCAGAGATGCTCTTTAGCTTTGCCAGCTGATCTGTATTGAGTTCCAAGGCACCTTCATCAGAGCTAACGTTGATCCGTGCCTCCTGAATCTCTGAAATTGCAAAATTGCCGCCAAGCAGATTTTTCATGGATAAGCCTTTGGCTGCAGAAGGACTTAGCAAGCTGCGTATCAGGTGGATAAAGGTAGATTTACCGTTATCTCCAGAAGCACCAGGAAAAACAAAAAAGCGTTTCGCATGAGCGTCACTGCTGATGCAGTAGCCAATGATCTGGTATGCTCTCTCTTCAAGCATCTTATCTCCAGCAAACAGAATTGACATGAAACGGTCCATGTTAGGATGATACTGTGGACCAGGCCCCAGATACGCCCCGGTAAGCTGAATGGTCGGAAAGTAATCAGAAACATTATCAAGCATTCCTGTACGGTTATTCAGAAAGCCGTTCGAACAATAGGTATAGCGTTCGTCATTTGGCTCTCCTTGGTACAGATCAGCTCGCATTTCCAACTCATTTGTAATACTGCAAATGGCAGGCTGTGTGAACTCATAGCCAAGCGCTTTAACATCAGAATACACTCTGCATATGAAGTCCTTCTTATTGTAAGGAACATATACATTGTTCTCCTTCATGTAAAAGTGGTTTTGGTATCGCCATAGAGGTTTTTGCTGATTGAGTATGTTTACCACCAGATAAAACAGCTCACTAGCATTTGCACAATTCAGTCTCTGGACTTTTGGCTCAGTCACAGCGTTTTGCAGTTCTTGAGGAATGACAGGTGGAGTTCCTGCCACTTCTGAACACACTGCGCCTGCTCTTCCAAAGATTTCAGGACTTTTTGCCATCTCTTCAAGTGTGATTGGTACAAACAATCCGTTTCCACCCTGCACAGGGGTAAATGAGAATTTGTTTCATTCATCTTGTTTTCCTCCTTTATTCAATTTTAAAGCTGCCAGCTGCTTGAGCTGTAATTATATTATACCAAAAACAAAAGGGGGAATCGAGAGGGAATAGTAAGGAAAAACACGGAAAAGTACGGAATAATACGGAAAAAAACAAAAAAGAAAAAATTTTAGTTTAGGAGAAATACAGCATGACAAGAAAAGAATTTCTAACCCATATGATCAAATCGCTTTTTGGGTGTATATCAATAGAATTTAGGCATACATATGAAGACAGAGTGGAATATAGAAAAACAGGAACACTTATAAAAGACTGCACCTATACGGAAAAATACTATAGCAAAGTAGTACAATTGATTTGTTCTCCTTTTGAAAAAGAAGTGAAATATATTAAGATCGATAGAAATGAAGAACTATCAAGATCATATTACCAAAAAGCAAGGGAATTTGTTGTTGCTATACTAGACGATTTCTCATCTGAACCAAGGCCCATTTATCCTTTTGTGATATACGGCCTAGGTGTGGATGAATTAAGAAGTATATACAATCACATTATTATAAGAGAACTGTTTGCTGTTGAAAATCCTGGTAAAGAAGTTGGAAATGATGACTTTTCTGATTCTGAAAAAAAGATTAAGGAAATGATTAATTCTTTCCTCAAACCATCATTCTTCAAACCAGTAGATGACAAAGAGTACGAAGAAAGACGGCAAGCTTTTCTAAAAGCGGTTCATGACAGATATAACCCAGATAATTACATTTCTGGGTCGGAGTTTGGCATCTACTACAAAAGCTCAGAATTAGGTAAAGTATTTTTCGACATTAAAGAGTACATAAAAGAAAAAAACTATGCCTTTGTCAACTTGAATGAAAAAGACATCACTGAATTTAAGCTGAATACTGTCTACAGATACACAGGACCGTGTTGTTTAGAGACTGCTGATAACAACCAAATTATTATCAGTTTCAACTATAATAATCAAAAAATACGGTCGTATACATCAAGGAAAAACTGGATAAACGCCTCGATTCTCAGCAATTACACAGATCCAGGAACAGTCTTGCACTGTAATTGTTACTTCTTTTTCCATCAAGGGAAAGTGTTCAAATTCCTTCAAGTAAGCGAAGCAGATATATCTGCTGAAATATAGAAAAGATTCTTCTCTTTCCACACGGAATCAGAGAAAGATCTCTGATTCCACCAAGCAAGCCTGCGGTTCTTTGAACCTTGCTTGCTTTCAACACGGGAATTGTTTCCGATCTCATTGAAATTATTTTTTGTAAAAGTACTTTTTCATTCGGCTTATATATAGAGAAAGCAGAAAATATAGTATTTGAAAATAAAATTTAGGGTATGATGGTATAACTGTTCCAGGTTCCAAGTCTTAATCAAGTTTGATCGTAGAATTGGGACGGGACACAGCAATAAGACAGTCTGCAAGAGGAAAACCTGTTTTGTCTTCAAATGCAAAAAACACCTGGAACGTGGAACAAAAATATAATGTATCCCACTCAATTGTATTATGGCAGAATTATCATCGCAGCCAATTCTTTCTGTAGAGGAATTGACAAGGCTTGCAAAGCCGCAGTCAAGGGCGTGGTGGGGTTTAAGGGGAGGGCAGGCGCCAAGTCCTCCCCTTATCATCAAATAATTTTTTGAAAAAAATAATTGTCAGAGGTACGCAAGGAGCCTCTGACAATAAATGTTACACCAGATCATTTTATTGATGTTGCTTTAGCCGATAGTAAGAAGAACGGGAGATATGCAGTTGACCAAGGGCTTGGGATACGGTGATTTGCTTTGCCTCAACAGCCTGCATCACGATTTCCCAGTTTTCGGGCA
>ERZ773228.1678-NODE-1678-length-22422-cov-13.858497_pt1 | contig 22422 bp, 18 predicted proteins | sample MGYA00580524_ERZ773228 | MGnify/ENA primary metagenome ERZ773228 (study PRJEB29015, sample SAMEA2737768) | human gut metagenome | biome: human gut; feature: human-associated habitat; material: faeces | place: China | collected 2012 ... | reverse complement strand
GTCAAGACCCCTCCCTACGATGCAAACCGTTAAAGGGGATACAACGGCAAGGCTGTGGGCCGGGCATGCCCGGCCCCTACGGACTGCTGTTTCCGGCAGCGGGGGTTCGGGGGAACTCCCGAGTTTAAGGTGGAGGAAGGCTCGGCGGCGTTAAGAACGGACAGTAATACTGCGTCCGTTTAGCCGCCGAGACTTCCGACTTCCACTTTGGGGTTCTTAGGGGCGTGCAGCCCCTAAGGCGGGGTCCGCTGCATTCGCAACAGCGGGACTTTTCTTTGCTTCTTTCTTTTGGTCACAAAAGAAAGAAGGAGTTCCCGGGAGACTGCCGTTAAAACTTTAGCCGAGAAAGGAAACCTCGTCATGTCAAACGAAACAAACGAAACTCCCGTCCAGGGCCGTAAGGTCGGCATTGCGCGCTTTTTTGAACTGCTGGGCCGCGACCTGTGGCCGCTGTATAAATCCGGCATCCTCTGCGTGCTGGGCTTTCTGCCCGGCACGGCGCTGGCCGTCTTTGGCATGATGGCCGGGTCCGCGCTGCTGACCGTCGTCGGCGGTGTGGTCGGCGGCCTGGTCGGCGGGCCGTTCCTGTCCGGTATGATCGATACCGTGCTGCGCGCCCTGCGCGATGAGCCCGGCTACTGGTGGAACACCTATAAACGCGCCTGGAAGCAGAACTGGCGGCAGAGCCTTGTGCCCGGCGCACTGCTGGGCCTGTTTGTGGGCAGCTGGGCCTGGATGCTCCGCGCCCAGGCCGAGAGCGGCAACACCAGCACCGCCCTGTGGGTCGCCTCCATCGCGGGCATCTTCGTCTGCACGGGCTTCTTCACCTGGCTGCTGGCGCAGGTGCCGCTCGTGGATCTGCCGCTTGCCCAAATCGCCAAAAACGCCGGGCTGATGTTCTTCGGCTTCTTCCCGCGCACCGCGGCGGCAGCGCTGGTGCTGGCCCTGTACTGGGGCGCAACGCTGCTCTACCTGCCCGCCACGATCCTGACGATTTTGGCGTTCGGCTTCTGGCTGCCCGTCACGATTGCCCTGATGATCGTCTACCCGGGTCTCGAAAAGGTCTTTAAGCTCGAGGAAACGATCAACGCCCGCCGCGCCGCCGAGATCGAGGAGCGCATGGCGCAGAACCAGCCCAAATTCGACCAGTAAGGGGGACCCGGTATGGAAAGAAATACCGTCCTTTTGCAGGACACCGAAGCCTTCATGCACGGTGAGCTGGACAACGTGACCGTCCAGCAGAACTGCATCGTGCTGGATCTGGTGCAGGGCGGCTATGTGCCCTACGGCTGCTACACCAGCGCACCGATCCCGATGCCGCTGTTTGATGCGCTGCGGGTCAGCTGGAACGCGGCCTCGCCCGAGGACACGGCGGTGGAGGCCCAGGCCCGTGTCATGGTGGACGGCAACTGGACGCCGTGGAACAGCTTTGGCAAGTGGAGCCCCAGTCTGCACCGGGAAGGCCCGCCCTACCAGGCGCGCGGCCCCGTGCAGCGCTGGCCTGACCGCCTGCAGCTTGACAGCAAATACGCCACGGCGGTGCAGCTGCGCATCTACCTTTACTCCAAAAATGAGAAGGTGAGCCCTGCTGTTATGCTGCTGGGGGCCAGCGTGCGGATGGTGGACGTCATCCCCGCGCGCGGGCGGCTCGTCAACGCACGGCTGCACCTGATGCCCTACACGGCGGCCCGCCGCGCCCCGGCGCTGCAGCCCTGGATGGACGCGGCGATCTCGCTGGCCAGCCTGACGAACCGCTGGGGCGCCGATCTGCTGCCCGAGGAGTTCGCCCAGGTGCTGCGCGACTGGCGCGCACCCGATGACTGCGGCCCCCGAAACCTGAGCTTTGCCGCCGCCGCGGCGGCGCAGTGGGGCTTCCCCGCGTGGGTGGCCTACGCGGACCTGGCGCTGCTGCGCGCCGAGGCCCGCGCCGGGTGCGGCGCTGTCGTTACATTGCAATCGACCCCGGCACAGATCGCCGCCGGAGCGCCGGAGCGGCACTGCGCAGCGCTGCGCGGGTTTGCATCGTCGCTGGACGGCGAACCCAAGGTGCTGCTCTGTGACCCGTATGCCGCGGCAGAGGATTTCGACTGCGAGATTGAGATGCCGCTGGACGACTTTATGGTCGCGTGGGACAATGTGGCCCTGCTGATGCGCCAGCGCAAGTCCAGCACGCCGCCGCAGGGCCGTACCCGGTGCAGCGCGTGGATACGCCCCGTGGGCACCGACGCGCCCGGCGTCTACCGCCTCTATCTGAACGGCGAGGAGCACCCCCTGCCCGACGACTTCTGTGCGCAGGGCGGCGTTCTGGCCTACAGCCTGCCCGATGAGCACCCCCACGCCACCACGGCCCACCGGCAGTTCAGCTATGTGGAGCCGACGCAGGGCGGTATCCTGCTTGAACACGGCGACACGCCGCGCAAGTACACAGTCTACGCCATCGGCACCGACGGGCGGATGATCGTCGGCGATGTGACGGTATAAAAGGAGAAAGCTATGAAGCTGCTGATCGCATCGGATATTCACGGCGCGGCGGGCTATTGCCGGGACCTGCTGGCCGCCTGGGACCGCGAGGGCGCAGACCGCCTGCTGCTGTTGGGCGACCTGCTCTACCACGGCCCGCGCAACGACCTGCCGCCCGACTATGCGCCCAAGGAGGTCATCGCCCTGCTGAACGCGCGGAAAAATCAGATTTTCTGCGTGCGCGGCAACTGCGACACCGAGGTGGACCAGATGGTGCTGGAATTTCCGGTGCTGGCCGACTACGCGGTCCTCACGGCGGGCAGCCGCCTGCTCTACGCGACCCACGGCCATGTGTACAACACGGCCCACCTGCCGCCGCTGCAGCCCGGGGACATCCTGCTGCACGGCCACACGCACATCCCCGCCTGGGAGGTGTTCGGGACGGATAATCTGTATCTCAACCCCGGCTCGGTCTCCATCCCCAAGGCAGGCACCCCCCACAGCTATATGACGCTGGAAAACGGCGTGTTTACCTGGAAGGAGCTGGGCGGGGAGGTGTATCACACGGAATCCCTTTAAAACATAGCTTGTAGGGAGCGGTCTTGACCGCTCCGCGGAACCGTGCGGCTGCCGCAAGGCGCACGGAGGGGTCAAGACCCCTCCCTACGATGCAAACATGACAGCGCGGTAAGGGCCGGGCATGCCCGGCCCCTACCCCCGATGCAAGCATAACACGACACCCCGTAGGGCGGCCGGTCCCCGGCTACCGCGGCACACCATAGATTTACGCGAGGAGTATACTATGAAAATCCCTGCAAAAGGCTTTACCCACGGCGGAAAATTCCATGCGGACGATGTTTTTTCCACCGCCCTTTTACAAATCCTGCGCCCTGACATTCAGGTGACGCGGGGCTTCGTTGTGCCGGATGACTTCGACGGCATCGTCTACGACGTCGGCGGCGGTATGTTCGACCACCACTCCGAGCCGCGGGAGTGCCGCCCCAACGGCGTGCCCTACGCCGCGTTCGGCCTGCTGTGGCGGCTGCTCGGCGCACAGCTCGTGGGCGAGCATCAGGCCCGCCTGCTGGACGAAAACTTCATCCAGCCGTTGGATCTGAACGACAACACCGGCGAGCAGAACTCGCTGGCCGACGCCATCGGCAGCTTCAACCCGCTGTGGGACTCGAAGGATGACCCCGACGTGTGCTTCTGGCGTGCCGTGCCCGTGGCAAAGCAGATCCTTGAGAACGAGATCGCCGCCGCCAACGCCGTGAACCGCGCCGACGACACGGTCCGCCGCGCTTACGCCAGCATGAAGGACGGCATCGTCGTGCTGCCCGCCTATATGCCGTGGAAAAACGGCCTGTACAAGACCGACGCGGTCTTTGTCGTCTACCCCAGCCAGCGCGGCGGCTACAGTGCGCAGTGCGTCAACGACCACCGCACCAAGCGCAGCAAGCAGCCGTTCCCGGTGGCCTGGGCCGGCAAGCCCGAGGACAAGCTGCGCGAGGTCAGCGGCCTGGGCCTGCGGTTCTGCCACCCCAGCCGGTTCCTGATCACCGCCGATGACAAGGCGACGGCCATCGAGGCATGCCGCCGCACGCTGCGTGCCGCGGGGAAGAAGGTCAGCGAGGAATGAGCGAAGCCGAACCGATTCGCTTTGGCCCGTCCCCCAGCCCCGCCGAGGCGCAGGAGCCGACCCCCGCGCCCGCCTGGGCCTACCTGCTGCGCTGCCCGGACGGCAGCCTGTACGGCGGCTGGACGAACGATCTGGCCCGCCGCGTAAAAGCCCACCGCAGCGGCAAGGGCGGGGCCAGGTACACAAAAAGCCATGGCAGGGACGCCGTGCGCCTGGCCTACGCAGAGAAATGCGCTGATAAAAGTGCGGCACTAAAACGCGAAGCAGCGCTGAAAAAGCTGCCGAAGGCCGACAAAGAGGCCTTGGCCGCCCGGTGGGCCGCCGACAACAAAATTACCCTGCGGATGGCCACGCCGGACGATGCCGCCGCGGTCTGTGCGCTGTACAACTGGTACGTGCGCCACGGCACGCAGACCTTCCAGTACGTGCCGTCCACCGTGGAGGAATACCGCGCGAACATTGCCCATGTGCGGGAGAACGCGCCGTTTATCCTGGCCGAGAGCGCCGACGGGCGGCTGCAGGGCTTTGCCTGTGCGCACCTATGGCATGAGCGCGAGGCGTACTCGTGGGATGTCGAGACGACGGTCTACTGTGCGCCCGACTGCGTCGGTCAGGGTGTCGGCGGGCGGCTGTACCGCGCGCTGCTGGCGCTTTTGAAGGCGCAGGGCTATTACAACGCCTTTGCCCTTGTGGCCGGGAATAACCGCCAGAGCAACGATTTCCACCGCGCGTTAGGCTTCAAAAAGATGGCGACGGAGAAGCGCACCGGGTACAAGTTCGGCCAATGGCTGGATCTGGATTACTGGGTGATGGTTCTGCACGAAGGCGGCGGGGAGCCGCAGCCGGTCCGCAAGACCCTGACGGACGCGGAAATTGCGGAGGCGATGAGGTAAGCATGCCGCCCTACGGCTGTAATACAGGTAATATCTGCCCTAAAGCCGCGCGGTAGGGGCCGGGCATGCCCGGCCCGGTGGCTGCCCGTAAACGCCGGTTTGCCGGACACGGGCACGGAGCGGTCAAGACCGCTCCCTACAAAGCACCCGTGAACGTTAGTCCGTAGGGAGGGGTCTTGACCCCTCCGCCGGGCTTGCGCGGCAACCCGTTAAACGGGCGGCCACGCGGACCTTCGGCGGCATGGGGGCATGCCGCCCTACGGCTGCAATACAGAGGAGCACTCGTCCCAAAACCCCGACAACGCCATAGCCAAAAAAAGCGCTGCTGTCACTCTCCGACAGCAGCGCTTTTTGCGTTTATTGAAATTTCTTTTGTCCCTTCTTTGTAAAGAAGGAACAAAACCCCCGTAAATCAAATCGCCCCGTTCTCCCGCAGCCACGCCTCCAGCTCGGCGGCGGGCTTGTAGCCGACGGACCGGCTGACCTCCTGACCGTTCCTAAAAAGCAGCAGCGCCGGGATGGCGTCGATCTTGCGGGCCATGGCCAGCTTCAGGTTCTCGTCGGTGTTCAGCTTGCCGACCTTGACGGTGGGATGCGCCGCGGCGAGCTCCTCCAGCACGGGGCCCATCATCTTGCAGGGGCCGCACCAGTCGGCCCAGAAATCCACCACGACGGGCATGGCGCTCTGCAAAACCTCGGTGTCAAAATTCTGTTCGGTGATCTTGATAGACATATAGTTGCATCTCCTTTATAATAAGCTCAAATTTTTGCGTCCGCATACTGTAAGGCCAGCACCGCGCGGATGTCCCGGCTCGAATGCCCGATGCGTATTTCGTACCGGCCCGGCGCGGCGCACCAGGCGTGCAGCTCGGGGCTGTAACGGCTTATATCCTGCGGTGTCAGCGTAAAGACGACCTCCCGCTCCTCGCCGGGCTGCAGGTCGATCTTCGCAAACCTGCGCAGCGCCTGGGGCACCCGCCCGCCCGGCACCGGTGCGCCCGTGGCATCGGCCACATAGAGCTGCACGACCTCGGCTCCGCGCATCGCGCCGCTGTTTTTCACCGTCACCCGCGCGGTCACGGTGCCGCCCGGCGTCAGCGTGTCGGCGTCCAGCGCCGCGCCGCGGTAGACGTAGCCCGTGTAGCTCAGCCCGTGGCCGAACGGCCAGCGCACCGGCATTTTGCGGGCGTCATACCAGCGGTAGCCCACGTAGACGCCCTCGCGGTAGTCGGCGGTCACGCCGTCACCCGGGAAATCCAGATAGCAGGGCGTGTCCTCCAGCCGCAGGGGCCAGGTCTCGGGCAGACGCCCGCAGGGGTCGGCGTCGCCCCACAGCAGGGCGTCCGTGGCCTCGCCCAGACCCTCGCCCGCCAGATACATGCACAAAACAGACGATACATCGTCTGCCCAGGGGCACTCCACCGGGCCGGAGGTGTGCAGCACCACGACGGTGTTCTTCTGCACGGCGGCCACGCGGGCGATCAGGTTGTTCTGGCATTCGGGCAGGCGCATGTGCCGCCGGTCCGCGGCGGCCAGCTCGGCGCATTCGGGCAGACCGGCAAAGATGACCGCGGCGTCCGCAGCTTCGGCGGCGGCCACGGCACGCAGGAACTCCGCCTCGTCGCGCTGGTCGCGGTCCGCGGGGAAGCCCTCGATATATTGGATCTTGCGGTCATGCAGGACCGCAGCGTCGATGGCACTTGTGACCTGCGGCGCACGGGGATGACCGGCGGAATAGCGCGGGTGGTCGGCGAAGGCGCCGATGTAGGCTACCTTTTGCCCCTTGTGCAGCGGCAGTGCGCCCAGATTGCGCAGGAGCACACCGCTCTGCTTGGCCAGCTCGACAGCCAGACTGCGGTCTGCGGTGCGGTCACGGTCCGTGGGGGACGGCTGGGGCGATGCGGCCAAAAGAGTGCGTATAATGTTCGATGCAGCGCGGTTTAAAACAGACTCGTCCAGTGCGCCGGACTGCACGGCATCCACAAGCCGCCCCGCGTCCGCAGGGGCAAAGTCCACGCCCGCGGCCAGCGTCCGGGCCGGGTCCTGCACCGCGCCCGGCTCCGCCAGCACCGCACCGGCAAAGCCCCACGCGCCGCGCAGCGTGTCGGTCAGCAGAGCCGTGTCCTCGCAGATGCGGGTGCCGTTCAGCTGCCCCGCGCTGCACACAACGGCCCGGGGCTGCCCGTCCCGCACGGCAGTCTCAAACGCGGGCAGGTAAAGCTCCTGCAGCGTGCGCTCGTCAACACGGCGGTTCAGCGTCCGGCGGTCTGTCTCCTGGTTGACCACGGCCAGCCGCCCCGCGCAGCCACCCACACCCGCGCTCTGCACGCCTTGCAGGAACGCCGCGGCCAGCGCCCCCGTCAGGCAGGGGTCCTCGGCCCAGGTGTCGGCGCTGCGTCCGCTCAACGGGCCGCGCTTCAGGTTCACGTCCGGCACGTCCAGCAGCTGTGCGCCGCCGCTGCGCGCCTCCCGCCCGAGCGCCGCGCCCATGCGGCGGGCCACCTCCGGGTCAAACGACGCTGCCGCCGCGCAGGCCGACGGAAAGCAGACGCCCCCGGCAGATTCCTGACTGTGCAGGCCGTTGACCCGCAGCGCCGGAAGGCCCAGCCGCGGGACCGCCGCGCCGGTGCAAAGACCGGCCTTTTCTTCCGGCGTCAGCGCGTCCACAAGCTCTTGAACGGTAGCGTACATGGGAAAATTCTCCTTTGACAAAGCAGTTTTCAACATTATACCACGATGCGGGTGGAAAATAAAATAAAAAAGTGTAAAATTATAGCTGTGAGGACACAACCTTGTAACAACACGGGGTTACAATACCCCCAAACAGGGAGGAAACGCGGATGAACAACATACTGATCGTGGAGGATGAGCACCTGATCGCGCGGCTGATCGAGATGACGCTGACCCGCGCCGGATACCGCTGCACGCTGGCCGAGGATGGCCGGACGGCGGCAGATCTCATCGAAACCACCAATTTTGATATGGCGCTTTTGGATATTATGCTGCCCGGCCTGGACGGTTATGCACTGCTGGAATGTCTGCGGCCCCAGGGCGTGCCGGTCATCTTTATCACGGCCAAAAGCGCGGTGAAGGACCGCGTGCAGGGGCTGCGCCTGGGCGCGGACGATTACATAACCAAGCCGTTCGCGGCGGAGGAGCTTGTTGCCCGGATGGAGACGGTTTTGCGCCGCACCGGGCGCGGCGGGCGGGAGCTGTGCGCCTACGACGTGGTGCTGGACACGGTCAACCACACCGCCCGCCGGAACGGTGAGCCCGTGGAGCTGCGCCGCCTGGAATACGATCTGTTGGAGCTTTTGATGCGCAACCGCGGCGCGGCGCTTTACCGCGACGTGATGTATGAGCGCGTCTGGGGCGGCATCCCCGACACCGAAAGTCTGCGCACCGTTGACACCCACATTGCCCGTCTGCGCAAAAAGCTCGGCTGGATGGACAAGATCGAGACGGTGTACAAGATCGGGTATCGGTTGAAGAAGGAAGATTGAACCGGGAACGGCAGTCTCCCCCCCTTGCCCCTCTCGTGCGTAAATTTTCACAGCAGTCCGTAGGGGCCGGGCATGCCCGGCCCGCAGCCTTGCGTCAGCTCCCGGTTTCGTTTTGCATCCCCTTTATCTTTTGCATCGTAGGGAGGGGTTGCGGGGTTGCGAACAGGGGCCACGGTTGAGCGGAGCGAAACCGGGGTGTGAGCAATGTTTGCCCCTGCGGGGCAAACAACCGCACGAGCGTGTTTGCGAAGCAAACTGGCGGCGCTCGTTGTGCGCCGCCAAGCGTTGACCCCTCCGCCGCTTCACGCCAAATCCCGTCAATGTTCCGCCCGCAGGGAAAAATTCATCCCCCGCCGTCCACCTCCCGCCGCCGCGATCCTACCAACAAAACAGCCAGCCCCTTCCGAATCCCACTTCGGAAGGGGCTGGCTTACTGACCTTTATACCTTATTATAATAGGGAGATGTTTACTCTACGTCCTGCAGCGCGGCGTAATCCTGTTCGCCGGTGCGGACCTTTACGACCTTTGCCACATTGTAGACAAAGATCTTGCCGTCGCCGATGTGGCCGGTGTACAGGGCCTTCGTGGCCGTGTCGATGATCTTATCCACGGGAATCTTGCTCACGACGACCTCGACCTTGACCTTCGGCAGGAGCGTGGCGTCAACCTCGGCGCCGCGGTACTTCTCGCCGCTGCCCTTCTGCAGGCCGCAGCCCATGACCTGGGTCACGGTCATGCCAGTAACGCCAATGTCGTTCAGCGCCTTCTTCAGGGTCTCAAACTTGGCCAGCTGCACGATGATGGAAACCTTGTGCATGCCGGAATCCAGCTCGGCGGGCAGCGGGGCGTCCTTGACGACCTTGACCGCAGCGGCGACCTTCTCGGGGCTGGCCTTGGTGATGTCGTCCTCGCCCAGATCGGTGTTCTCGTTCACGTCCAGCTCGGCGTAGGTCGGATCATTGATGGCGAAACCTGCATAGGCGCTGGCCAGGCCGTGCTCGTGGTAATCCAGGCCGTCGATCTCCTCCTTCTCGGAGACGCGCAGGCCGATGGTCTTTTTGATGACCGTGAAGATGATGAACATCGTGGCCAGCACCCAGGCCGCCACGCTGACAATGCCCAGCAGCTGGATGCCCAGCTTGGCAAAGCCGCCGCCGTAGAACAGGCCGCCCTCGGTGGCAAACAGGCCGACGGCGATGGTGCCCCACGCACCGTTCATGCAGTGCACCGAGACAGCGCCGACGGGGTCATCGATCTTGGCAACGTTGTCGAAGAACTCAACCGAGAAGATGCAGAGCACACCGGCGACGATGCCGATGATGGCCGCGCCGAACGGGTCAACGACGTCGCAGCCCGCGGTGATGGCGACCAGACCGGCCAACGCACCGTTGAAGGTCAGGGAGACATCGGGCTTGCCGTAGCGCACCCAGGAGACGATCAGCGCCGCAACGGTAGCCAGCGCGGCGGCCAGGTTGGTGTTGAAGCAGATCAGACCTGCGGAAACCATCGTGTCATCGCCGGTCATGCTGACGGTGGAGCCGCCGTTGAAGCCGAACCAGCAGAACCACAGGATGAAAACGCCCAGAGCCATCGCGGTCAGGTTGTGGCCGGGAATCGCGCGGGCCTTACCGGCCTTGTTGTATTTGCCGATGCGGGGGCCGAGCATCCAGGCGCCCAGGCAGGCCGTGACGCCGCCGACGAAGTGAACTGCGGTGGAGCCGGCAAAATCATGGAAGCCGAGCTGTGCCAGCCAGCCGCCGCCCCAGATCCAGTGGCCGGAGATGGGGTAGACGATCAGGCTGATGGCGGCGGAGTAGCAGCAGTAGGCGCTGAACTTCGTGCGCTCGGCCATCGAGCCGGAGACGATGGTCGCGGCAGTGGCGCAGAACACAGTCTGGAACACCGCGTAGACCCAGACCGGCAGCGTGCCGAAGTCATAGCTGCCGCGGATGAACGGATCAAACCCGCCGATGAGCGCACCGGAACCGGCAAACATGATGCCGAAGCCGACGAGCCAGTAGCACGGCGTACCGATACAAAAATCCATCATATTCTTCATCAGAATATTGCCGGTATTTTTTGCACGGGTCAGGCCGGCCTCGCACAAGGCAAAGCCCGCTTGCATGAAGAACACCAGAAACGCTCCAACCAGTGTCCATGTAACGTCTGCGGAATTGTACATAGAACAGAACCCCTCTCTTACTTTGCAAAACAGAAAGGCGCCGGACAGAATCACACTGTCCGGCGCCTTTGCCGTTCTTTCGTTGCGCTTATGCTATCACAGAGTTGCGGCCTAGTCAAGAGGGTGAGGACATATTTTATTCATATTTGTAGAAAATGCTGTACAACCAGCCGAAAATACCGCTGAGAAATTGTGCATCCTGTAGGGGCTGGGCATGCCCGGCCCGCAGCTTACCGCCATATCCTTTTTACGATTCAATCCGTAGGGGGAGGGATTCATCCCTCCCGGGCACCCTCCCACCGCCGCAAACGGCCACGGCGGCCAGAGGGCTGGCCGCCCTACACCCCCACATCAAACCCGTGCGTAGGGCGGAGTGCCCTCACCCCGCCGAAACCTGCCGCCCCCTACATGCACCATCTGTACATTTCCCTAAATTTATTCATTTTTTTGTAAAAAAATCTACCCAAAAAAATTTCTTTGTGCTATAATATCATCAAATAGCCCTTTATCGGGGGCTGCTACCATTCAAAGGAGGATCATCCATGCCCAACCTAGCTCTTCTTGCCCTTGAAGCCAGTGACGGTACCGTTGTGCTGACCAGCATCACACTGGTTTTCGCGATGCTGGTGGCCCTGTGCCTCATCATCACGCTGGAAGGCAAGATCTTCGACAACATCAACAATAAGAAGAACGGCAAGCCTGCCGCGCCGAAGGCCCCTGCCGCCAAGGCTGCTCCTGCCCCTGCCGCCAAGCCCGCCGCCCCTGCGGCCAAGGCTGACAACGGCTCCATTCCCGGCGAGATCATCGCCGCGATCTCCGCTGCCGTGGCCTCTGTGTGCGGCGGCAATGCCGTCATTCGCGGCATCAAGCGCGTTTCCAAGCCTGCCGCCGGTTCCCGCCGCGGTGCCTGGGGCGACGCCGGCGTGCGTGAGCACACGACGCCCTTTATGTAAGGAGGTACGGAAATGGGTGCGATTTTTACCAATATTGCGGAGATCTTCGCAAAGTCCGGCTGGGCACAGATTTTCTTCACCGAGGGCGGCTGGAAGTACGCCGTCATGCTGGCAGTGGCCTGCGTGCTGCTGTATCTGGCCATCGTCAAGCAGTTTGAGCCGCTGCTGCTGCTGCCCATCGGCTTCGGCATGCTGATGACCAACCTGCCCCTCGACGGCATCTTCCACATGGACATCTTCATCAACTCCACCAACCACATCGACTGGGCGCTGCTCGGCTCGTCCGGCGGCATGGTCGACTATATCTACTTAGGCGTTAAGCTGGGCATCTACCCGCCGCTGATTTTCCTCGGCATCGGCACGATGACCGACTTTGAGCCGCTGATCGCCCGCCCGTCCAGCCTGCTGCTGGGCGCTGCCGCACAGCTGGGCATCTTCTTCACCTTCGTCGGCGCTAAGATCCTGGGCTTTACGAACCAGGAGGCCGGCGCTATCGGCATCATCGGCGGCGCGGACGGCCCCACCGCTATCTACGTCACCACCAAGCTGGCCCCGCACCTGCTGGGCTCCATCGCGGTTGCCGCGTACTGCTACATGGCGCTGGTGCCGGTCATCCAGCCGCCCATCATGAAGGCCCTGACCACTGAAAAAGAGCGTCAGATCGTCATGACGGCCCCCCGCCGTGTCTCCAAGACCGAGAAAATCCTGTTCCCCATCATCGTCACCATCATCGTTGCCCTGACCCTGCCTGACGCCGCCATTCTGGTCGGCTGCCTGATGATGGGCAACCTGATGAAGGAGTCCGGCGTTGTTGAGCGTATCACCAAGACCGCCGGCAATGAGCTGATGAACATCATCACGATCTTCCTCGGCTTCTCCGTCGGCTGCACCACCAACGCCGCCACCTTCCTGAACATCCAGACCGTTGAGATCATCGTTCTGGGCATCGTCGCCTTCGGTGTCGGCACCGCCGGCGGCGTTCTCCTGGGCAAGGTCATGTGCGTTGTCACCCACGGCAAGATCAACCCGCTCATCGGCTCCGCCGGTGTTTCCGCCGTTCCCATGGCCGCCCGTGTTTCCCAGAAGGTCGGCCAGGAGTACAACCCCCGCAACTACCTGCTCATGCACGCCATGGGCCCCAACGTTGCCGGTGTTATCGGCTCCGCCGTTGCCGCTGGTATCCTGATCAATATGTTCGGCTGATATTGACATAAAAAGTAAGCACCCGCATGGTTCGCGCCATGCGGGTGCTTTTTTGGTTTTTGTTTCTGTGAGGGGGCTTGCCCCCGCCGGTTCGTAGGGGCAGCATATATGCCGCCCGGGCATTTCCCGCAAGCGTCATTTGCCGGGCAACCGCCGCGAGGCGTCGGGGACGCCGCCCCCTACGGAGGCGAACCGGGAACGGCATATGGCCGCACGCTCTCGGCGGGGTGGGGGCACCCCGCCCTACGGATTGGCCATCAGCGGTTGCCCTGTAGGGGCCGGGCACGCCTGGCCCGGTGGTTTCCTGTAACCGTCCTTTCCCACTTATTCCACCTCAAACCTCTCCCCGTCGATCTCGACCCATGCCACGGCCTCGGGGTCGAGGATGTCGTAGCTGTCAACACGCAAGGTCATCTGTCCGGAATTTTTGTTCTCGCGGCCATAGGAACCCTTGTAAAATTCCCCGTCCCAGCCGTAGGTCAACTCGGTGCCGTCGGCGCGGAACAGCTTTACGCGGGACTGCACATCGTACCGCGAGGTATCGCCCAGCGGCAGACTGCCGTGATTCATGCCGATGACGCTGACCGCCAGCGGTTCAATACGAACCTCTTGAATGTCAAACGTTGCGTCGGGATATTGCTCGGCTTCTTCGTCGGTCATATCATAATGGAACCAGTGTCCACCCTTCAGCGCGATGGTTTTCTTCATATCCACTGTCAGTGTTGGGGGCGCATCCGGCAGCGTGATTTTTACGCTTGCCTTGGCGCTATAGTTTGTCAGGTCGCCGATATACAGTGTTCGATTGTTGCCTTTCTCGTACAAAAGAGGTATATCCACAAAGCAGGATAGCGTGTCGTTCTCGCTTGCTTCATAACGGCCATCCCACGGGCCGACGGCATAGCCGCTGATCGGCCCGACATCGACGTTGCTTGCGCCGTAGTCCCACTTCCGCTCGCTGGCGCCTTTGGGCTTGTACAGCGTAAAATTCGCGGTGTCCCACACCAAATCATCGCCTTCCATTCCGCGCGCATTATCCACATCGTACAATATCCGTAATGTGTACTGCCCGCGCAGCAGCGCCTTTACACTGACCGTGTGGCCGTTGATTTCGGCGGTCAGCGGTTCGTCCAGCACCTCGCCGTATTTCTGCACCAGTGCGTTCGTCTCGTTGGCGGCGCTCATGGGGTGGAAAAGCCCCAGTACCACCGCGCCCGCGGCCACTAAGCAGAGCGCTGCCGCCGCGGCTGCCAGCCGCCAGCCGCGCAAAACCCGGGGCTTCGGGCGGCGGGCCAGCACTTTTTGGCGCAGTGCCGCGGTTTCTTCCGCCGTCAGGGCGTCTGCCAGCGGCGGGTGGTCGTTCATCCAGCGTTCCAGTTCGGTCATAGGTCAGCCCTCCTTCAATAGCTTTTGCAGTGTCAGCCGTGCGCGGTGCAGCCGGGTGCGCACCGTTGCGGCAGGCATGTTGAAATGTTCGCCCAGCTGGGCCGCGGTCTCGCCATACACGTACCTGCGCAGAAAAAGCTCCCCGTCGGGCGGCGGCAGCGCCATGATCTGCGCCATCAGCTCGCGGGTTTCCAGCTCGCTTTCCAGCGCAACGGCCAGCTCGGCGTCGTCGCGGTCATCCAGCGGCAGCGTCTCGCCCCGGCGCAGCAGCGCACGGTAGCGGTCAATGGCGCACTGCCGCGCCGTCCGCACCACCAGCCGCCGCCGGTGGGTCTCGTCTGCGGGCAGGTGTGCCCCGCGCCAGAGCTTGTAAAATGTGTCGGCCTCGGCCTCCTCGGCGTCCTGCGGGTGGCCTGGCAGAATGGCCCGGCAGACGGACCGCACTGCGCCGCCGTAGTCCCGCAGCAGGGTGTCCAACTCGTGCTCTGTCATGGGCGTCGCCCCCTTTCATAAAGATTATACGACAAAATTGGGGAAAGTGTTTCAACTTTTTTTGGCTTCTCCCTCGGGAGAAGCTGCCGCCCGCAGGCGGCTGATGAGGGCAAAGCTTCTGTCGCATCCCACAAACGGGAGACCACCGCAAACCCGCCCCTCATCCGCCCTCGGTCGGGGCCTCGGGCACCTTCAGTCTCCGCGCTAAAAGCCGCCTCTCCGGCGGTTGCGCTCCGACACGCGCCTGCGGGCGCAGCCCCTCGGGGGAAGGCTTCCGCACCGCCCCTTTACCGCCTGCCCGATTTGTGCTATAATACGCTTGATAATGGGGAAGTATTGGAAAAGAGGTGCATACATGCTGAAAGTAACCCTGCTGGGCACGGGCGGCACGCAGCCGCTGCCGGACCGCGCACTGGCCGCCGCCGCGGTCACGGTGGGCGGGCGCAGCGTGCTGCTGGACTGCGGCGAGGGCACACAGGTTGGCCTGCGGCGGTACGGCGTCAGCACGTATCGGCTTTCGGCGGTGCTGCTGACCCACTACCACGGCGACCACATTCTGGGCCTGCCCGGTCTTTTGCAGACTCTGGGCAGCCTGAACCGCACCGAGCCGCTGACGATCTACGGCCCCAAGGGCATCGAGCCTGTGGCGCAGGCCGTCACGGCACTGGCCGGGCCGCAGGCGTACCCGGTGCGCTGGCAGGTCGCAGACGGACCATTCCACATAGACACGCTGAAAATCACCCCGTTCCCGCTGACCCACCGCGTACCCTGCTGCGGCTATGTGCTTGCACTGCCCCGCGCCGGGCGGTTCGACCCCGCAAGGGCGCGGGCTGCGGACATCCCGATGCCCTACTGGAAAACGCTGCAAAGGGGCGAGCCCGTCGGCGGCTGCACGCCGGAGCAGGTGCTGGGTGCGCCGCGCCGCGGGCTGAAGGTGGTCTACGCCACTGACACCCGCCCCTGCGCCGCGCTGGAGGCCGCCGCCCGGGACGCCGACCTGCTCTGCATGGACGCGACCTACGCCGACGACGCCGACCTGCCCAAGGCGGAGCTGTACGGCCACGCCACCTGCCGGGAGACCGGCGCACTGGCCGCCGCGGCCAACGTGCGCCGCCTCTGGCTGACCCACTACAGCGCCGCCGTGACCGACCCCGCGCCGGGCCTGGCCGCCGCGCGCACCGTGTACCCCGCCGCCGTGGCCGGGTATGACGGCCTGACCGAAGAACTGGAATTTGACAGAGAGCCATGACCGAGAAACGAAAAAATCTGCTGTTTATCGCTGTAATTCTGGCGCTGGCCGCGGTGCTGTGGCTGGCCGCCCACCACGGCGGCACGGGCCGCACGGCGGTGCTGCGCTACGGCGACCCGCAGGTCGAGCAGCGCATTGATCTGCGTAAAAACGCCGAATATGACATTGACACCGGCCTGTACACGATCCACCTGCGGGTGGAAAACGGCGGCATCGCCTTTGTAGACAGCCCCTGCCCCGACCACCTGTGCGAGGGCTTCGGCACCCTGAAAAACGAGGGCGACTGGGCCGCGTGCATGCCGGCGAAGGCAAGCGTTACCATTGAATAAATGTAGGGGCGGATTCCATATCCGCCCGTGGCACCTGCCGTAAGCTGCACGGGCGCATATAGAATGCGCCCCTACGGCAGCATATGTTTAACAAAAGGAGTTACTATGAACCCGACATTTAAGCAAGTAACCAAGACCCGCTACGTCCAGCTGGTTTCCGAGCTGGCGCAGGAGATTTTCGTCCAGCATTACACCAAGCTGACGCCCAAGGTCGCCGCTGCACTGGCCGATAAGTACCAGAGCGACATCCTGACCGACGACGAGATCCACAGCGGCGTCATCAACTACTTTTTGATCTACCTAGGCACCGAGCCGGTGGGCTATTTCGCGCTCGACCTCGGCCCCGCGGGTGCCATGTGCCTGAGCCGCCTTTTTTTAAAGGAAAAGGCCCGCGGGCAGGGTATTGGCCGCAGCATCGTGGCTTATGCGCAGAAGCTGGCCGAGGGCGATGGCCGCAGCCGCCTGTATATGCGGGTGTGGGCACGCGACCTGAAGGCCGAGGGCTTTGCCAAAAAGTGCCGCTTCCGCAAGGCCGAGACAGCCCCCGTGGAGGTCCTGCCCGGCACCACGCTGGACATCACGACCTGGGAGAAGCTGTGGCGGTAAAAGCTGTAGGGGCCGATGCAAGCATCGGTCCGCGGGGCGTCGAGGACGCCGCCCCCTACAGCGCGGTAAAAGCAAAATCTGGAGATACACCATGAAATTTCTGCACCTTGCAGACCTGCACCTGGGCAAACGGGTCAACGGGTTTGATATGCTGGAGGATCAGCGGTTCATCCTTGAACAAATTCTGACCCTCTGTGAAAAACACGGCGTCGAGGCCGTCGTCATCGCGGGCGACATCTACGACACGCCGGTGCCGCCCGCCGCGGCCTGCACGCTGCTGGACTGGTTCCTGACCCAGCTGGCCGCCCGCCGCATCCCGGTGCTGGCCGTCTCCGGCAACCACGACAGCGCCGAGCGGCTCGACTTTGCCAGCAGTCTGCTGGCCGAACAAAACGTACACATTGCCGGGCGTTTCACCGGCTGCCCCAAGCAGGTCGTACTCAATGACCGCCACGGCCCCATCGAGTTCACGCTGCTGCCCTTCGTGCGGGCGGCCACGGTGCGCCACTACCTGCCCGACGCCGACATCACCGACTACGACTCCGCCGTCGGCGCGGCGCTGGCCGTCTGTGAGCCCGCCGCCCCGCGCCGGGTGCTCGTCGCCCACCAGATGGTGGTCTCCGGCGTCTGCCCGCCGCAGCTCTCCGGCAGTGAGACCGCGCCCCTGACTGTCGGCACGGTGGATTCCATCGATGCAGCGCGTTTTGCGGGCTTCTGCTATGCAGCGCTCGGCCATATCCACCGCGCCCAGCGCGTCGGCATCGACGCCGTGCGCTACGCGGGTGCGCCGCTCTGTTACCATCTGGACGAGTGCGGGATGCAGAAATCCGTCACCCTCGTGCGGGTCGGCAAGCGCGGCGTGGAAAAAATCGAGCAGCTGCCGCTGACGCCCCGCCGCGCCATGCGCCACCTGACAGGCCCGCTGGCCCGGCTGACCGCCCGGCCAACCGACACCGAGGACTACATCTGGGCGACCCTGACCGACCCGACGCCGCTGCCCGACGCCATGGCGCAGCTGCGCGCCGCCTATCCCAACGCCATGCGGCTCGACTACCTGCCCCAAGGTGAGGTCGCGCACCCGCTGGACATGACCCAGGCTGTGCGCGGCAAGCCCTTTGTCGAGCTGTTCCAGGACTTTTTCACCAAGATGAACGGACGCCCCCTGACAGTGGAGGAGACCGTGGCTGTGAAAAGATTGCGCGAGGAGGCGTCAAAAAGCGAATGAAACCCCAAAAGCTGATCCTGACCGCCTTCGGCCCCTACGCGGGCCGCACCGAGCTGGACTTCTCGGCGTTCGGCGGCAGCGGACTGTTTCTGATCGGCGGCGACACCGGCGCGGGCAAGACCGCACTGTTTGACGCCATCACGTTTGCGCTCTACGGCGAGACCTCCGGTGAGAACCGAAAAACAACGATGCTGCGCAGTGATTTTGCCGCCCCCGACGCCGAGACGAGCGTCGAGCTGGCCTTTACCCACCGCGGGCGCAGCTACACCGTGCGCCGCTGGCCCGACCAGCAGCGCGCCGCCAAGCGCGGCACCGGCATGGTCAAGGTGCCCGCCAAGGCCGAGCTGATCCGAGAGCCGGACGAGCCGGTCAGCGGTGCGTCAGCCGTGACCGACGCCGTGGTCAAGCTGCTGGGCATCGACGCCAAACAGTTTGCCCAGGTGTCGATGCTGGCGCAGAACGACTTTACCCGGCTGCTCAACGCGCCGTCCGCGGACCGCGCGGCCATCCTGCGCCGCATTTTTGACACCGCCGACCACCAGCGCCTGGGTCAGGCCGCCGTCGAGCACGCCCGTAAGGCCGACGAGGAATGCAAGCGTCTGGACGATGTACTTTTGATGCACGTCGGCACGCTGATCGGTGACGGCGCCGACGAGGAGACCGCCGCCGACCTGGCCGAAATGCAGGCCGAGCGCGACCCGTTTGCCGCAGGGGCTGCCGCCGAGCTGGGCAGGCTGCTGCTCGAGGCCGACGACGCCAACGAAAAACGACAGACCAACGTTATGAACGAGCTGGACGAGAAGATCGCCCGCGGTGACGCCGGCCTGAAAATTGCCGAGGAACGCGCCGCCCGCCGCCGCCAGCTGGCCGGGCTGGTGGCCGAGGAGCAACGCGCCGCCGATGTGGAGCACCAGACCGACCTCATTATGACCGATCTGGAAAAGCGCACGGCGAGCGTGAAGGAAAATATTGCCAAAAACGAGGCGGACCGCGCCGCGCTGAGCCAGGCCGAGGCCGATCTGCTCAAGACCGACCACCGCATTGAGCTGGCTGAGGGGCTTTCCGCCGACTGCAGGCAGCTCTTGCAAAATCTGGCGGACGCCGACAAGGCCGACGAGGACGCCGCCGCGCGTCAGGCAGAGTATGTGGCCGCACAGGCTGCACTGGACAGCGCCGAGGAAGAATACAGCACGATGCAGCGCCAATTAAACGCAAACCGCGCGGGCCTGCTGGCCAAGGACCTGCAAAAGGGCAAGCCCTGCCCGGTCTGCGGCTCCACCAAGCACCCGAAGATCGCCGCGCTGCCCAAGGACCACATCACCGAAAAGCAGCTGGAGGAACGGGAGAAGGCGCTGACGGCCCAGCGCCGCAGCACTGCCGCGGCCAGCCGCACCGCCGGTGACGCCGCCGCCCACGCGCATGAGCTGCGGGCGGCTTTGCAGCGGGACGCGGATGGATTTTTCGCGCGCCGCGGGGACCGCTACACCGGCAAGCCCGCCGCCGAGCTGACGCCCGACGAGCTGAAAATCGCGCTGACCGCCCAGCAGACCAGCCTGACCGAGGGTCTGCGCGGCCTGCAGGCCGACCACCTGAAGCTGAAGCAAAAGACGGACCGTGCCCGCAGCCTGGCCAAGCAGGCCGACCTTTTGAACGGCCAGCTGGCCGACCTGGAAAAGCAGCGCTTTGCGGCCACCCGCCGCGCCGCCAACGCCAAGGCCGGGCACGCTGCCGCCAGCGCCCGCGTGCAGCAGATGCGTGAGACGATGCCCAAGCGCGACAACCCCGACGCACTGACCCAGCTGCAGGACGCGCTGGCCCGCCTGCGCCGGGACCGCGCTGCCGCCATGGCCGCCCGGGACGCTGCCGTGCACCGTCTGCACACGAACCGCGCCGCCATCGACGCGCTGCAAAAGACGATGCGGGAGAGCGCCGCCGCCCGCGAGAAGCGTGCCATGTGGGACAATCTGTCCAAAACGATCAACGGCAATTTGACCGGAAAAATCAAACTTCCGTTTGAACAGTACGTACAGGCGTTCTATTTTGATGGCGTGGTCGAGGCCGCAAACCTGCGCTTCACCCGCATGACCGACGGCCAGTACCGATTGCTGCGCCGCAAGAGCGAGGCCGTCGGCGGCAAGACCGCGCTGGACCTCGACGTGTTCGACGCCTACACCGGCAAGACCCGCCCCGTGGGCAGCCTGTCCGGCGGCGAGAGCTTCATGGCCGCGCTGAGCCTGGCACTGGGCATCAGCGACACGATCCAGCAGAACGCGGGCGGCGTCGTCATTGAGACGCTGTTCATCGACGAAGGCTTCGGCTCGCTGGACTCCGACAGTCTGGAAAAGGCCGTGGACACGCTGGCCGGGCTGGCCGGGGGCGATAAGCTCATCGGCGTCATCTCCCACGTCGAGGCGCTGCAGGACCGCCTGACGAGACAGATCCACGTGACCAAAACGCGGGCGGGCAGCAAGGCGGAAATTGAGATTTCTTAAAGGCTCCCCTTTGAGGGGAGCTCCGCCCGCAGACGGTGAGGGGTGGCCGGGTGTAGACCTGTAAAGTGTGTGTCTCCCGCCCACCCCTCCGCCCCGCGGGCACCTCCCCTCAAAGGGGAGGCTTTTTAGCTTGCACTTATTTATAAAAAGTATAAAAATATGACAAAATCAACGCTGCAACAACAATTAGAAACCCTCTCCGCGGCGCGTTACCCGCTGCACATGCCCGGGCATAAGCGGCGGGTGCCGCCCGCACCGGGGCTGGGCTGCTATGCCTGGGACCTGACCGAGATCGACGGTGCGGACGACCTGCACGACGCGGACGGCATTCTGGCCGACGCCATGGCCCGCACGGCGGCGCTGTACGGCGCACGGCGGTGCTGGTACCTCGTCGGCGGGTCCACCGTCGGCCTGCTGGCGGGCATCCGCGCACTGGCACCGTTCGGCAGCATGGTCATTGCGGCGCGCAATTGCCACAAGGCCGTCTACCACGCGATTGAGCTGGGGCAGCTGACAGCCCGCTGGCTCACGCCGCCCGTGGACCCGCAGTTTGGCATCTACGGCAGCGTGCGCTCCGCCGATGTGGCCGCCGCGCTGGACGCTGCGCCCGACGCCCGGTGCGTGATCCTGACCAGCCCAACTTATGAGGGCGTTTTGAGCGATATACGTACTATCGCGGAAATCTGCCACGCCCGCGGCGTGCCGCTGCTGGTGGACGAGGCCCACGGTGCACACTACCTGCCCTTTGCCGCCCGGTACGGCTGGCGCGGCGGGGCCGTAGCCGCAGGGGCCGATCTGGTCGTGCAGAGTGCCCACAAGACGCTGCCCAGCCTGACCCAGACCGCGTTTTTGCAGCTGAATGGCGATCTGGCCGACCCTGCCGGGGTCGAACGCCAGCTGGACGTGTTCGAGACGAGCTCGCCGAGCTACCCGCTCATGGTCAGTCTGGACGGCTGCACCCACTGGCTGGCCGACGAGGGAGAGGCCGCCTTTGCCGCGTGGCGCGCCCGGCTGGATGCCTTTGACGCGGCGGTGCGGGATCTGAAAAACACAAAAATACTGTGCTGCGGCGCGGACGCACTGACGGCGCACTCTGACTTTTTTGCGCATGACAGCGGCAAAATTTTGCTGCAAATCGGCGCGGTGGGGGCGGCGTACCTGCGGGCCGACGGCTTTGAGCCCGAGATGGTCTGCGGTCCGAACGTGCTGGCCATGACCAGCCCCTGCGACGACACCGACGCGCTGGAACGGCTGGCCGATGTGCTGTACGCCTGGGACAAAACGGCGGCCCCGCCCGCGGCCCCGCGGCATATTCTGCCCGCCCCCGGCGCGGCCCGCTGCACGATTGCCGAGGCGCTGCTGCGCCCCGCGCGGGCCGTAAGGATGCGGGATGCGGTGGGGGAGACCGCCGCGGAGTATCTCTGGGCCTATCCCCCCGGCGTGCCGCTGGTGGCACCGGGCGAGGAAGTGACGGCAGAGCTGGTGACGGCCTGCCGTGCATTGGAGCAGGCCGGAACCGCGCTGAAGCATACGGGCGGCAGCGGTGCGGAGGAGATTGCGGTTTTGTTGTAAAGGGGGTCCGACAGGCCTCCCGCTGTCTGTTGTTTTCCCTCCGCCCCTATTGACAAACCCCGGATTTCCGTGTACAATAATAATAATTCTAAAATGTATAAAGGGGTGACTGTTTTATGAAGCACATCCAGACTCTCGAGACCCGCGACATGGCTAAGAGCCTGCTGAACGGCGGCTGCGGCGAGTGCCAGACTTCCTGCCAGAGCGCCTGCAAGACCAGCTGCGGCATTGCCAACCAGC
>ERZ773228.1676-NODE-1676-length-22441-cov-3.824980_pt1 | contig 22441 bp, 20 predicted proteins | sample MGYA00580524_ERZ773228 | MGnify/ENA primary metagenome ERZ773228 (study PRJEB29015, sample SAMEA2737768) | human gut metagenome | biome: human gut; feature: human-associated habitat; material: faeces | place: China | collected 2012 ... | reverse complement strand
GGACTGTGCAATCTTTTTGTTATACTTGGTTGCGGTGGAAGGATTTGAACCCTCGCAATGGATGAGTCAGAGTCATCTGCCTTACCGCTTGGCGACACCGCAATATTTCGTTCAGTCATTTCGTTTACCCTGGTGACTTAACGAATAATATTATATCACAGGAAACACGATTTGTCAATAGTTTTTTTGAAAAAAACCAAATTTTTTTAAACTTTTTTTGAGATGGCATGGGAAACCGCTCTGCAATGCGGTTTGTGGATATATAATACCCGAAATTCCGCGAGATATTCACCGGAAAACGCTGGAGTTCATATAATAGTACATCAAAATTCTGAAAGGAGCCGCCTATGAACACAACAGAAAGCGGAGCCGCGGAGTCCCTCCGCCGCTACCGTGAGATCCTCGATACAATGATTGACGAAATGACCAACGCGCAGCTTGGGTGCAGCATATCGCAGAACTTTATCATGCAGATGATACCCCACCACCGCGCCGCAATTGAGATGTCCCGGAACCTGCTTGAGCACTCCCGGTTCAGACCGGTGCGGTGTATCGCAGAGAACATAATCACATCGCAGACCAAAAGCATAGAGAACATGCAGTCCGCGCTGGAGTGCTGCTCCCAGGTGAAGAACTGCAGCCAGGAGCTGTGCGGCTATCAGCGGCGCTTCCGGGATATCACCGGGATAATGTTTGAGCAGATGAAGGGCGCCTGCACTACGGGCTGCATAGCCGCGGACTTCGTGCGGGAGATGATACCTCATCACCGCGGCGCGGTTCTCATGTCCGAGAACGCCCTGCAATATCCGCTGTGCAGGGAGATTCGCCCGATACTGGACGCTATAATCTCCTCGCAGACCTGCGGGATACACGAGATGGAGCAGCTCCTGCGGAAAATGCAGTAAGCCGGAAAGCCAGGCCACCAGACCATCAGACCGCATATAAAAATCACCGGGGCTTTGCGAAGTCCCGGCGATATTATTACTGGTAAGCCTGCTGTGCCGCGTCCGCGTAAGCGGTCATGTCGACCGTATCGCCTGAGATGTCGTCGGTGCCGGTGAGTGTCACGCGGTCGATCGTATACCATGCGGAGGTGGAGTTGTGGTCTTCCATAATGTCGTAAAGCTGAATGGAGGCAGTTCCGTCGTCGTTGGACTGCACCCCGGAGTGCTGGGGATAGTACCCGGTCTGCGCCCCGTAGTAAGCCAGTGCGATGTATTGCAGCTCCTGGTTGGTGTAGAACGTGAAATCCTCCGCATTGGCGTTGACCGGAGTGAACAGCTCGGTTCTTCCGTCGCTCCATTCAATGCTCATGGTGCCGTCGGGATTGTTTACTGCTTCCGAGTTTATCGAGTTATCCGCCGCGCCCATGTGGAATGTCGTGGAGCCGTCCGGGTTCGTCTCGTACTCGAATGCGACTCCGGTTCCGTTTTCGAAGCTCATCGTGCAGCCGCCGGTGCCGTCCGGATAGAATACGTAGTAGCTGTCCGCGCCGCGCCATATCGCGGAGTGCGTTCCGATATCAAAATGACCGTCCGGGGTCTTTTCCGACGTGCCGGATCCGCTGAGAGTGCTGTTTTCCTCAGCCGTGCTGGTTTTCTCAGGCTCCGCTGTAGGAGTTTTCTCAGTTTCAGCCGGAGCCGTGGACGTAGCCGCCGCAGACGCGCTGGTATTGATCAGACCTCCTGCACCCTCGGAAGTATTCGCCCGGCAACCTGTACACATTACTATTGCTGAAACGATCATCAGCGCTGTAAATTTCCCCATATGATTACCCCTTTCAACACCATATATTATGCCAAAAGAGCCGCTATGTGATACATCGCGGCTTGGTTATTCGGTTATTCCGTTCAGCCGGAAGCCAGCAGAACGTTTTCTTCCCCGGCAAACTCACTGGGAACAGCCTGGTCTTTTTCCAGCTCGGAATCTCCGGCAGGCTCGGCTGCGGGTTTGCCCTCGTTCCACTCCACAAGTTCCATCAGGCGCTTGTCCATCAGGGTGTAGCCGTGGCGGTACAGCTCCATTATCTTGCGGCTGTCCTGCTCGAACTTGCTTATGGTCGGAATCTGCGGGCGTATAACGAACGCCTTTCCCTCTGCCTGGAGCTTATCCATCAGCGCGATGTTCCGGTTGTAGTTGTCAACGCGCTCCATGCAGGCTTCAATGAACGCCGGGTAGTCCTTGTACATGTGGGAGATCACCTGGCGGAATTTTGCGTAGTTCGTCGGCGGTACGTTGGCGTCCGGCTTCGTCATGACGATAACAACGCGGTCGCAGCCCGTGTCGAGCGCGTGCTGTATCGGTATGGAATCTGCGATGCTGCCGTCGAGGTAGTGCTTTCCGTTTATCTCCACCGGGTCGCAGAGCATAGGCACGGAGCAGGTCGCCTTGACGATGGTCAGCAGCTTCTGCTCGTCGGAGGATTCGGAGAAGAACTCCGCCTTGCCGGTCTCGCAGCAGGTGCACGCGTACTCCACGTCTATTCCGCTCTTGAAATATGTATCAAAGTCGAAGGGGAACTGCTTGTAGGGGTACTCGAACGCCATTTTGTCGAGGTTGATTATCTTGTGAACCTCAACAAACTGCTTGAATCCGAAGTAGGATTCCGATTTCGGAGCGTTTATCTGCCGCGCGGTGCGCCCTATCTGCCTTGAAACGTAGCTCATCGCGTTGCCGCCGCCTGCGGAAACTCCGCATACGTAGGGATAGTATATCCCGTTTTCCATCAGGCGGTCAAGAACTCCCGCCGTGAATATTCCCCTTACGGCGCCGCCTTCTAATATAAGTCCTGTTTTCATAATTAACCTCACCTGCCATTATCTCAGCCAGTGTTCCACAATAAATATGATACCATGCGAAAATTAATTTTTCGTTAACTTTTCCGCTGGTGAAGTTCGCATATTAGACAAAAAATACTGAAATTACCAGTTGAATTATAGACAAAATGACGCCCCGGGAGTTGACCTTCCGGGGCGGCACATTAGTATTCAAACCGCGAAAACGGCTTTGTTATGCGGAATTATTCCGCATGCTGAACCATCGGGGTGAGTTCGCCGCCGGCTGCGTCGATAACGATAATATCGCCCTGGTGAACCTCGCCGCGGAGTATCTCCTTAGCGACGATGGTCTCAACGTTGCGCTGGATATACCTCTTGAGCGGACGTGCGCCGAAGCTCGGGTCGTAGCTTGCGTCGACTATCGCCTGCTTTGCGGCGTCGGTGATGTCGAGGTCAAGCTGCTTGTCCTTCAGGCGAGCCTTGAGGGAAGCTGCCAGCAGGTCGATGATCTTGAATATCTCCTCCTTGCGGAGCGGCTTGTAGAACACGATCTCGTCAAGTCTGTTGAGGAACTCCGGTCTGAACGACTGCTTGAGCAGCATATCCACGGACTTCCGCGCTTCCTCGGAGATCTCGCCCTGCTCGTTGATGCCGTCGAGGATATACTGCGAGCCGAGGTTTGAAGTCAGTATGATTATCGTGTTGCGGAAATCTACGGTTCTGCCCTGACCGTCGGTTATTCTGCCGTCGTCGAGCACCTGGAGCAGCACGTTGAACACATCGGGGTGAGCTTTCTCCACCTCGTCGAACAGAACGACGGAGTAGGGCTTGCGGCGTACTGCCTCGGTGAGCTGACCGCCCTCCTCGTAGCCTACATATCCTGGAGGCGCGCCGATAAGTCTGGACACGCTGTACTTCTCCATATATTCGCTCATGTCGAGACGTACGATGCTGTGCTCGTCGTCAAACAGAGCCTCCGCGAGCGCTTTAGCAAGCTCGGTCTTGCCCACGCCGGTAGGACCGAGGAACAGGAAGGAGCCGAGCGGCTTCTTCGGGTCGTTGATACCTGCACGGGAGCGCATGATCGCCTCGGTCACGCGGTCGACCGCCTCGTCCTGACCGATGACCCTCTTGTGGAGCGTGTCGCCCAGTGCGAGTATCTTCTCGCGCTCGCCCTCTACCAGCTTCGTTACCGGAATGCCGGTCCAGCGGGAAACGATACGCGCGATCTCGTCCTCGGTTACTTTGTCGCGGAGCAGGGAATCGCTCTTAGCCTGCTCTGCAAGCTCCTCTTCCTTGGCAAGCTCGGACTGGAGCTTCGGCAGGGTGCCGTATTGCAGCTCCGCCGCCTTGTTCAGGTTGTATTCGCGCTTTGCCTTTTCGATCTCGCCGTTGGTGGCTTCTATCTCCTTGCGGAGATCCTGCACCTTGCTGATGGCGTTCTTCTCGTTCTGCCACTTTGCCTTCATCGCGTTGAACTTCTCGCGCTTCTCGGCAAGCTCCTTCTGTATATCCGCGAGGTGCTCCTGAGAAAGCTTGTCGGTCTCCTTTTTCAGAGCCGCTTCCTCGATCTCGTCCTGCATGATGGAACGGCTTATTTCATCAAGCTCCTGCGGCATGCTGTCCATTTCGGTGCGTATCATCGCGCATGCCTCGTCCACGAGGTCTATCGCTTTATCCGGCAGGAACCGGTCGGTGATGTACCTGTTGGAGAGCGTAGCCGCCGCGATAAGCGCGTTGTCGTGGATCTTTACGCCGTGGAATACCTCGTAGCGCTCCTTCAGACCTCTCAGTATGGATATGGTATCCTCTACGGAAGGCTCGTTCGCCATAACGGTCTGGAAACGACGCTCAAGCGCGGGATCCTTCTCGATATACTTGCTGTACTCGTCGAGGGTGGTCGCGCCTATGCAGTGGAGTTCGCCGCGCGCCAGCATAGGTTTCAGAAGGTTGCCGGCGTCCATTGCGCCGTTGCTCTTGCCGGCGCCGACGATGAGGTGGATCTCATCAATGAACAGCAGGATACGGCCTTCGCTCTTCTTGACCTCGTTGAGCACTGCCTTCAGACGCTCCTCAAACTCGCCCTGGTACTTTGCGCCGGCGATGAGCGCGCCCATATCCAGCGAGAACAGCTTGCGGTCCTTCAGGTTCGAGGGAACGTCGCCGCGCACGATACGCAGCGCCAGACCCTCGACTATAGCGGTCTTGCCGACGCCGGGTTCGCCGATGAGGCAGGGGTTATTCTTGGTCTTACGGGAAAGAATACGGATAACGCTTCTTATCTCGTTATCTCTGCCGATAACCGGGTCGAGCTTGTTCTGGCGCGCAAGCTCAACGAGATCCTGACCGTACTTGTTCAGCACGTCGTAGGTCTCCTCCGGCTCCTGGGAGGTCACTCTCGCGGAGCCGCGTATCTCGGATATCGCCTTGAGCAGCTTATCCTTGGTCACGCCGAAGCTGCGGAATATTCCGGCAACTCCGCTGGAGGGCTTCTCCGCGAGCGCAAGGAGCAGGTGCTCCACGCTGACGTACTCGTCCTTCATGCGCTCCGCCTGGGACTCCGCCTCGGTGAACGCCTTGTCGAGGTCGGGGGAAACGTAGATCTTGCCTGCCTCCCTGCCGCTGCCGGAAACCCTCGGCATGCCCTCAATGAAGTGGAGAGCCGCCTGCTGTACCGCGTTGGCGTCGATGTTCATTTTAGTCAGGATCTGCGAAGCAAGACTGCCGTCCTGGGTAAGAAGCGCGTACAGGAGATGCTCCTGCTCAACGCAGTTGTTCTGGTAGCTTACCGAGATGTCCTGTGCGGACTGTACCGCTTCGAGGGATTTTTTCGTGTACTTGTTAGGATTCATACAAATGCCTCCTTTGCCTGCTGAACTGGTGCGCGTCCCGAAGGACCCGCACCTGCTCGTATTATGGTCACCGCTAAAAACCTTGTTTGAGTGAAAATGTGTATAGCACACCGACTGCTTCTTCAAACCTCCTCGTAAGGCATACAGCCTTACTTCGTCGGCTTTCATCGCATTCGGCGCACTCTACCCATTTTCCCTTTTCAAACCGGTTTTTAGAGGTTCCCAATAGTTTTGCCTTTTTTCAGATGATGAACTCCTGCTCCGGCAGGAGTCTTACGTAGCAGCGCTCTGCCGCCCTTGCGCCGCTTACTGTGTCCGGGAGGTAGGAGAAGTAGAGCTTCATGGTCTCGTCAAGCATTTCCATGTACGCAGCGACCGCCTGACCGAGCCTCTCGTCGGAGACCTCCTTCGGCGGGAGATTCAGCGTCCGGACGAACTTGCCGGGCTCAATGCGGAACATCAGGTCGTGCGTGATCTTGTCCGCGAGGTACTTCTGCTCGAGCTTCACCCAGCACTGGAAGAACCCTGTGAGGTCGTCGTTGAGCTGGCCGCTCTGCGACCTTACCGAAACCTTCAGCTCGCCGGTGCGCTTTCTCGCTACTGCGAAAAGCTCCACGGAGTAGCGGAGAGTCGGCTTATAGCGGTACTTCAGCGCCGTCCTGCACGCGACTGTCGCCGGTGAGGGCTGCTGCGCTAGGTAAAACTCGCCGCCGACCGCTTCGCGTATCGCGTTCGTGATCTGCTTTACGCGCATTTCCGGAGTTATGCAGCGGGTTTTTTCCGCCAGGATCTGGTTCACCATTGCGGAGCGGCTCAGCCCCGCGCTTCTTGCCATGCTGTCTATCTCGTCGATAACGTCGTCCGAGAGCACCAGGCTGTATATGTTCTTATCCGTATCAGCCACCTCCTTGCATTATTAATTCTACCACAAGATTATTAATTTGTCAAGCGAGTTTAATAAATTTTCACACAATTTTCTTATTTCTCCCGTAGGAGCCTTCCCGAGCAAAAAAAAACCGCTTTACCCCCTTGACAAACCGCCGTATTATATGGTACAATTCAGTTAGTGGAGAATAACTCCATGACCGACGTTATTTACTGCCGTTTTCCAGCAGGGAAGTGCGGCATTTGGTTAGTTACAGCTAACAGGAAGGAAACACAATGAGCGTAGTAGTAATAGGCGGCAACGACCGCATGGCCTCCCGCTACAAGGACATCTGCGAGAGCTACCGATGCAAGGCGAAGGTATTCACCCAGATGCCCGCCGATCTTTCGTCCAAACTCGGAACACCGGATCTGATGGTGGTTTTCACGAACACATGTTCACATAAGATGGTGAATCTGGTAAACCAGAAGTCCGAGAAACACGGAATACCAGTCGCAAGGATCCACAACGCCAGCGTTAATGCGCTCAAGACCGTGCTCGAGCAGTACGCCAGATGATTCAGATTACGGGATAATGATATGACCGAGGCTTTTTGTAGGAATTGCACAAAACTAACTCTCTGGTTTGCCTCTGCTAACTGCGTTAGTCACAAAAAACCGGAAAAACACGTTTCACGCGTTGAAATCCCTTGACAAATTCGAAACAATGTAGTATTATATAACTCGGTTAGAGAAATCTAACATTTCTTTTGGAACTGTGATTAGTTCCACCTAATTGTGTAGGATAGCAGGACAACAGAACAAAAGAACAAAGGAGGTAAACATATGATGCCGCTCACACTAGCCTCTGTAGGTGAAGAAAACATGATAAAGAAGGTCGGCGGAAGCCCCGAAACGAGGAAGTTCCTGGAGAGCCTGGGATTTGTCGCAGGCGGTTCTGTGACCGTCGTCAGCGAGATCGCCGGCAACGTTATCGTGAATGTCAAGGAATCCCGCGTAGCCGTATCCAAGGAAATGGCTGCAAAGATAATGGTCTGACGCCCTGACCCCAGGGTCGGGTTACTTTATAAAATAAGGAGGAAGGTTTGCATGGCTACATTAAGAGATGCAAAGGTAGGCGAGACCGTCACCGTGAAGAAACTCACCGGTGAGGGCGCGATAAAGCACAGAATAATGGATATGGGTATCACAAAGGGTACTGAGATCTATATCCGCAAGGTAGCTCCGCTCGGAGACCCGGTAGAGGTCACCGTAAGAGGCTACGAGCTTTCGCTGCGCAAGGCGGACGCTGAGATGGTCGAGATCTGATCGTCTTTTTTAGAATGATGTTAGCAATGGCTAATACAGTTAGAGATATCTACTAAAGTTAGCCTTGTGCAACATTTTCGGCAAATAATCTACCCATGACATCGAGAGGAGAAAACAAATGGACATTAGAATAGCGCTCGCAGGTAATCCTAACTGCGGTAAGACTACGCTTTTCAATGCGCTGACTGGTTCAAACCAGTTCGTCGGCAACTGGCCGGGAGTTACGGTCGAGAAGAAGGAAGGCAGACTGAAGGGTCACAAGGACGTTATCGTCACCGACCTTCCGGGTATTTATTCACTTTCACCCTACACCCTTGAGGAAGTAGTAGCAAGAAACTACCTTGTAGGCGAACGCCCCGATGTAATTCTGAACATCATCGACGGTACCAACCTCGAGCGTAACCTCTACCTGACCACACAGCTCGTAGAGCTTGGCATTCCGGTAGTGGCTGCGGTCAACATGATGGATGTCGTAAAGAAGAACGGCGACAAGATCAACATTTCCCAGCTCTCCACCGAGCTTGGCTGCGAAGTCTGCGAGATATCCGCGCTGAAGGGCACAGGTATCACAGAAGCCGCAGAAAAGGCTATAAAGGCTGCGCAGAGCAAGACAAAGATGATCCCGCAGCACACATTCAGCGGCGTTGTTGAGCACGCGCTTGCCCACATCGAGGAAGCCGTCCTGCACGACATGCCCGAGGGACAGCAGCGCTGGTACGCTATCAAGATATTTGAGCGTGACGAGAAGGTCCTCGCAATGATGAACATTCCGAAGGACAAGATGGAGCACATCGAAAACGACATCAAGGCTGCCGAGACAGAACTTGACGACGACGCTGAGTCCATCATCACCAACGAGCGTTACGTATACATATCCTCCATCATCAAGGGCTGCCTTACAAAGAAGAACAAGGGCGGTCTGACGGTATCCGATAAGATCGATAAGGTAGTAACAAACCGCTGGCTGGGTCTTCCGATATTCGCAGTTATCATGTGGCTGGTTTACTACGTTTCCATGGTAACTGTCGGCGCAAGCGCTACCGACTGGGCTAACGACGGTCTGTTCGGCGACGGCTGGTTCGCGCTCGGAATAGGCAGAGGCGCGTACGACGAGGCTTCCGAGGAATACGGCGACGCAATGAGCGCCCTGGACGCATTCGGCGTAGCTCCCGACCTTGAGGACGAAGAGTTCGACGCTGACGCAGCGCTTGCTGATATCACCGCGTTCACTCCCGCTGAGGAGTCCGTTCCCTACGAGGTAGAGGACGAGGAGACCCTGGCAGTAAGCGAGATCACCGTTTACGCTTCCGAGATCCCCGCAGACGCTGATGAGGAAGAAACACTCGGCACCACATACAGCGACGCTGTAGCTTACTTCACCGAGAACGGCTTCGACGAGCCGGATCCCGCTGATTACGGTCCGTGGGTGCCCGGCATCCCGGTGCTGGTGGAGAACGGACTTGACGCTGTTAACTGCGTTGACTGGCTCAAGGGTCTGATCCTTGACGGTATCGTAGCCGGCGTTGGCGCGGTACTCGGCTTCGTTCCCCAGATGCTGGTACTGTTCATCTTCCTGGCGTTCCTCGAGGCTTGCGGTTACATGGCGCGTGTTGCGTTCGTGCTCGACCGTGTATTCAGAAAGTTCGGTCTTTCCGGTAAGTCCTTTATCCCGATCCTGATCGGTACAGGCTGCGGTATCCCTGGTATCATGGCTTCCCGTACCATCGAGAACGAGCGTGACCGCCGCATGACCGTCATGACGACAACATTTATCCCCTGCGGCGCTAAGGTTCCGTTCATCGCAATGATCGCGGGCGCTATCTTCGGCGGCTCTCCGTGGGTTTCCACCGGCGCTTACTTCATCGGTATCGCAGCGATCATCATTTCCGGTATCATTCTTAAGAAAACCAAGATGTTCGCCGGCGATCCTGCTCCGTTCGTTATGGAGCTCCCCGCTTACCACCTTCCTACAGTAGGCAACGTTCTCCGCTCCATGTGGGAACGCGGCTGGTCCTTCATCAAGAAGGCTGGTACGATCATCACACTTTCTACCATCTTCGTTTGGTTCACTTCTTACTTCGGATTTGTTGACGGAGCGTTCCAGATGCTGGACGAGAGCCAGATGGAGTATTCCATTCTCGCGACCATCGGCAGCGCTATCTGCTGGATATTCGCTCCTCTCGGCTGGGGCAACTGGCAGGCTACCGTTGCAGCGGTTACAGGCCTTGTCGCTAAGGAGAACATCGTCGGCACGCTCGGCGTACTCTACGGCGGCGGAGATCAGTCGGTTTACGCGGCTATGGGCGCTGCATTCACCGGCGTAAGCGGTATGTCCTTCCTGATATTCAACCTGCTGTGCGCTCCCTGCTTCGCAGCAATGGGCGCTATCAAGCGTGAGATGAACAACACAAAGTGGTTCTGGTTCGCCATAGGCTACGAGTGCGGCTTCGCTTATGTGATCGCCCTCATCGTAAACCAGCTCGGCAATCTGTTCACTGGTACGCTCATGACCGCAGGCGCTGGCGCTGTTTGCAACATCATCAGCCTGGTATTTGCTGTAGCACTGCTTGCTGGTCTTGTTTACATGCTGTTCAGACCCTACAAGGAAGCAACCAAGTTCACAAAGAACGTCAAGGTTTGATCTTGCAATGATTTGCGGGCGGTCGGGGGAACTCAGCCGCCCGTTATTTTCCAGGAGGTGTTATCATGCTGGAATTTCTTCAGAACAACTGGGGCAGCTTCGCAGTCGGCGCGGTGGTACTCGCCGTGATCGTGCTGATAGTCATGAAGCTCGTCAGGGATAAAAAGGCAGGCAGATACACCTGCGGCGGGAACTGCGGTTCCTGCGGAGCATGTAGCGGTCACTGCGCCGGCTGCCAGGAGTGCTCCCACGCAGCTCCGGTTAAACCGGCTGAAAAGAAAAAGTAAAGCGAGGAAGAACAATGCTGACCTACGCACAGAAAAAATACCTGTTTGCGATATACCGCCTCGGAATGAACGGCTCAGTGATAAGCTCGTCGGACGTTTCCCGGCTGGTGGGCGTATCCAAGGCAAGCACGGTGAAAATGACCCAGCGCCTCAGCGGCGAGGGGTACATTCTGAAGGAGCCGTACGGTAAGATATCCCTGACGGAATCGGGGATAAAGGCTGCTTCGTCGCTGTTCACCAGCAGCGTGATACTCTGCGATTTCCTGCACAAGCAGGTCGGGATAGATCAGCAGGAAGCCGACCAGGACGCGGTGAAGATAGTTGCGCAGGTATCCGAGAAAAGCGTTGAGAAGCTCGTTAAATTTGCGTTAGGAGATGCTGTAAATGCCTGAATATCTTCCTACTATACTGATAATAGCCGTACTCGCAGTGATCTGCTTTATCGCGGTGCTGAGTATCATCAAACGCGCAAACAAGGGCTGCTGCGGAGCTGGCGGCGGCGACATTGAGGAGCACATCGAAAAGGACACCTCCGGCTTCACTCACAGGTATTCCGTGAAGATAGGCGGCATGCACTGCGAGAAATGCTCCTCCAGGATAGCTGCGGCGTTCAACCGGCAGGACGGCGTTTACGCCGAGGTGAGCTGGAAGGACGGCAAGGCGCTGGTGCTTTCAAAGGATCCGCTCCCGGAGCTTGTGATCCGTAAGACTATAATGGGTCTTGATTACACCGTGGAAGCAATTTCCGAGGAACACTGAATATGAATTGTGGCTGCATTCTGAAATGCAGCCACTTTTTTATTCGTAATTTCAGAGCCGCCGGAGAAAACTTATTCTTCGATACGGCTTCTGTCTATCGGTATCGTGAGCTGACGATAGTTCGCTCCGTCCTCGAAGCCTACTGTCAGGGTGTTTTCCGCCGCCCAGGATATCTTGTAGCGGTCGTCGCTCACGTTGAACTCATTGAGGTCTGTGACGGTGAGGAGAGCCGCCTTTCCTTCGTCCTCGGTCCCGGTGAGGTAGAAAGCCACGGTGCACCCGCCGAAATACGGCTCGGTTTCCTCGATTATGAGCCGCAGCTCCTCGTCGGAGTAGCTCACGCTGTATCTTTCCCTGACCGGGGAGCCGAGCGCCATAAACGCCGAGCTTCCCACCATCGCCAGCGACACTATGAGAAGTCCTGCGGCTCCCGTTATCTGAGCCGCCCGGCGCTTTTTCAGGAACGCTCCGCCGATGATAAGCCCGATAAGCACGCACAGAAGCGCGACCACCACAGCCGCTGTAACTCCGAAGAACGCCAGCGGCTGGGAATGCACAATGCTGTCGCCGCTTGCGGTGTACTCCACCGGAAGCTTCGCCGCGGAAAGAACCATTCCCGCGATAAGCATTGCGAGATCCAGACCGAACGCCGCCCCGGCGAATATCCAGGGCTTTTTCAGCAGGGACTGCCACCGGCTCTCCGGAGCCTTTTTCTTTGAGTTTCTCTTTCGGCTTCCCATTGTGAACCCTCCGTTACATCAGCGGAAAATCCGCCGTATTCAGTTCAGCACCGCGCTTTACCGCACGGTGCCGAATTTTTTAAACGTAATACTGCGCCTGAGCCGCGAACATCTCGGCGTAGATACCGCCGGGTTTGTGTACAAGCTCGTCGTGTGTGCCGAGCTCCTTGATCGTGCAGTCGGAGAATACCGCGATACGGTCGCAGAACTTGCAGCTGGACAGCCTGTGCGAGATGTACACCGCCGTTTTGCCGCCGACAAGCTCGTTGAACCGGCAGTATATCTCGTACTCCGCCACCGGGTCGAGCGCCGCGGTAGGCTCGTCGAGTATAACCACCGGGGCGTTCTTGAAGAGCGCCCTTGCGATCGCGAGTTTCTGCTGTTCGCCGCCGGAAAGCTGCACGCCGTCCTTTTCGAACTGCCGGAACATCATGGTGTCCCTTCCATGCGGCAGAGTGTTCACCTTGTCGAGAAGCCCGACCTTTTCCAGCACGGAATCCACCGCCTCGGGAGTATCCTCCCTGCCAAGCAGCACGTTTTCCTGAACGGAGAACGCCAGCAGCCGGAAGTCCTGGAACACCACCGAGAACAGCTTCATGTACTCGTCGTAGTCGTAGTCGCGGATATTCACGCCGTCGAGGAGTATCTCACCCTCGTCCGTGTCGTAGAGCCGGCAGAGCAGCTTAATGAACGTGGTTTTTCCAGCGCCGTTAAGTCCGACTACCGACAAGCGCTCTCCCGCCTTGATCTTTATCGAAACGTTTTTCAGCACCTGCACTCCCGTGTTAGGGTAGGAGAAGCTGACATTCCGGAACTCTATCTCGTGCGGATTTTTCAGGTCCTCGACCTTCCGCGTGCCTTTCTGGAGGTACGGCGGGTATTCCATCAGCTTAACCGTTTCGTAGGCGTAGCTGCACCGCTTTACTATATCCTGAATATTGAATATCACGCCCTGGACTGCCTGGTTGACAGTTCCTCCGGCGGCAGTGAGCTGCGAGAACTGTCCGATGGTAATGCTTCCCAGTATCGCGAGGATACCGAGATACAGATATGTGCCGAAATCTCTCAGGGCGGTCACGGTCACATCGAGGATATTCAGCGGGTAGAGTTCCTTTTCCTTGTCAACGTCGTAGCTTATCGTGCGCTTTATCTGCTCCGCCGCTTTCGCGATGAGCGTTCCCGCCGCGCCGTACAGCCGGATATCCTTTGCGAATCGGATATCCTCCTGCTCGTAGTTTATGTAGTAATACACGCGGTCGACCTTTGAAAGCTCGCTGAACCACTTGACTTCAATTTTGTTCTTCTTCGCGTTGAGTATTGAGGAAACCGCCAGCAGCACGCCGATTATCAGCAGCAGCCAGGGTGCGGAAACTGCGAGTATAGTCACAACGCCGACTATCTTAATGACGTTAGAAATAATGCTGAAGAACTGCACGCAGATACCGTGCAGGCCTCCCGACCAGTCGATACCGTCGTTTGCCTTTCGTATCTGGTCGAGCGCCTGCTTGTTCTCGGTGAGCGCGAAATCTATCTCCATGCAGCGCTCCGCGACCATTTCGCGGGAATAGTTGAGGAACTTATCCTCGAACCGCTCGAGATAGATAGTGAGCTGCGTCCCGGCGGTGCCGACCGCGATATCAAGCCCCACCATCAGCGCCGCGTACAGTATTATCTGTATAACGCTGCGCTCCGGCTGGCAGAGAGCGTCCACCAGCAGCGGCAGGAATATCAGGTCGATGAACGGCAGTACCGCCTGCACGATTACGTTTATCACCGAAACGATGAAGTACCGCTTGCTGAGCTTCCATGCCACCGGCAGGTAGAATTTCAGCGTATTCAGCACTGCATTTTTTTTCTCATTCTTTTTGGAATTACTCACGGACAACGCCCCCTTCCTCTGCGGGAACGTATTCCGCTCCGTCCTCAATGTAGTACTGCGCCTGCACGCGGAACATCTCCGCATATGCGCCGTCCTTTTTCAGCAGCTCGTCGTGGGTGCCGTACTCCACCATTTCGCCGCCCTTGAACATCGCGATGGTGTCGCAGAACCGGGTCGACGAAAGCCTGTGGGATATGTAAACGGCGGATTTTTCACCTATCATGCCGTCGAAGCTCTGATACAGCCGATATTCCGCGAGGGCGTCCAGAGCCGCTGTCGGCTCGTCGAGCACCACCACCGGGGCGTTTTTGTACAGCGCCCTTGCGAGCGCCATTTTCTGCTTCTCGCCGCCGGAAAGGTCAACACCGTCCTCGTAGAGGACTTTCAGCATCTGGGTGTCGATTCCCTTCGGCAGTTTGTCGAGCTTATCGCCCATACCCGCCGCCCGCAGGAATTTTTCCGCTTTCTGCTTGTCGGTGTTCTCGGTGAGCTGCATTGAAACGTTCTCGCACAGCGGGAACGCGAACACCTCGACCTCCTGGAAAGCAGGGGAGAACAGTTTGAAATACTCGTTCCGGTCGAACTCGCGGATATCTATGCCGTTGCAGAGTATCTGACCCTCCGTGACGTCGTAGAGCCGGAGCAGTAACTTTATGAATGTGGATTTCCCGGCGCCGTTCAGCCCTACCACAGCGAGGCGCTGTCCAGCGCTGAACGTGAGGTTCAGGTTTTTCAGCGCGTAGGTCTCCTGACCATTATAGCGGAACGAAACGTTTCTGAATTCAAATGTGTAGCCGTCCGCCTTGGGTATGGGAGTATGCTTTTCCTGAAGCTCATCGGCGTTTTTGATGTCCATGTAGCTGCGGAAATCGTCCGTTTTCGCGGAGTGCTCCCGCATTCCGCCCAGCGACTGAAGGAACTGGCTGACGTACATAGAGAACGTGATAGCGCTTCCGGTGTACAGCGTGAAATCGCCGATGGACATGCCGTTAAAAAGCATGTCATAAATGAGCCAGCCGTAGATTATCACGTTTCTCACAAGCGCGACGCCCTGCGAGAACCATGTGTTCCAGCTCCAGTAAACACGGGACTGTATCCAGTGCTTCAGCTCAATGTTGTTGATGTCCTTATACTTGCCGAGCAGCCACTTTTTCATTCCGTACAGCCGGATATCCTTGGCGTAGGTGAAGTCGGTGGAAACATCCTGCATGTAGTTCATTTTGCGCCAGTGGGGAGCCATAGCGTCCCACATGACTTCCTTATCCTTTACGCGGATATAGTCGAAATACTCGAACTGAATGAACGACAGCACCGCGATTATCAGCACCAGCCAGCCGTTGAATGTGAAGATTATCCCCACTGCGGTAATTACCGCGACAAGCTGCACCGCAGTCGACCACATGTTCGACATGAGTGCGCCTATGCCCATCCACTCGCCCTCGACGGCGCGCTTTGCCTTCTGGAGGCGGTCGAGCATGTCGGGATCCTCAAGCTGTTCGTACTGCATGGTCATTGTTTTTGCGATACGCTCCTGCACGAGGGAGTTCCTCGTTACAAGGAAGCCTATGCGCAGCTTCTTTGCGGAAAGTGTGTTCAGCCACATCATGACGAATTCCACCGCCGTAGTGCCTGCGACCAGCCACAGCAGCGGCGTAATGTCATGACCGGAGGTCCCCGCCTGCTGGGTTATCATGTCTATTACCAGCTTCGCGATGACCGTCCAGATATATGACATGGAGGCTCCGGCAATGCCCCCTAAAAGCAGGAACGCCACCGTGCTTTTCCGATAGCGCAGAAAAGCTCTGATGATGTACCCACAGTTGCTGATAAGCCCGTACTCGTGGTGGAGCTCATCAGTCTGCTCTGTTTTTTTCTTCCTTTTAAATAGCATGTTGATTCTCCAGGGAATAGAGAGCAGCAATTAAATTCGGAATTCTTAATTCGGAATTCGGAATGAGTGTGCCGCTTCGCGGATTATTACAAAAGAATCGCAGAATGCAAAGCAGTCACATATGGGCTTTCGCCGTATTTTAACTGTTCGCAATTGCATGCAATTTTGAAATATTGACCGCGGAGCGGTCTCCGAAATTCCGAATACCGCATTCCTAATTCCGAATTTGCAACTCAGACTTCAACGTCTGCTTCGTAATCTACTCCGTCTATTCCAAAACCAAACAGCTCGTAGAAATCCTTCCAGTAGCCTTCAATATCGGTATATTCCTTGAAATTATCGGCGTTAAGGATATTCCAGAGCTTCGTTACCTCGTCCTGGATCTCGGGCTTCATCTCGAGGTCGTCAAGACGTATTCTTCCTTCGCCGTCAACTGCGCCGGATACCGGCTTGCCGTCTGCGCCGAACTTTTCAGCGAACAGGCGGTACATCTGCTCGATGCAGCCCTCGTGTACGCCCTTCTCCTTCATCACCTTGTAAAGAATGGAGATGTACAGCGGAACTATCGGGATAGCAGCGCTGGACTGTGTAACAAGTGCCTTGTTGACGGAGATGTACGCTTTTATTCCGTCTGCGGCGTATTTCTCGGTTATTTCCTTCGAGGTCTGGAAAAGATGAGCCTTCGCTCTGCCTATGGAGCCTTCGAAGTACATCGGGTGGGTAAGCTCCGGACCGATATACGAATAGGCAACGGTAACGGCGTTGTCCTCTATTGCGTCAGCAGCTTTCAGCGCGTCGATCCATGCCGCCCAGTCCTCGCCGCCCATTACCTTGACGGTGGCGGTTATCTCGTCCTCGGTGGCAGGCTCGATGGTGACTTCGGAAACGGTGTTGTTCCGAAGGTCGATAGTTTTGTTGGTGTAGGGCTCTCCGGTGGTCTTGAGCACGGAGGAATAGGTCACGTCGCCGACTGTTCTTCTCGGAGCCGCGAGGCTGTACACAACGCAGTCCACCTTGCCGAGGTCTGCCTTGATGATGTCGATGACTTCCTTCTTGCACTCGTCGGAATACGCGTCGCCGTTCACGGTCCTGGCGTACAGCCCGTCAGCCTTCGCATATTTCTCGAAAGCCTGGGTGTTGTACCAGCCGGAGGTACCGGTCTTGTTTCCGCTTGCGGGTCTGTCGAACATTACGCCCAGCGTAGCGGCTCCGCCTGCGAATGCAAGGGAAATGCGGCTTGCAAGTCCGTAACCCATGGAGCTTCCCAGCACCAGAACCTTCTTCGGTTTGAAACCGTTGTCCTCCGCCTTCTTTGACTTAACGTAATCTATCTCAGACTTAACGACTGCCTCGCAGCCCACCGGGTGAGCCGTGGTGCAGATGAATCCTCTGACCTTTGGTTTAACTATCATAGTGATACTCCTTCCCCGCAGTACGGCAAGACACGTGTGCTATACTGCGCTTTAAAAATTGAAAGCTGCGGACTTCCGCAGTGCGTACAAAGTTATTTTACCATAAAACGCCGGGTTTGACAAGGGGTAACGTGAGAAATTTTTGGACTTCTGATTTGAAGCTGACTTCAGCGGGGATATAAAACGGCAAACTATTTGAGCGGCCGGAGCTTAACGTTAATATTATTCCGCAGTTATTTGTGTTTCAGAATTCTTAGCCTGATAAAATATTTTTTTTCTCTTGACAAAAGTCCGAATTCGGATTATAATAATAAAGTTAATTTGAGAAACGTCCGGATTCGGACTAACTAACAGGAGAGACGAATTGAAGAACAAAGAAAAAGTGGAGAACCAGCCGCAGAGCAAGACAGAATGTGCGATCGCGGCGTACAACAGTCTGTGGAAGGAACAGAACGAGATATATTCCGCAGCTGCCAGGAGCTTCGGGCTGTCCGACAGCGCGATGTGGATACTGTATTTTCTGAGGCTGAACAACGGAACATGCCAGCAGAAGGAGCTTGCAAGCTCCCTGTCGCAGCCGAAACAGACCACCAACAGCGCTGTAAAGCAGCTCGAGCGCGGCGGATACGTCACGCTCAAGTGCGGCTCTGACCGCCGCTGCCGCCTCGTGGAGCTTACGCCAAAGGGCAGCGGGCTTGCCGTGAGTACCTCCGATCATGTGATAGCCGCCGAGCGCGAGACCTGGGGCGACTTCACCGAAGAGGAACAGGACAGCCTGATAGAGCTTCTGAGCAAGTACAACAAGAGACTTAAAACGAGAATGGAGGAGAAAAATGAAAAATAAAGACGTAATTCAGCTTTCGGATCACTTCACGCTTCCGCGGCTCATGCGATTCTGCCTGCCATCGATAGTGATGATGGTCTTTACGTCTATATACGGAGTCGTCGACGGATATTTCGTGTCAAACTTTGTGGGCAAGACCGCGTTCGCTTCGGTGAATCTGGTGATGCCGTTCCTGATGATACTGGGCGGCGTAGGATTCATGATAGGAACAGGCGGCAGCGCGCTGGTCGCAAAGTGCCTCGGTGAAAAGAACGAGGAGCAGGCGCGCCGGGTATTTTCAATGATGATATACCTGACGTTCATACTGGGCGTTACGCTGTCGGTGCTCGGAATCGTGTTCGCTGAGCCGGTGGCAAGGTTCCTCGGCGCAGATGAGGAGATGCTTGCAAACTGCGTGACATACGCCCGCACCTGCCTGATATTCAACCCGTTTTTCATGCTTCAGAATGTGTTTCAGAGCTTCCTTGTGACCGCAGAGCGCCCCAAGCTGGGACTTGCCGTTATAGTTGCCGCCGGGCTTACCAACATGGGACTTGACGCGCTGTTCATTGCAGGGTTACAGATGGACGTTACTGGCGCGGCGCTCGCGACAGGTCTCAGCCAGACAGTTGGAGGACTGCTGCCGCTGCTTTTCTTCCTCAAAAAGGACAATGGAAGCAAGCTGCGTATCGTTAAGACACCCATGGAGCTGCGTCCGATAATCCAGGCGTGCAGCAACGGCGCTTCAGAGCTTATGACAAACATCTCCTCTTCGATAGTCAGCATGCTGTATAATCACCAGCTCATCAGTCTTGCCGGACAGAACGGAATTTCCGCGTATGGAGTGCTGATGTACGTGCAGTTCGTATTTGCGGCAATATACATCGGATACGCCATCGGAACTGCGCCGATCGTGGGTTATAACTACGGCGCCCAGAATCATGCGGAGCTTCACAACATGCGCAAAAAAAGCACGATACTTACGCTCAGCGCCGGAGTTGTAATGGTGGGACTGGCTCAGCTTCTCGCGGCTCCGCTGGCGCATATTTTCGTGGGCTATGATAAGGAACTGTTCGATATGACAGTACATGCGTTCAGGCTGTTTTCGTTCACGTTCCTGTTCTCGGGGTTCAATATATTTACCTCGTCGTTCTTCACTGCGCTGAACAACGGTGCGATATCCGCGGCGGTTTCGTTCCTTAGAACACTAGTGTTCCAGCTTGCCGCAGTGCTTATTCTGCCCGTATTTTTCGATTTGGACGGTATCTGGATATCGGTGGCGTTTGCGGAGGTCTGCGCGTTCGTTATTTCGCTGATATTCCTCGCGGCAAAGAAGAAAAAGTACAATTACTGACTAGGAAAACTATAATTTAGCGGTGTAGTGTGCTTCCGAAACAGTCCACCGGACTGTTTCGGAGGATAGTCATGACTAGATTTTATATGTTGTTTGTGGGGGAAAACTCTTACGTTTCTCAGACAAACTCCGTTTGTCTCCCCGACCCACACCCCTTTAGCGCTTTTTGGACGTTTAACTGCGCGCCGGCGCGCAGAGTAACCGTGCTCCGCACGGAGTTACCGCACTTCGTGCGGAGGTTTCGCCTGACGGCGACAAAGGCTCCGCCCTTGTCCTGCAAGGGGGACGCGTTCTGTCGGTCAACCCCTCTGGCGCTTCGCGCCACCTCCCCCACTGGGGGAGACCCCCCTTGACTCCCGATTTTGGATTGCAGTAAGAGGAACATTCGCCGATAAATTATAGTTTATAGTGTTCCACATCTCCGAATTAAACTAAATCTCTTCTTTTCACTCCATTTTTTGAAATAATGCTTGCAATTGCGTGCGCGATGATGTATAATTATAGATAGTTTTGAAAAAAGGAGAGTTACTCACCATGAAGAAATTTTTAGCGGCGGTTTCTGCGCTGCTGCTCACGCTGTGCATGTTCACGGGCTGCGCGGCGGAGCAGTCCTCGCAGCAGAGCTCCGTCACATGCGCGGACGACCTTGTCGGCAAGAAAATAGGCGTCCAGATCGGAACCACCGGCATGACCTACGCCGAGGGCGTGGAGGGCGCGACCGTCGAGAAGTACAACAAGGGCGCCGACGCCATCGAAGCGCTCAAGCAGGGAAAGGTCGACGTAGTGCTCATCGACTCCTCCCCGGCGAAGTACTTTGTAAGCAAGAACCCGGAGCTTTCCATCGCTCCGAAGCCGTTTGCAGTCGAGAAGTACGCCTGCGCGATAAAGAAGGGCAACGACGAGCTGACCCAGCAGATAAACGACGCGCTCTCACAGCTCCGCGAGAACGGCACGCTCAACCTCATCGAGCAGAACTGGCTGGTTGACGCCGAGTACGGCAAGCACCCCTACGAAAGCCCGGAGGGCATCACTTACAGCGGCAAGCTGGTAATGGCTACCAACGCTGAGTTCCCGCCCTACGAGCTGAAGGAAGAGGGCGAGATAGTCGGCTTCGACGTTGACATGATGAGAGCCGTATGCGATATCCTCGGCAAGGAGCTTGTCATTGACGATATGGCGTTCGATTCCGTTATTGCGGCGGTTGATTCCGGCAAGGCTGACGTAGGCGTAGCCGGCATGACCGTTACCGAAGACCGCCTGAAGAACGTCAACTTCTCCGACAGCTACACCGAGGCGAGCCAGGTTATCATTTACAAGAGCGGAAACGCTTCCTCCCAGAATTTCGTTGAAAAGCTCAAGAGCACCTTCCTTGACAAGGATCGCTGGGTATACCTGGTGCAGGGTCTCGGAAACACTCTGCTCATCACCGTTCTGGCGGTTGTTATAGGTATCGTGCTCGGATTCGTAATTGCGATAATCCGCTCCACTAACCAGCTCACCGGCAGGCTCAAGATACCGAATTTCATCTGCCGCATTTACCTGACGGTAGTCCGCGGTACGCCTATGGTCGTACAGCTTCTTATCATCTACTTTGTTGTGTTCAGCTCCGTGAACATCAGCAAGATACTGGTTGCGGTTATTGCGTTCGGTCTGAACTCTGCGGCTTACGTTGCTGAGATCGTCCGCTCCGGTATCATGTCCGTTGACCGCGGTCAGTTCGAGGCGGGCTCCTCGCTGGGCTTCGGCTACACGAGGACGATGATCTCCATTATCCTCCCGCAGGCGATCAGGAATATCCTCCCCGCGCTCGGCAACGAGGCCATCGTGCTTCTGAAGGAGACCTCCGTTTCCGGCTACATAGCGCTGAACGACCTCACAAAGGGCGGCGATACTATCCGTTCGCAGACCTACGAGGCATTCCTGCCGCTGATCGCTGTGGCTCTCATCTACCTGCTGATGGTAGTGGGACTGTCCGCACTTGTTAACCGTCTGGAAAGGAGACTGTCGAATGATAAGCGTAAGTAATCTTAAAAAGAGCTTCGGCGACCTGGTCGTCCTTGACGGCATCACCGAGACCATCGAAAAGGGCGAGAAGGTAGTTGTTATCGGGCCGTCAGGCTCCGGTAAGAGTACGTTCCTGCGCTGCCTTAACCTCCTCGAGCAGCCCACAAGCGGCGTTATCGAGTTCGAGGGCAGGGACATCACCCACGCAAAGGGCAGGGAGCTGAACTCCGTCCGCATGAAGATGGGCATGGTGTTCCAGCATTTCAACCTGTTCCCGCACCTGACTATCCGCCGGAACATCACTATAGCTCCGGTGAAGAACAAGATAATGACCCAGGCTCAGGCGGACAAGCGCGCAGACGAGCTGCTCGCGATGGTCGGGCTTTCCGACAAGGCTGACGCGTACCCCGCGCAGCTCTCCGGCGGTCAGAAGCAGCGTATCGCGATAGCGCGCACGCTGGCGATGAACCCTGACGTTATCCTGTTCGACGAGCCTACATCTGCGCTTGACCCGGAGATGGTCGGCGAGGTGCTGGAGCTGATGAAGAAGCTCGCAGAGGGCGGCATGACTATGATAGTAGTCACCCACGAGATGGGCTTCGCAAGGGAAGTAGCGAGCCGCGTGCTGTTCATGGCAGACGGCAAAATCCAGGAGCAGGGAACTCCCCAGGAGATCTTCACAGACCCGAAGAACCCGCGCCTGCGCGACTTCCTCGCGAGAGTTCTGTAATCTTCAGGAATCGGAAATTACAAAAAAACGCATAGCAGCGGCCCCTGATTCAGTAAATCGGGGGCTTGATTGCTTATGGTCACCTCTAAAAACCTTGTT
>ERZ773228.1667-NODE-1667-length-22560-cov-3.000578_pt1 | contig 22560 bp, 15 predicted proteins | sample MGYA00580524_ERZ773228 | MGnify/ENA primary metagenome ERZ773228 (study PRJEB29015, sample SAMEA2737768) | human gut metagenome | biome: human gut; feature: human-associated habitat; material: faeces | place: China | collected 2012 ... | reverse complement strand
GGCGTTTATGACCTGCTGGTAAGAGAGCTTTTGATGCTTGAGGCAAATATGCCTGTTTCAAAGCTCCATTCAAAAAAAATAAAGCTGGTTTGTGCGGAATTTCAATCTAATGCTTATGACACTGTTCTTCCTATTTTGAACGAAAAAGAAGCAGCTGTGCTGAAAAGAGGACGCAATGCAACTGGAAATAATGTTCCTAAACATGCAAATACTGCTGAATATCGAAAGGCAACCGCATTGGAAAGCCTTTTCGGCTATTTGCATTTAACAGGTCAGAAAGACCGTATTAATCAGATATTTAAAATTATCAGCAGTCTTGACGCTCACGATAATATATCTGAAAATAGTTAATCAGGGGTGAAAAATAATGTCAGGACATTCAAAATGGAATAATATTAAACGTAAGAAAGAAGCCACCGACGCTGTTAAGGCTAAAATCTTTACTAAAATCGGACGTGAAATTACAGTTTGCGTTAAAGAGGGCGGACCTGATCCTAACAGTAACAGCAAACTTCGTGACCTTATTGCAAAAGCTAAGTCAAATAATGTTCCGAATGATAATATTGAAAGAGTCATTAAAAAGGCGGCAGGCGGTGATGACAAGAATAATTACGAGACAATGATTTATGAGGGTTACGGCCCTAATGGCGTTGCAGTAATTGTTGAGTGCCTTACAGATAATAAAAACAGAACAGCAGGTGATGTACGTCATTATTTCGATAAGTTTGGCGGAAATCTTGGTACAACAGGCTGTGTTTCGTTTATGTTTACTAAAAAAGGTATTGTTATCCTTGAAAATACAGGACTTGACGAGGATACTGTTATGGAAGACTGCTTTGAATTTGGCGGTGATGACCTTTCTGTTAATGATGATACAATTATTATTGAGTGTGCACCTGAAAATCTTCATGCACTAAGAGAAGGTCTTGCTTCAAAGGGATATAATATTTTATCTGCTGAAACCGAACAAATTCCTGCTACATATACAACTCTTACAGATGAGGAACACATCAAAAAGATGAATCTTCTGCTTGAGCATCTTGAAGATAATGATGATGTTCAGAATGTATATCATAACTGGGAAATAAATGAATAAAGACAATACCATAATGGACGATATATTGCCTAAATATTAATGTTTTAAGAGGTTACTTTTGATAATTTCAAAGGTAACCTTTGAAATTGTTGATATAATGAAAATGCAGGAGAATTGTATGGAAATAAATTACTGCAAATCATGTCCAAGAAAATGCAGAGTAAACAAAATAAATGAAAAAGGATTTTGCGGTGAAAGCAGCATTATACGAGCAGCTAAAGCATGCCTGCACAAGTGGGAAGAACCTTGTATTTCAACAGGCAAAGGTGCAGGTGCGGTATTTTTTTCAGGCTGCAATATGAAATGCGTTTATTGTCAGAATTATAATATATCATCATGCGAACAAATCGGAATGCAGTTATCTGTAAGTCAACTTGCAGATATATTTTTAAGACTGCAAGACGCAGGTGCTGCAAATATTGACCTTGTTACCCCAACTCATTTTTCATATGAAATTATTAAAGCTCTGGATATGGTCAGACACAAATTAAAAATTCCCGTAATATATAATTGCGGCGGATATGAGCTTGTTTCAGTAATTCATGATCTGAATGGGTATGTAGATATTTATCTGCCTGACATAAAATACTACAGTGATGAAATTGCTTTTAGATATTCTTCCGTAAATAATTACTTTAAACATGCGTCTGAAGCCGTTATTGAGATGACAAATCAGCTTGGCAATTTAAAATACAGCGGAGATACTCTTATAAGAGGTACTATAATCAGACATCTTATTATACCCAACTGCAGAAAGGACTCTATTAAAATAATGGAATGGATTAATGATAATCTTGACAAAAATAAATTTCTTTTAAGCTTGATGAGTCAGTATACGCCAAATGAAACAATAAAAAATTCTTTTTCTGAATTAAACAGACGTATAACCAAAATGGAATATAATTCTGTACTAAAAAAAGCTGCTGAATTTGAATTCAACGGCTTTTCACAGGACAAGTCTTCTGCTGCATCCGACTATACCCCTGATTTTGATCTTTCAGGACTTACAAGATAATTTTTCAGGCAGCACCGCACGAAATTCGTGCAGTGCTGCCCTTATTGCAATTCAAGGTAATCCTTCAATTTTGATATATAAACAGTTCCTATATTGCTTAAAATAACGTTTTTACGCTGGATATAACCAATTTCCATAATATCGGTCTTATCTGAAATCGGAATTGCTTTATAATCAGAGCCGTTAAGATTTCCGCAAATAATCCCCGAACAAAACGTATATCCGTTCAATCCTTTCATAAGATTAAGCATTGTTGAACGATCTAAAGCCTTAATAACTCTTGTATAATCCGATGTGTTGAAAATTTCTTCCGCAAAGTAAAATGAACTTTTATCTCCTTGTTCAAAGGTCAGACATGGGTAATTTTCCAGTTCATCTATGCTTACGGACTTTTTTTCTGCAAGAGGATGTCCTTTCCATATGTATGCGTACACATCACAGTCAACAAGATGATGAAATTCAAGATGATTTGTTTGTAGTATCTTCGTAATAAATTTTCTGTTAAAGTCACTCAGATAAAGAACTCCTATTTCACTTTTCAAAGAGCACACATCTTGGATTACATCTGATGTATTCGTTTCTCGAATTGCAAATTCATAATCGCATGTATTATATTCCTTTACAGTTTCAACAAAGGCATGAACGGCAAAGGAATAGTGCTGTGCAGAAACTCCGAACTTCCGCTTGATTTTGCCATCACTGTACTTTTCGTACAAGGTTTCATACTGCTGATAGAGCTGTCTTGCATAAACAAGAAATTCTGTTCCATCTGCCGTTAATGACACACCTTTTCCGCTGCGGTTGAAAATAGTTATACCGATTTCCTTTTCAAGCTCTTTAACTGCACTTGTAAGTGACGGTTGTGCAATGTAAAGCTGTTCTGCTGCTTTATTCATTGAACCGGTTTCAGCAATCACTATTATATAATGTATTTGTTGTAAAGTCATAAAATCCTCCATAATAATCGTTATGTGATTTTCCTATTATTTTTATAGGTATTATATCATTAGCAGAGGCTTTTGTCAAGGCAGTGACACAAATAAAGAAATTTATCTGCTTGAAAACATACTAAACCTATGGTATAATTATATTTAGTGGATTAAGACAAAGCAATTTCAAAAAGTATTATTTTGCGTATAGTTACTTTTTAAAGGAGAAAAATTATGAAAATTTCAACAAAAGGAAGATATGCATTAAGGATGGTCGTTGACTTAGCCGAGCATCAGCATGAAGAATTTACATCTTTAAAAGATATAGCTGAGCGTCAGGGGATTTCCAAAAAATATCTTGAACAAATTGTGCCATTGCTCAACAGAAACGGAATACTCCGTACAAACAGAGGCAATAAGGGTGGATACAGACTTGCCAAAGCTCCGGAAAACTATACAGTTGGAGATATTCTTCGTGCAACTGAGGGTTCATTTGCACCTGTAAGCTGTTTGGAATATGAAACAAACGAATGTCCGAGAGCAGATTCATGTACCACTCTTTATATCTGGGAGGGACTTTATAAAGTGGTCAATGAATATTTTGATGGTATTACAATTCAGGATATTTTAAATCATAACAGTGATTTGAACGGCAACGATTACTGCATATAACAAATATAATCTGTATTCAAAAAATAAGGCTGATGCATAAATATACTGCATCAGCCTTTATATATGGTTATTCAAACATAGGTGTAGAAAGATAACGCTCTCCTGTATCAGGAAGAAGTGCAACAATAGTTTTCCCTTTGTTTTCAGGACGTTTTGCAAGCTGAATTGCTGCCCAAACTGCTGCACCTGATGATATACCGACAAGCACACCTTCTGTTCTTGCAATGTTTCTGCCAATCTCAAAAGCGTCTTCATTTTCAACAGGGATTATTTCGTCATAAATTTTTGTATTTAAAGTTTCGGGAACAAATCCTGCACCAATTCCTTGGATTTTATGAGGTCCTGCAACACCCTCTGAAAGAACAGGTGAACTCTTTGGTTCTACAGCAACTACTTTCACATCAGGATTTTGTGACTTCAGATATGCTCCGACACCACTTATTGTACCACCTGTACCAACACCTGCAACAAAAATGTCTACCTTGCCGTCAGTATCTTTCCAAATCTCAACACCTGTTGTTTTCTGATGAACAGCAGGATTAGTCGGATTGGTGAACTGTGACGGAATAAAGCTGTTTGGAATTTCCTCAGAAAGCTCCTTAGCTTTGGCAATTGCACCTTTCATGCCCTTTGCACCATCAGTTAAAACAAGCTCTGCACCATAAGCTTTCATAAGATTGCGTCTTTCAATGCTCATTGTTTCAGGCATTGCAATAATAAGGCGGTAACCTCTTGCAGCAGCCACAGAAGCAAGTCCTATGCCTGTATTGCCGCTTGTCGGCTCAATAATAACACTGCCTGGTTTAAGTAAACCTTTAGCTTCTGCATCATCAATCATGGCTTTGGCAATTCTGTCCTTAACTGAACCTGCCGGATTAAAATATTCAAGCTTAGCAAGAATAGTTGCTTCAAGCTGATTGGCATGTTCAATTTTTTCAAGCTCCAAAAGAGGGGTATTGCCGATAAGCTCTGTAATTTTCTTATAAATTTTCATATATGAGGACTCCCTTTCATTAGTTAGTTATTAAACCTATCTGTTTGGTATGCTTAGATTGTATCACACTTTTTTTTATTTGTCAAGCACTTTTCAAAAAATTCAAAAAAGAGATGTTTTGACCCATAACCTGATTCGGATAATACCGACGTTGGATAATGTTTATAATATTTCTATGCCAACGGCTTATGCTGTTGGCATTTTTGTGTTCGTTTAGTAAGTCGTGGTAATACCGTACAAAGATTGTACGACAGATGTTCAAACTGATTTTTGTCAGATTGCATAGAAATTATGCAGGAATACTGGCATATTTCAAGAGTTTCTGTATGATATGACGTCAGCAGATGTTCTGCAAACATGTTAACTTTGTATAACATTTTTCGAATTCTATTGACAAACTCTTTATAGTGTGATATATTAAACATATGAACAAACATTCAAATAAAGAGGAGGATTATTATGGAAAAATGTTATAATGTTGAAAATCTTGATTGTGCTCACTGCGGTAGTAAAATAGAAGCAGAAATTAATAAAATTGCAGAAGTTGAAAATGCTGTATTGATTTTTGCATCCAAAAAATTAAAAGTAAAGGGAAATATAACTGAAGATACAGAGAAGAAAATGCAGGCTGTATGTGACAAAATTGAAAATGGAGTTAAAATAAGTCCATATAGCGAAAAGAGTCATGAGCATAATCATGAACATGAATCACTTTCAATTGCTACGCTTATTGTAGGCGTAATATTATTTGCCATAGCAATTATTGTTCACAAATTTACTGATTTTAATTTTTTAGGAATTGCTCTTTATATTATTTCATATTTGATTTTAGGACATGAAGTTCTGATTGATACATTTAAAAGCTTAAAGAGCGGTTCTGTTTTTGACGAAAATTTTTTGATGACAATTGCAACAATAGGTGCATTTGCTTTGGGGGATTATTCTGAAGCTGTCGGAGTTGTGTTATTCTTTAACGTAGGAAGCCTTTTTGAACATTATGCTGTAAATAAAAGCCGAAAAGCTATCTCAGATGCAATTGACCTTAAAGTTGATGAAGCTGATGTATTGATTGATAATGAATTTAAACGCTGTAAAGCATCAGATATAAAGGTTGACGATATTGTAAGAGTTAAAAATGGTGAACATATAGCTGTTGACGGAATAATTGTATCAGGAACTACGAGAATTGATACATCTGCAATAAATGGAGAGTCAGTTCCGATAAAGGTTTCTGTTGGTGACAGTGTTGTATCAGGATGTATTAATACATCAGATGTCATAACCATAAAAGCCACTGCTACTGCTCAGAATTCCATGATTTCAAAAATTGCAGATGCTGTTGAAAATGCAGTATCTTCAAAACCGGGTATTGACCGTTTTATTACAAAATTTGCAAAAGTCTATACACCATTTGTCATTTGTGCAGCGTTTTTGACCGCAATTGTACCGCCATTAATTACAGGAAATTGGAGTTATTGGATATATACTGCATTGACTTTCTTGGTAATAAGCTGTCCATGTGCATTGGTTCTCAGTATTCCTCTTACATTTTTCTCAGGAATCGGAGCTGCATCAAAACGTGGGATTTTATTCAAGGGCGGCAACTCCTTGGAGGCTTTGAGTAAAATAAAGGCTGTTGTTTTTGACAAAACAGGTACTGTAACAAATGGTACATTCGAGGTAACTGAAATTGAATGCAGCAATAATATTACCAAGGAACAACTGCTTTTGGCTGCTGCAATGTGTGAAGAAGCTTCAAATCATCCAATAGCAGTAAGCATAATGAAATACTGTAAAAAGAATAATATTAAATTTAACTCAGCTGAAAGTGTAAGAGAAATATCAGGTCAGGGAATTATTGCAGAATATGAAAATCAGACTGTTTTATGCGGCAATTCAAAGCTGATGCAAAGCAATAATATCTCAATTGCTGAAGATAAAAAAAATGTAGGAAGCATAGTTTATATTGCTGTAAATAATATTTATGCAGGAAAAATAGTTATATCAGATACATTGAAACCGTCATCAAAAGACGTTATCAATAAGTTTAATAAATCAGGTATAAAAACAGGAATGTTAACAGGCGACAGAAAAGAAAATGCAGACAATATTGCTGAAATACTGGGTATGGACTTCGTTAAATCTGAACTTCTCCCTGAAAACAAGCTTGATGAACTGAAAAAAATACGTTCTGAATACGGTTCAGTAATGTTTGTTGGTGACGGAATAAATGACGGACCTGTAATTGCAGGTGCTGATGTAGGATTTGCAGTTCAGAATGGTTCAGATTTGGCAATTGAAGCAGCTGATGTAGTCTTGATGAATGATAATTTGAATTTAGCATATACTGCAAAACAAATTGCCGACCAAACATCTGTTATATCAAAAGAAAATATTATATTTGCATTGGTTATTAAAGCAGCAGTTATGCTTCTTGGATTTATGGGCGTTGCAAATATGTGGTTTGCTGTTTTTGCAGACTCAGGAGTCGCAATGCTTTTGGTTCTTAACTCAATAAGGATTTTAGGAAAAAATAAGTTCAGGTAGTTTCTTAAAGGCAACAGCGTACAAACTTTGTATACGGTGTTGCCTTTATTTTTTTATTTCCTGACATAAAATGATTTTTAATAAATAAAAACTTTACAATTTAACTTGAATATGATATAATGTTATCTGTGAAATAAAGAAAGCACTGTAAAATACAGTGTTTTTTATAAAATCGTTATTCTTGGAGGATTTACAATGAAAAAGGTAAGAATTGGTATTGCAGGCTATGGCAACCTTGGAAAAGGCGTAGAGCTTGCAATAAAGCAAAATGACGATACAGAGCTTGTCGCTGTTTTTACACGCAGAAATCCTGAAACCGTTAAACTTGCTACTGACGGTGTAAAGGTTTACAGCATTGATGATGCAGAAAAAATGAAGGACGATATTGATGTTATGATTTTATGCGGAGGAAGTGCTACAGACCTTCCTAAGCAGACTCCTGAATTAGCAAAGAATTTTAATGTTATTGACAGCTTTGATACTCATGCCAAAATACCTGAACATTTTGCAGCTGTTGATAAGGTATGTAAAGAAAACAATCATCTTGCATTTATTTCTCTTGGTTGGGATCCGGGACTTTTCTCTTTGAACAGAATTTATGCAGAGTCAATTTTACCGAACGGCAATACCTATACATTTTGGGGTAAGGGTGTAAGCCAGGGACATTCTGATGCAATCAGAAGAGTAAAAGGTGTAAAACTGGGAATTCAGTATACTGTTCCTATTGAAGATGCAATGAATCAGGTTCGTTCAGGAAGTCAGCCGGAACTTACAACACGTCAGAAGCATGAAAGAGTGTGCTATGTTGTTGCAGAGGACGGTGCTGACAAAGCTGAAATTGAAAATTCAATCAAAACAATGAAGAATTATTTTGATGAATATAACACAATCGTTAACTTTATTTCGGAAGAAGAATTTTATGCTGAACACAATAAGATGCCTCATGGCGGTTTTGTTATGAGAAGCGGTATGACAGGTGAAGGTGAAAAAACTCATCAGATGATTGAATATTCACTTAAATTGGAGTCAAATCCTGAATTTACTGCAAGCGTCCTCGTTGCTTATGCAAGAGCTCTTAATAGACTTAAAGAAGAGGGTGCAACGGGCTGTAAAACTGCATTTGACATTGCTCCTGCATATTTGTCAAGACTCAGCGGCGAAGAATTAAGAGCCACTTTACTTTAAATAACAAGGTTTCCAAGCAGACCGGCTTTTATATCCTGCAAGTGAGAATCTTCACTTGATTTACTGAATTTATTTGAGGCACTGATAAGTAAATCTTATCAGTGCCTCTTGATATTTTAATTCGGTTCGCCGATACGTTTTTTCAAGTTTGCCTCTTTTATAATTCTTCCTTCTTTAATCAGCTTCATAAGTTCAGGTTTATTGTTTTCAGAAATAACTTTGCTGTATTTTTGAAGATTATTAATAAGGATATTAAGCTCTTCTAAGAGATTATCCCTGTTCTGTAAAAACAAAGTTGACCACATTTCTTCATTCATTGTTGCAATTCTTGTCATATCCTGAAAACTGCCGCCACTGAAGCCGCATTCTTTTTCAATAGCCGGACTCTTTACATAAGCACTTGAAACTACATGAGCAAGCTGTGAGGTATATGCAATCATTTTGTCATGTTCATAAGGAGTAGTCACTACAAGTTTTTTTGCACCTACTTTAATTGAAAGCTCTTTAAGCATTTTGACGGCAGTTTTGTCACTGTTTTCAAACGGAGTAATAATAAAATTAGCATTTTTAAACAATTCAGAAGAACTGTTTTTATATCCGCCCACTTCTCTGCCTGCCATTGGATGAATACCAACATATTTAAGCTTTTTTTGATTGCAGTAATCATTAATTCTTTCAGCAAAGTCTCCTTTAATTCCACAGACATCGGTAATAACAGTACCGCTTTTTAAATTATCTCCGATTGAAAAAAGATACTTTTCAGCCGCATCAGGATAAAGACAAATTATAATCAATTCGATTTCCTCATAATTTTCGCTGAATGTATAGTCAATTGATTTATCACCTAAAGCAAGCTGTTCAACCGATTTGTCTGTATCAAGTCCTATTATTGTATTATCTGTATACTTTTTTAATGCCTTACAGAGAGAACCTCCTATAAGTCCCAGACCTACTACAAGTATATTCATTTTTCCTCCACCAAATTAAGCATATTTGAGAACCTGTCCAATGATATAACAGCATTACAGTGTTTTATTTTCAAATTCGCAAAGCTTCTTAACATCACTCATTATATCTGCAAAAGCAGAAGGAGTTACTGACTGTGCTCCGTCACAAAGAGCTTTTTCAGGATTTGGATGCACTTCGATCATGAGTCCGTCTGCACCTGCAACAACTGCTGATTTTGCAAGCGGTTTTATAAGTGAGGAAATTCCTGTAGCATGGCTCGGGTCCATAATAATAGGAAGATGTGTGAGCTTATGAATTAGAGGAGCTGCTGATATATCAAAAGTATTTCTTGTGGCAGTTTCAAATGTTCTGATTCCTCTCTCACATAAAATTACATTGTCATTTCCTCCTGACATAATGTATTCTGCACTCATAAGCCACTCCTCAATTGTATTTGCAAGACCCCTTTTAAGCAGAATAGGCTTATTGCAGTGACCAAGTTCCGCAAGCATTTCAAAGTTCTGCATATTTCTTGCACCAATCTGAATTATATCCACATCATTAAACAAATCAAGATGTTCAAGACTCATAAGTTCAGTAACAATCGGAAGTCCTGTTTCTTTTTTTGCCATGAGGAGAAGTTCCAGTCCTTTGGCTTTAAGACCTCTGAAAGCGTATGGTGAGGTTCTTGGCTTAAAAGCACCTCCTCTGAGGAAGTTTGCACCTGCTGCTTTTACTGCTTTTGCACACTCAATAATCTGTTCCTCTGTTTCTATTGAGCATGGACCTGCCATAACAGCAAAATGACCTCCGCCAATTTTAGTACCATTTATGTCAATTACTGTATCATCAGTATGAAATTTACGATTTACAAGCTTGTATGGTTCAGAAACTCTCTGCACTTTTTCTGCAATTTCATTTGCCTGTAAAGCAGTTATATCCAACTTTGAAGTATCACCGACTATTCCAAGAATTGTTGAAAGAGTACCATTGCTGCAATGTACCTTTAAATTCTGTTCCTCAAGCTCAGCAATAAGCTCATTGATTTTTTCTTGTGAGGCTGTATTTTTACAAACGATAATCATATTTTTTTCTCCTATCTTACATATTAAGGCAGCATCGAACAAATTCTGTGCGGTGTTGCATTGTTTTTGACAGACGTTTTTGTCTATACCACTTTTATGATTTAAAGTATACCACTTTAAATTGAAAAAGTCAATACCTTTTTAATTATTTTTTCTGCTTATTGAAAAGAAAATTATATTATGTTATAATTTAAATAGCAGTTTCATCTGAACTGCAAAAGCGGACAGATAAATTATAATGGAAAGTGATATTAATGTGTAAAATTCAATATCAGACTGATATACTTATAATTGGAGGCGGTGCATCAGGACTTGCCGCTGCCATTGAAATAAAAAGAATAAATCCTGATTTAAACGTTATTATTGCCGAACGCCTTTTAAAGACAGGGAAAAAAATACTTGCATCAGGAAATGGAAGATGTAATTTAGGCAATATAAATATAAATGAGGATTTTTTTCATGGTTCTGTTAAAAATAAAATGGATATAATAAACCAAACAGAAAATACAGAGACCTTTTTCAACTCAATCGGACTTATCTGTACAGCTGATGACTGCGGAAGAATGTATCCGTACAGCAATACGGCATCATCTGTTCTTAACTGTATGCGTAACAATATAATTGAAAATAATGTTACAGAGCTTTGCGGCTGTGAGGTAAAAGAAATAAAAAAGAATAAAAACATATTTATAGTAAGCGGGGATAATTTTGAAATCACTTCAAGAGCAGTTATTGTGTCAGCAGGAGGTTATGCCGCACCATCAATGGGAACTGACGGAAGCATAATTCGTATATTAAAAAAGGCAGGACATAAAACAGCAAAAATTTCCCCTGCAAATGCACCTCTGAAAGTAAATCCGACAGATTTAAAAGGCTTAAAAGGTGTAAGAATCAGGGGAAAGGCTTCGGCTTATTCAGATGGCAAAAAGCTTGACGAGGAATATGGGGAAATTCAGTTCAATGAAAATGCAGTCTCAGGAATTTGCATATTTAACCTTTCATATTTGTATTCTGAACATGAAAATGACTTTTCAGTTTCCTTAGACTTAACTCCCGATAAGTCATTTGCGGAGCTTATTGATATATTGTCTGAGTTAAGAAAAATAAATGAGCATAATACTTCTGAAAACTATCTTACAGGTTTTTTTAACAAGAACATGGCTCATTACCTTATAAAAAGAACAGGAAAAGGACTCAATGAAAGCATTTCAGCTATGAACGGCAGATATATAAAACAGCTTGCAGCGATAATAAAATCACTTGATTTCAAAGTGACAGGTTCATCTTCTTGGCAGAATGCACAGGTTACACATGGAGGAATACATGGTCAGTCCATAGACAGCAAATTGCAGTCTGTTATTTATAAGGGAATGTTTTTTTCAGGTGAAATTTTAGATGTAGACGGAATATGCGGCGGATATAATCTTACATGGGCGTGGTCATCGGGAATATGGGCTGCAAAAAATGCTGTTGAGTATCTTGGAGGATAATATGATCAGATTAAGCAATCTTAATGTTTCTTTGGATTTTGATTTTGACGGATTAAAAAAACTATGTGCGGAAAAGTTAAACATTCCTGAAACCGATATAAAAGAGGTAAGTCTTTCAAGAAAGTCGGTGGATGCAAGAAGAAAGAATGATATACATTTCACATTATCTGTTGATATAAAAGCTAAGCATGAAAATGTGCTTATAAAAAAACATAAAAATGTATCACCTGTACAGCATTTTAATTATGAAATTCCAAGGGTTGATAATATAAATAAAAGACCTGTAGTGATAGGTTTCGGACCTGCAGGAATGTTTGCGGCACTTGTTCTTGCAGAAAGCGGTGCAAAACCTGTAGTTCTTGAACGAGGTTCAGATGTTGAAACAAGAACAAAAGCAGTTAATCGTTTCTGGGAAAGCGGGATGCTTGATACAGAATGCAATGTCCAGTTCGGAGAAGGCGGTGCAGGTACTTTTTCTGACGGAAAGCTTACAACAGGAACTAAAGATAAACGCATTAAATATGTGCTGGAAAGCTTTGTAAGGTTTGGTGCACCAAAGGAGATTTTATATCTTGCGAAGCCTCATATCGGTACAGATAAACTTTGTACAATTGTAAAAAATCTTAGAGAATATATAATTTCGCTTGGTGCTGAGGTTCATTTCAATTCCAGATTTACTGATTTTACAAGTGCAGATAACAGAATTACAGGTGTAGTGTATAAGGAAAACGGACTTGAAAACCGCATTGAGTCAGATAATGTCATACTTGCATGCGGACACAGTGCAAGAGATACATTTGAGCTTTTATATGAAAAGAATATTAACCTTAGTCAAAAAAACTTTTCTATGGGTGTAAGGATAGAGCATCTTCAGTCTGAGCTTGACAGGGCAATGTATGGCAAATTTGTCGGGCATAAGGCACTTAAAGCTGCTGATTATAAGCTGGCAGTACATCTGGATAACGGAAGAAGTCTTTATACTTTTTGCATGTGCCCTGGAGGATATGTAGTTGCGGCAGCGTCAGAGGAAAAAAAACTTGCTGTAAACGGAATGAGTTGTTATGCAAGAAACGGTGAAAATGCAAACAGTGCCTTGCTTGTAGGAATAGGACCTGATGATTTTGGCAGTGAACATCCTCTTGCAGGTATGTATCTGCAAAGAAGTATTGAAGAAAAAGCATTTATTGCAGGCGGTTCAGATTACAATGCACCTGTTTCACTCGTTGGCGACTTTCTGAAAGGACGAAAAACCGAAAGTTTAGGCAAAGTAAAACCGACTTACAGACCGGGATATTCTTTTGCTGAACCCGAAAAATATCTTCCTGAATATATCTGCGAAAGTCTTAGAAAAGGCATAGTAGAAATGGGAAAGAAGATAAATGGATTTGATGATGAAGAAGCTGTGCTTACAGGTGTGGAGAGCAGAAGTTCATCACCCGTAAGAATTAACAGAAATGAAAAACTGCAGTCGGAGTCTTTGGACGGACTTTATCCATGCGGTGAGGGTGCAGGCTACGCAGGGGGAATAGTGTCAGCCGCAGTAGACGGAATGAAATGTGCAGAGGCAGTAATTTCAAGTGAAAATGGAGTTAAATTAAATGGATAATCTGACAAATATAAATGTAATCAAAGGAATACTTGAAAAACATGGATTTAGCTTTTCAAAAGGGTTGGGGCAAAATTTCCTGATAAATCCTGATATATGCCCAAAGATTGCAGAAATGGGAAATGCACGAAAAGGTTTCGGCATACTTGAAATCGGGACAGGAATAGGAACTCTTACAGCAGAACTTGCAAAAAGAGCTGATAAAGTAACAGCAGTTGAAATAGATACCAGACTTCTGCCGATTTTAGATGAAACACTATCGGAATTTAAAAATATAAAAGTTATAAATGAGGATATTTTGAAATGCGATGTCAATAGTCTGATTAAAAAGGAGTTTCAGGGACTTGACGTTGCCGTATGTGCTAATCTGCCGTATTATATTACATCGCCAATAATTATGATGCTTCTTGAAAATAATCTGCCTATCAGGTCAATTACAGTTATGGTTCAGAAAGAAGCTGCACAAAGACTTTGTGCAAAGGTAGGAACAAGAGAATCAGGAGCAATAACAGTCGGCGTTAATTATTACGGAACAGTAAAAAAGCTGTTTGACGTATCAAGAGGGAGCTTTATGCCGTCACCGAATGTTGATTCCGCTGTTATAAGAATAGACATAAACAATGAAGGGAAGCTTGACGAAGAAACGGAAAAACTTTTTTTCAGTATAGTTAAAAATGGTTTTTCACAAAGAAGAAAAACTCTCGCTAACGCTCTTACAAATAAAATGAATATCAGCAAGGATACAGTTTTTAATGCATTTGACGATATAAATGCGGAAAAAAGCGTAAGAATAGAACAGCTTACAATGGAACAGCTAAAAAAGCTTGCATATTCCATAAAAAACAACCCTTAACATGAATTACCGCATAATAATATAATATTCTGAAACTTTAAAATGACATCTTTTTAACAGTATACAGCATATAATGTATTTATCAAATATACAAGGGTGATTAAAGATGTTGAAAACAAAGGTATCAATAAAAAACAGGAATATGGAAATTCTGGCAGGTATCATCTTATCATTTTTGATTGGATTTTTATTGTCAGACGCAAAAATATGCGGTACTATATCTTTTGTTAATGTGGCACTGGCAGGAGCTTCAAATCCGCTTTCAGCTCTGGCGGTACTTGTTGGCAGCCTGATAAAATATGTGGTGACGTCAAGCGTACATAAAAATGTTATCGTAATATGTGCAATGACGCTTATAATTGTATGCAAACTGATTTTTGATGAGAATTTATCAGCAAAGCAGATTGGAATTATTACTGCCGCATCAGTTTTCACATCAGGAACAGTTGTAGCTGCGGTTATCGGTGAAAACTTCATAAAAATTGTTTTTTACCTTGTTTACAGCGTACTTGCAGGTTTTTCAGCAGGTTTTATCAAAATTGCGTCTGACAGCTTAAAGCATAAAAGGGTAATTGATCTGAAATCAGCAATAAGTTGTGCGTATGCTGTAGTTTTTGTTATTTTGACCGCATCATTCGCATCATTTGAAATCGGAAGCATTAATATAGGGAGAATTATAGGAGTAACGGTTACTCTGATAGCTGCATATCATTATGGCTATATAGGCGGAATATTATGCGGGGCATTGACTACTTGCGGAGCTTTTCTTGTTTCATCGGAGGTTGGCTTTCCTCTTACGCTTTTATCTGTATCAGGACTTTTAACAGGATATCTTTATAAAAACAGTTCAGCCATATTTTCAATATTTTTCATTTCAATAAACTTTATATTTCTTATAATTCTGGGTTTGCCGTCAGAGATTTTCGGATATATGCTTGAAATTATAATTGCTGTTGCATTTTTTTCAGCAGTTTCTCCGTTTTTTTCAGATAAATGGATACTTACTGAAAAAAATGAAAAGGGAATAAGTGATATAATATCATCTCAGATGTCATTTTTAGCGTCATCTATTTCAACGGTAAGAAACGACTCAAAGAAAATTGCGGAATATTTAAAATCGTCATGCAGTAAAAGTACGGAAATTGAAACTGCCTGTGACGCAGTATGTACAAATTGCTATAACAGACTTTTTTGCTGGTATAACAATTATGAAATGACACGTCAGGGATTTAAAAAAATGTCGGAAATGGGTGATCCCTCAATTGAGAAAATTCCTTATGAACTTGAGGAATGTCTATATAAGGACAAGCTGGCCCTTGAATTTGCAAAGAATTACAGGGAAAAAATAACAGCAAAATTAATGGATTTGCGTTTTTCAGACAGTCAGAAGCTGTTGTTTGAGCAGATAAAAATTACCGAAGAGATAATTTCATCAGCAAGTGAAAAGGTTGATGTAAGATACAGTGAGTCTATAAGCAAGGCGGTAAAAGCAAAATTAAGCAGATATAATTATAATGCCCAGAATGTAATTGCTTACTATAATTCGCAGAACAGGCTTTTAATGGAGCTTTATTTTAATGCGGCAGACGCTCCTAAAAAATGTGAAAGAATTTGTGACTTAATTTCAGACGAGGTAAAACTTTGCCTTGATTTTTCCGAGCCTGTACATTCAGGCAGGGAAATGAGAATAAGAATTTATGAGAAAACGCCTTATGAACTTGAAACATATCGTGCATCAATGTGTGCTGAAAATTCTCAGGAAACAGGTGACAGTTCAATCGTATTCAGTGATGGTGTAGGAAACAGCTATATTGTCCTTTCAGACGGAATGGGTAGTGGAAAAAATGCATCACTTGAATCAAGAATGGTTGTAAGTATGTTTAAAAGGCTCATCATAAGCGGAGCTGATTATTCATCTGCAATCAAGCTTATAAATTCGATTATGCTTACCAAGTCGCAGGACGAAGCATTTGCAACTCTTGATGCAGTAAAAATAAATCTTGATACCTGTAAACTTACGGTTATAAAATCAGGAGCGTCAGCAACTCTTATACGACATAGAAATCAGGTAATCAAGGTAAGCAGTCCTACTTTTCCAATTGGAATAGTTGAGGAGGCAGATACATTTTCTCGAGATTTTGAATTTGAAAATGGAGATATAATAATCATGCTGTCAGACGGAATAAGTGAAAATGAATATCACTATATAAAAGAACTTCTTTTGCAGAGTAATAATATAAAAGAAATAGTAAGTGAAATATGCAGAAAAGCTGATGTTTTTTCAGAAGTCGGAGGACGTGATGACGTTACAGTTATAGGATTAAGAATTTCGGAAACAGAATAACAACTGCACCGCACATTTGGTAGGTACTCATATAGAAGTTTTCCACCAACTATGATGAAAGACATATGCAGTGGGCTCTAACAACAAAAGACAGATACTTCCACGAGGGGGGATCTGTCTTTTTTCGTTATATCAGAACTCCACAATCTGATATATCTTTGACATAAGATCCTCAGTGAACTTGAGAGCTGCGACGATCTTCTTGTAATGCTCAATGCCCTCGGCGGACAGCATTGTCTTTTTATGGCCTTTGAGCCATTTCTGTAGAGGCCGATAACCGCTGATGTATTGCTCCCACTGCGCCTGCGGGACATTGGCGAAATACTGTGTTTTGCTGATATACACTTTTCCATTCTCGTATTCATGCTTAACGATCTTGTTTGTGTTGTCATCTGCAAAATTATAATGACAAAATACCAAGTCGCAGAAAAGCCTTTAAAAAACACTTTTTGCAACTTGGTATTTTATAACACTTATAATTATGATTATGCTGAATTGTTTTTCAAACAATCCATTTATTGAAATGATGATCTCAATAATTTACTATCCAGCTATCCACAGAAACTGTACCGCTGAATACGAAAAATAAATCATTCTGTCCTCTGAGTCCTGAAACGGGTGCAGTTATTTCTTGCCTCCTGCCTCCTGCGGGGATTTCAACATAGCCAACAGCCTTTCCGCTTGCACTTCCTGTGCAGACCTTAATGACAGCGCCGCTTGCTGATGAGGCTTTAATGGTTATAGATTTCGCTCCCTTTGAGCAGTCAACTCCCGATACTTCAAACCAGTCGCCTCTGTCTGCGTTTACAGTTGTATCACCGCTGCCGCTTATCGTGATTCCGCCCTGATGCGAGAATGTAGCTGCACGAACTGTTGAATATGGATTCAGCATCTTCACCTGAGAAACACCAGCTTTTGTACCAGTAACTGCACTTAATGTACCGTTAGAATTAACGGTCAGTTTGTCCGCATGAGTGCTTCTGTAACCGCCCGTAATTCCCATTTTGTCCTGCAAATACTGAGCGTGATAGAAAAGATAATAGTCATTTCCAAATTTTTGAATCGTGTGATGATTATTGCCGACTGTACCAAAGAAATTGCCGATATTCTTAAAAAGCTCTCCCTTATAGGTAAACGGTCCCATTGGGCTGTCGCTTACCATGTACTCAATAGCCGCAGTTGTAAGACCGTAGCTGTTGCCGCCCGTATTCCAGTTAGAGCAATAGCTGTAGTAATACTTGCCATTTATCTTGTTTATTCCAGAATCCTCAAACAAATACGGAGCATCTATTGTAATGGGATTACCGTTAAGGCTGACCATATCTGCACCGAGCTTTACAACTCTTGCTGTTTTGGGATTTGCCGACTGCTTGACACCGTTTGTTTCGGGAACTCCGCCGCCAAAGTAAAGATAGCCTGTACCGTCATCGTCTACGAAAACCGCAGGGTCAAAAAGCCATGTGACATCGGAGCAGTTCGCTGTACTTCTTGAAATTAGTGCCTTTCCGATTGGATCAGTCCACGGACCTGTGGGGCTGTCCGAGGTGAGTACACCTATCCCGTTTGCATTGTTGGCAAAATAGAGGAAAAACTTCTCTTTTCCGTTTATGGTCTTGTGGCAGGCAGTAGGTGCCCATGAGCAGCCAGCCCATTTTGCCGCACCGTTCGCACCGGCTACATTTATCAGACCATGGTCAGTCCAGTTCACCATATCATCAGACGAAATACACCTGAGTGTGTTGATTGAGCTGTACTTGTTGTCAGCGACAGAACCATTTTCATAAAGCAGAGCATCATTTGTCATATACACATAGACTCTACCGTTGTATTCCATTGTTCCGGGGTCTGCTCCGAAATACTGCGAAATAAGTGGATTACTCTCATTCTCTGCCTTGTATGATGAAGCAAGAGTTATGCCGCTGAATGCAAGCTCCATTTTTTCGGTATCCACCCTTCTCTCAGCAACGGGAAAAACCTTTATTTTACCGAGAATAAACTGCTGCAAAAGCACTGCATCTGTGATTGTGTACTCGCCGTCCTGATTCACGTCCGCCGCAGTCTCGGCAATAACGCTTGCAAATGGTGTACCAATCAGTGTCTTTCTTGCCATTATCATATCAAAGCAATCTACATGACCGTCGCAGTTTATATCACCAAGTATCATATTTGCAGGCGGTTCTGGACCGGCTATAACAGTGCCTGCCACAGCACCTATCGCCTCATCAATATAAAAATTATCCGTTCCGCTTTCTGTTTCGACATAGATAACGAAGTCTTTACCGTTCGCAGGGAGTGTGTAATTCGCATTTGCAAGCTGTACATAGCTGCCCTTTACTGCTGTTTCTGTTGCAATATTGGTATACTTTGTATCGCCGTTTGAGTCGGTATATTGAAGAGACAGCTTAAAAGTCTGAGTTGTGCTGTCGCCGTCAAGATACTCTGCACACACGCTGAAACTGTAGCTTTCATCAGCTTTGAATACCTGTGAATTAAGAGCCTTTTGTGTGCCATTCCAAGCTTTTTCACGGTTCTGGACAAGCAGAGCCTCGCTGTCGGCATAAGGACTTCTTCCACTTAGTGTAACATCTGATGAGCCATGACCTGTCCAGTCGAAAACATCACCCTCGAATGTGTCATGGAAGTAGTATCCGTTCTCGTCAGGTTCAACGATTATCGGACTGCCGTCAAGTGTAACAACAAATGTAGATACGCTCTTTGCGGGGAGCTGTGCATTAAAGCTGCCGCCGCTGAAATTAATATTGAGAGTTGCCGCAAGATTTTCGTTTGCCGAGGTTCTGTAGCGGTCAATATCTGTAATATTTTCGCCAATATCGAATACCTGATTATACTCGGAATCACCCTTGTTTATCGCAACGATAGTCACCTGTTTTTCATCATTCTTGTACGCCGAGATATAGACATTATCCGCAGGCTGCTCCGTTGCCGCGATACGCACATCACCGGGGCGGACGAACTTGCTGTACTGTGCCATACAGTAACCGCGCTTGCTTATTGTGCCGTCCTCCTTAAGTGGTCCGTAACTGCGGCGGATATACCACCAGACATAAGCACTCATATTGCCTACTACAAGACCATTATGCATATTTTCAGCAACATCCAATGCCATCGGCCATAAATCTGCATCATTTTTTGAATCAGTGTAGACTTCGGTCATCCATATGGGTTTGCCGCAGTTTTCCAAAGCCGGAAAATCCATCCATGCCCTTTGTGTACCATAGAAATGCGTACCGAATAAATCACAGTTTGCGAATGCCTTTGCATTATTCAGTATCTTGGTGTAAAATTTCTTTCCACCATCCGCTACCCATGAGGCATTTTCGGGAGCATACTGGAATGATTCGGGGGACATTACTCTGGTGCTGGTTATTTTATCTGCGTAATTTGCAAGAAAATCCGTGGTTTCATCCGTTGACCATGCCGTCCACTCAGACGCATAGTCAGGCTCATTCTGCACGGAAACTGCATACAGATTAACACCTTGGCTTTTCATATAATTGCCAAAATTATTCAGATGCTCCGCATAGGCTGCATAATTTGATTTCGGCAGATGCAGCTTGCCGGATTTTCCGCCGGACTCCGCTAAATTTGCAGGCGGTTCCCATGGAGATGCAAAAACAGTAACACCGTGTTCCGTAGCATACTTTGCTGTAGGGACCGCCTTGCTCCACTGACTGCTGTTTGGATTGACGAAGATACGGACGATACTGAAGCCCAATTCGTCATCACCGTTGCCGAATACCTTCTGACGCTGTGCATCGGTGAGGTCTTTTCCTGTCCATTCAGGGTGGTTCATTCCGCCGAAGCCGTCTATCGTCTGGTACTCGGTGTTGATGTCGATACTGCACACGCTTGCTGCACTTACTTCTGCAAGAGGAACAGACGGTATAGCAGTTATCAGCATAACACCGCCGAGAATTGCGGATATTGCCTTATTCATCATACTCATATTAATTCACTCCGTTTCGTTACTTTGTAACAATTTATTGTACTTATATTATAAACTTATGTGAATGTTCTGTAAACCCACAATATGTATATATGGTGTAAAATGTGAATTTTATTTTATAAAATTTATATCCATATTTTACACCAAATCTGCATTATATGAGTTGAACAGCTTCCGTGCACGTGATATAATTAAGGTAACAAAAATATCGTGAAATCCGCAAAAAATCCGCAAACAGGAGGTAATTATATGAAACTAAAAAAACTCTGTGCCACAGTGCTTTCGGGAATTTTGGTATTCGGCACAATGATGACATCTTTTCCGAACGGAACAGGGTTCGCTCAAATCGAACCAATTTCCATAACAGCTGAGGCAGCATCAATGCTCCGCCGTCCTTGTGATCCTGACCACCCTATGCTGATAGTCCACATCGACACATGGAACGTTGCTGACCCTGCAAAAATCATCGCCACTATCCCTGAGAGCATCAAACCCTACTGTGTTTTCAACATCTCCCTCTCGATAAACTGGAGCAGTACGGAGCATAAATGGCTTATGGTGCAGGACGGCTATGAGTGTGCAAAATCATGGCTGAAAACCTGTTCTGACGAGGGCGTATGGTGCATGGTTCAGCCCGCAAGCGGCGGTCAGTGCCACTTCCCCGACTACGATTCAAATTACAATATCGTGAATTCTCCGAACAAGAGTATGTATGTCCAGCACGCAGACGAGGACTATGAAAATACTATCTACGCTGAGTTTTTCCGTGACTATCCAAGCTTTATCGGTTTCAACTACAGCGAGCAGTTCTGGGGATTTAACTCTGCCGACCACCCTTGCACGTTTCAGCAGCGTTATTCGCATTTCGCACATCTCCTCAAGCTCTGCAACAAGTACGGAGGCTACCTGAACATCAACTGGTGTGCAAACAGGTGGAGTGCTCCGTTGAATCCTGTGGCAATGCTGAAAACAAATTCCGAATGGCGGACGGCTTGCGAGAAGTATTCCGAGAATTTGCAACTTGAAGAAAAGTACACTCAGGGCAGTTTTATTGAGGATGTTGAAAGTGAAGTGCTTGGTGCGTATCTGTCGGGGTACTGCGGAAATTTCGGTGTTCGCTATGATGAAACAGGCTGGACGGACAGAAGCTCGGATGATAAGCCGCTCTCAACAAAGGATCAGTACCGCCAGATCACAGGACTTCCCATTCACGCCGAGCGTATGATCATGAACGGTGCGACTATTATTGACGGTCCGGAGCTTGTGTGGGCGGACGATTTCGGCGAAAGCTGGGGCGGTATCAAGGACAGCGAGGGCTATACATGCCGCAACTGGTACACAAAAGACCAGTACGTTAATTCCACACTCAGTTTCTTTGAAAAAATCGTGGACGGCACATATCGCATTCCAACTCGCCAAGAGGTAATCGACAGAACACAATATGTTGTGATTCAGGATATTTCCACCGGCGATGATCACAATAAATACAGCACCTATCCAACTTTGTTCGAGGGACTGTACAGAATGCCCGGTGACGGAAATCTTTGGGACAACACGAATCTTTACAAGTCCACAGGACGCTATCCCACAATTCCGACTGTTTACGCTCTCCGTGATAACATAGCAAAGAGTTTCAAATATCAGCTTAAACAGTCCAAGCTTTCTTCAAGTTGGAACAGTATTTCTGCAAAGCAGACCGAATTTAACAATGTGTTCAGCACGGATTATATTGGTAATTGTTACGCTGGTCATTACAACAACACATGGGTTACTTAGAACTTGTCTTCACAAGGAAAATATGGTATAATAGAAGAGCGATGAGATATACA
>ERZ773228.1665-NODE-1665-length-22586-cov-3.873596_pt1 | contig 22586 bp, 7 predicted proteins | sample MGYA00580524_ERZ773228 | MGnify/ENA primary metagenome ERZ773228 (study PRJEB29015, sample SAMEA2737768) | human gut metagenome | biome: human gut; feature: human-associated habitat; material: faeces | place: China | collected 2012 ... | reverse complement strand
AAAGGGCTGACCCATCGGGTCAGCCCTTTTCTCTGTCCTGCTGTTTTGTCTGCCGTTACTTGATGATGTTTTCGCACCAGCGCTGCATGATCGCTGCGATCTCGGCACGGGTGGCGGTGCCGGTCGGTGCCAGACGGCCGCCATTCTTGCCGTTCAGCACGCCTGCGCCGACTGCCCACTGCAGAGCCGGAATCGCGTACTCACTTGCCTGCTGAACATCCACATAGCTGAGAATATTGGTATTCTCACCCACGCTTACGTCGATACCCTTGCTCTGGGCGTAGCGATACAGGATTGCTGCCGCCTGCTCGCGGGTGACGGCTGCATTCGGTCGGAAGGTACCGTCTGCATAGCCGGTTACGACCTTATTGGACGCTGCCCAGCCGACTGCTTCGGCATACCATGCGTCAGCCTGCACATCCGAGAAGTTCGCTGCTGTGCCCTTCGGCTTGCCTTCCAGGTTATACAGGATCTGCACGAGCATACCGCGCGTCAGGTTGGCATTCGGTGCAAATGCACGGCTCGATACACCGTTCATCATTTTGTGCGTGAGCACATAATCAACGGACAGATGATACCACTTTGCAGTATCTACATCCGTAAACGGTGCGGACGGGCAATCCTTGCCGCCATCGCACGGCTGGTCTGCGGTGGTCTTGAAGCCCACGCTGACCTTAGCCGACGGCATCTTAAAGGTGTATTTGCCGCTGCCGAGGTCGGTCAGGGCAACCGTCTTGCCGTTTGCGTCCGTGACAGTCAGCGTACCTTCTCCGGCAGCAGTCAGCGTTACGGTGTCGCCTGCGGCCGCCTTGGTCTTATCCGCCTTGACGGTATTCGCCAGTGCGGACGGGATCACGATGTCGTAGGTGGTCGGGGCAACGGCTCCGCCGCCACCGCCACCGCCGCCACCGCCGGTCGAGGTATTCTTATACCAGCCGATGGCAAACGGAGACAGGCTGTTCACGTGGAACGTAATGCCGTTGCTCTGCTTGGTCGATGTCAGCGATTCCGTGCCGCCGACAGTCTGACCGTTCATAGTCGTTGTGAACATATGAACGACCGAGAAGTTATAGCTGCTGTCCGGCGTGTTCTGTGCCGCCAGCGTGCTGTACGGAACCTGAACGTCCATGCCGCCCTCCGGGAAGTCGGACGGATTGGTAACAGTTACCCAGTTTGTGCCGTTCTTGTACTGCAGCACGATATCCAGATATGCGATGTTGGAAGCCGTTACCGCGCTGTTTACCTTTGCTCTAAGTGCGTTTTTCAGCTCGTCGATCGTGCTGAATTTGCTGCTCAGAGCCGATGGAACGGTATCCAGCGTATTGGCTGCGATCTGATACTCAACCGCTTCCGCGTCAACCTTAATGTTGTTCGCGCTCGTCACATCCTTGACGGTGATGGTGTACGCCGCGCCGTTCTTGACAGCGATGACATTGCCGTCGATCGGCAGCTTCATGCAGTCCACGCCGCCTACTGTCAGCTTGCGGAACAGACGCTCGCCGTCCGGCGTTGCCGTAAAAGTAACCGTGCCGTTCTTGCGGATTTCGCTCGTCGGCTGCGTATCATCCGGTACGCGCTTTACATCGGAGACCTTCCAGCCGATGCCGCCGGTCGGGATAGCGAAGCCTTCGTAGGGAACGAACTTGACGGCTACATCGGTCTTGCCGGTCAGGCTCGGGATAACCAGCTCGTTAGAGATGTTATTCTGATCTACACCGTTTACCGCCCACTGTGCGACCATCTGCTTGTTTCGTCCGTTTTCTACGGCAGGCGTTGCCGTGAATACGACCTTGCTGCCGCGGGTAACACTTGCCGGACTGTTCTTCTGCGGCGTAATGGCCTTGCCGTTTGCCGCTGCAGCAACCGTTGTGCCGGTATCTGCATCCTGAACATCCAAGGTTACATCGTAGTTGATCGCGCCGTCAAATACGGCCTTGACTGTGGTATTTCTGCGAATTTCCGTCAGTGCCAGCGTATTGCCGGATGCAGCCTGTGCAGCACCGCCGTTAACCGACCATTCCTTGAGATAGTAGCTATTGCTGCTCGGCACTGCCGTAATAGTCGTGCTGCCGCCGCGCTTGACGCTTGCCGGTTCTGCCGACGCCGTGCCGCTGCCCTCGCTCGTTACCGTAATGGTGTATGTCGGGCGCTCAATCAGCGTTGCGGAAACCTTGGTATCTGCGGTTACATTCTGCACGGTGTAACTGAGCGGTGCATCCGCCGTATCGGTCATCTCAGCGACTGTCGAGCCGTTCACCTGCCATGCCTGCACCATATCGTCCGTGTTCTCTGGCGTTACGGTGAAGGTGACGTCCGAGCCGGAGGAAACATAGCCGTCCGTGATCGTCTTGCCGTTTGCGGTGATGGCGATATTGCCGTTTCTGCCGTCCTGCACTGCGCTGACCGAAACCATTGCCTTGAAGGTGACTGCAACCGTGCTGTTTTCGGTTACGTTCAGGGTGTAGGTGCTGCCGCTGTTCGCAACCGAATGACCGTTTACCGTCCACTCGTCAATCTCGTAACCCTCATCGGGTTCTGCAGTGAAGGCAACCTTAGTGCCGCCGTTGACCTGTGTGCCATCTGCAACCGATGCACTCAGCGTGCCGTTTGCCGGCTGGCCGTACGTTACTTCGTACTCGCCTGCGCTGAACTGTGCTTCAACATGATATGCCGTTACGTTCGGCTGCGTGAGATAGCCGTTCTCGACCGTCCAAGTCAGCGTATTGCCGCTGCCCTGTACAGCCTCGCCGTTTACCGTCCAGCCGGTCACATTCTGACCCGCCGGCGGTACTGCCGTAAAGGTGAGCGACTCGCCGCCGCGTGCGGTTATGCTGTTCTGTCCGTTTACGGTGACGTTATCGCCTGTGGTGATGTTGTACTCGACCTGTTGGAACTTCGGTGCAATGTAAATCGAGTTTGCACTGGTCGTATTCGGATAGGTATAGGTTTCGCCTGTGCCTGCGCTGTCATCACGCACATTATTGACGTACCAGCCTTCGATTTCGTAACCAGGCTTTACCTCTGCCGTGAACTTGATCGGCACACCTGCCGCAATATTCACACCGATAGCCGCATCACCGAGGATAGACGTTTCATTCGCCTCTGCCGCGCTGATATAGCCGCCTTCGCTTGTTTCGCGCGTCGGACCGAAGGTGATGCCGGTCACCAGCTTGACAAAGCGGACCTGAACCGTCGTTTCACCCTGCAGGTTGCTGTTGCTCAGTGTCTTGCTCGTTGCGGTATCCGCCGTGGTCTGGCCGTTGATGGTCCAGTCCTGTACGCGGTAGCCTGCGCTCGGCACCGCCGTGATCGTGATATCCGAGTCGCGGTAGAAGCTGTGCGTGCCTGCATCGAGGTCCTCCCGCTTGTATGTGCTCATGTCCTTGCGGGTGATTTCTGCGGAAACCGTGCCGCCAAAGCCCTCGTCACCGAGCGAATCAACGGACAGGGTGAAGTCGTACTGCGGGAGCGCCTTAGACGTTGCATGAACGTCTACATTGCTTTCGATAGAGCCACTCCGGGTATAAGTGGTGTTATCATTTTCTGCTCCGTTGACATTCGTCCAACCGGTAACGTTCCAGTTGTCAGTCTCGTAGCCATCATCCGGTGTTGCCGTAAATACGATATCGCCGCTGTACTTCTCGACATGATCGCCGGTGCTCAGCGTCTTGTTACCCTGCTTTGCCGTTACGGTGATGTGAGTGTCACCGCCAAAGGTTACCGTCGGCTTCTCTGCAAAGATTACCTGAACCAAGGTATCCTTCGTAATCTGGATATCATCCTTCGTTACCTCACCCGGCTGATACTTCTCTGCACTGTCATAATCGAACGTCTGCGCTGCACCGTCAGTTGTAACGATAATGCTCTTGACGAAGTAGCCATCACGCGGTGTTGCTGTAATTGCTGCCGTGCTGTTCATATTCACATGGCCGTTTTCACCCTCAGCACCAGTCAATACAACATTCTGGATGCCGCGTGTGCCAGCAACTTTGACTGTGCCGTTGACCGGCGCATCCACCGTCACCTTCGGCTTCTCCGCGATATGCGCGATAACCTCAGTGGTCTTTTCCAGACTTGCGATGGAGGCCTTTGTCGAATCCTTTGTATCCGCTTCCGCACCAGTCCATTGAGAAACGTAGTAATTCTCGTTTACCGCAGCAGCAAACTCAATCGTCGAATAATTGCCGACCTTACTGCCGTTGGTAATCTCATTGCCGTTTTTAATCTTTGCGGTAACGGAAGCGATGCCTGCGTCTGCGTTTATCGGGTCACCCTTTGCATCCACTGCCTTGAAGGTCAGCGTTACCTCCTGCGCCGCATTGATTACAGCCGTAACCGTATGCGGTCCCATGATATTGCGCAACGTAAACTGCTTCTGCGTACCCGAATTTGCGGCTTCCTTACCATCCACCTTCCACGTCTTGACCGTGTAGTTGCTTCCCAAATTTTCCAGTGCAAACGTTACTGCCGCACCGTCCGGAACCGCATTCAGATCTGCCGCTGTGCCGTCTGCCAGCTTCGCCGAGGTCTGCACGGACGGCAAGGTGCTGCCGGTTTCCGACTCGATATGGAAGATGAGCTGATGCTTGCCTGCGCTGCTGAATTCTACCTTTACATTGCGGTCCTTCTGCACATTTTCCAGTGTCAGTGTGGACTCGCGGTACAAATCGGTCGTACCCGGCCAGTAATACGGCTTGCCGTCCACCACCCAGCTTGCTACCGACATACCGCTGTTCGGCGCAGCCGTGAACGTCACATTTGCGCCTTCCGCAATCTTCTGTCCGGTCGTGACTGCACCGCCGTCCTTCAGTGCTGCGGTCAGCTCACCGCCTTCGCCGCTGCTGAAGGTAATCTTGTGCGAATCACTGCTGAAGGCTACTTCTACGTCCAGCTTTTCCGTCAGCGTCGCTACCGTCAGTCGTTCGCCGACCTTTTTGCCGTCCGACAGAATCTCCGTCACCTTGTACTTTGGATTACCGGTAATGGACTGACCGTTGACCTTCCATTCCTTTACAAGGAAACCGTCGTTGCTCTTGGCATCAAACATCAGCCTGGTGTTCTTAGCGATGTTCTTACCGCTTTCAAACTTCTGGTCGAGGTCGCCGCTTTTGTAGCTTGCACTGAGTGAGCCGCCTTCACCAGCGTGATAGGTTACGCTCAGGGTGTCCTGCTTGACAACCAGCATGCGCTTGGTCAGATTCAGCTCGTACTTCTCGAGCAGCGACTTCACAGCCGCGTCCTCACCGTTGACCGCAATCGTTACCTCAAAGCGGCCGCTGACGTTCTTTCGATTGCCATCGTCATCATACAGCGCACATGCGGCTGTAATTGCCGACGGCAGAGCGTCACCCGACTCCAGAGCATCCGCCTTGACCACCAATGCGCGCTTGCTGTCCGGTGCCTCTGTCGAAGTATGCTCGCTGTTATCCTTATCCCAGGTAACATACAGCTCCAGCGGCTTGCGCTTTACTGTAATGGTCGTGGACGCCAGCTTGGTGCGCTTGGAAGTATCACTGTAATTCTGGTATGCCGTGATGATATAGGTTCCCGCCTTCTCCGGTCGGAAAGTGCTGTCAGTGATCGTCTTTTCACTGCTCTCGCTCTGACCGGACTGCCGCCAGGTGTAGGTGATATTTTCCGTAACCTCTGTTTTGCTGCCTGCGGTAACATCGTTTCCGTTTTTCGTTACAGTCTGCTGCTGCACGGTCAGATCAATCGGCGTACCGTATACGCTCGTAATCTTATTTTCTTTGCCAACAGTGCTTTCAAGAGTGTAAACGGTCTCCGTTGTGCTGGCCTCGCCGTCCTTTACGCTCTGCACGCCTGCCAGATAATATACCGTATCACTTGTCAAGCCGCCGGTCGCGGTGGTCGTGATGGCATACAGACCGGCTGTCGGTGCAGTCCACGTTTTGCTGTCCGTGCCGCTGCTGTTCGTTCTGCCGACAATCGTGCTGACCGTGCCGTCCGACGTGTTCGTAATCGTCAGCGTGTACTCCACATTACCGAGTGGAGAGCCGTTCTTTTCCGCCGTTTTCGTTGTCAGGGTCAGTGCCGTACCAGAACCCGGCGTAGAGGTCGTAACATTATTGTAAAACATAGTTTCCTCTGTTACCAGTGTGAACGAAGGATTCGTATAATCGCCCAGCTTCGTCTGCTGTGTGCAGGTCAGCTCGGTCAGTTCATAGCTGTTCTCTGCCTTCTTCAGCAGCTGATAATACTTGACAGTATAGGTGTCCTCTGCGTTACTGCCTTCACCACTGGTCGTCTTATCCATCTTGCTGAGGATATAGCGTTCAAACGTAGTTTCGTTCTCCGTCACAGTATCCTTACCGTGAATCAGGTACTGCTCGCCGTTCCGGTACTTGCTTTCGTCGTATTCCGCGTCTGTCGGTGCATTCGTTTCACTGGCCAGCGTAAACGCTTTTGCTTTTGCGTTTTCGTTTTCGTTTTTGTCTATCACCACGGTTTCCGGCGTAATTGTGCTCGGCACCGTTACTGCCGTCTCACCGTTCTTCCACTGATAGGTGGTATTCATGGTGAGTTCCGAAACTGCGGTATACGTCTCGCCATTCTTTGTTACGGCGTAGTATACGGTCGATATCGAATAATCCGAACTATTCGAACTATTCGTTACCTTCTTTTCACCGATGCCGACATATTTTCCCTCTTGATCGTTTACCTTATAAACATTCAGCGTCAAGCCGTCGACTTGTACTGTGCACGGAACGGTTGTCTGTACGGATTCTGTCGTGGTTTTAACCGTGTTGAAATTGCTCTGACCGATATACGGCTTCTCCTGAGTGCCGCTGCCCTCCGAAGCACCGGATACCGTCAAACCGGCGGTTGCCTGCGGTGTACCAACCGTCAGCGTTGCCGCATCGCTGTAGAACGAAATTGGCGTTGCCGACTTGGTGTAACACGTTACCACGCAGCGGTACATCGCACCGTTCAGGTCACTCGTTACCGACTTTACGGTATAGGTGTCCTTCGTAGCACCCTCAATATCCGTCCACTTTCTTCCCGGCAGACGCTTTTGCCACTGATAATCCGTGCTCGAAAATTCTGCCGGAGTCGAAGCCTGCACATGGAAAGTTGTCGAGCCGTTCAGCGGAACGATTGCATTGTCCGGTCCATTGATAATCGGACGGCTCATCTCATTCGCCAGCGTCTTGCCGACAACGATCTCGCTTTCAACCGACTCTTCCTTACTGGTATAATATCCAGAAGTGATCGTATACTGATATTCTTCGTTCGACGCAAGATCCTTCAGCTGATACGCATATTCACCACTCGGTGATTCCGATGCGTCTACGGTATCAATCAATACGAACGGTTCTTCCTTATTATCTTCAAGATAGCGGTAAATCTTGTAATACTCTGCCGGACGGTCGCCGGATTCCCACGACAGCACCATGCTGTTGGTGGTCTGCTCGCTCAGCGACAGATCCTGCGCCGGAGACGGCGGTGCCGTCACATTGCTGACAACATAGCCCAATACCGGTACTTCATCGCCGTTGAACGGTACCGTCCATGTGCCGAAGCTCCAGTCAAAGTTATAGCGCGAATCGCCGCCGCCGGTAACAGCGCCCAGCTTGGTAATCGTCTCAGTGTTTACCTTTTCGGTTCCGGCGCTTGCTCCCCAGTGATAGCCGCCGCCAGCCTTGAAGCCGCCAACTACACCATACATCTGCACCGAACCCTCATAGGTGTACTCAAAGTTTACGCCGCTGCTGGTTGCAGTCGTAAAACTCTGCAGCTGTGTACCCGAATCTTTGTAATGACCAACTTTACCGGATTGCTCCGAATGTTTACCGCTCGGCAGACTGGAACGATACGTATTCGGCTGACCAGACGTGCCCAGATGCAGGTTGCTGCCAATCTGCTGCATACCCTCGTACGCCGAAGCAGCCTTATTATAAGTATCTACCGAAACCATGTTCATCGAAGGATTACCCGGAACCGCCAGCGTCATAGAACTGGTCAGCTTCGGCGAATTGCCCTTCTTTGTGTCATCCGGATACTTCACCTGATACTCGTAATATGTCATCGGTGTTGCATACATGAGCACCATATTGTCGTTCGTATCATTAGAATACTCGACCGTTATTTCCTTGCTTGTAGATTTTGTTGCACCAACAGTAAAAGTATGACTGGTATTAAATTCAACACCGCCGCCGGTCTCAATCAGCGGTGCAACATATTCAAAGCCCGCCATGATATCAAAACCAATCGAACCGGATGCCGTTACTGCTACAGTATTATCCTTACTGTATCCGATTCCGGTCTGCGAGTTTCCGATATCGCCGTCATTCACCTCCGCAAAATGCGGCGACGCCTCCAGAATCGCCATTACCTTCGGGTCGGTGTAGCCGGTGCTGACGCTTTGGATCTTCGCGAGCATGGCATCGTTGTTCACATCTGCCGTTGTAAGCGCCAGATTGCAGTTGCTCTTGTCATAGTATGTCCAATCATCCTCCCAGCGGCTGAACTTGCTGCCAGTCGAGCCTTTGTACAGCTGACCAATCTTTAAAAACTGCTTGTCGAAGGTCTCCTGCTTGCGGTACTCAACGTAGTATACCTGTTCCATGCCCTGCTTGTTGCCGTCAAAATTGCCGACGGCATAGTCCAGAATACCGCTGTTGTTGATGAGTCGGCCGCCCAGCCAGCGGTCATGGCCCTTATTCGAGCCGTCCAGGATAGACAGCTGCTGACTGCCGTTCACCGTGCCGACTTTATACATACTGCCGGAAATGAACAGATATTCCTGGGTGTTCACGCCGTCCGCTGCAACAGCCGCTACCGCGATCGGATTCTGCACATCGTCACCCTTGGTGCCGGTATTGGTAAAGCCGTTGGTGACAACTTCGGTCGCCTTGATTTTTTCTGTCCACGAATTATCCTTCGTGCTGTACTGATAGCTGTACGCCAGCAGCTTGCTCGTGTCAAACTCGCAGTCCTTATAATTATCCTTCTTATCGTAATAGCCAACTGCAACGACTTCCGGCGGCATGCTGCCGCTCGGCGCATCGCTGACGTAGCCGATGGTTACGCCTGCAAAACGGGCACGACCTTTTGCATCGCCATTGCTGTTCAGCAGTGTTTGCTTCGTCATCTGCGACCATTTATTGCTGTTGTTATAGTCGTATACCGTCAGATAAGACTTTTCAAAGTCGGTATATGTTTTACCATCCAGCTTGTATTCGCTCTCCTTCAGGTCGTTGACATTGACCGTCATTGCCAGCTCGTCGATACCGTCCATATCCACGTCGCCGACTTCCATATCAACGCTCAGATGCGCGCGCAGCTCGTTATCGCCGTTGCCGTCGTGGTACAGCATTGCTTTCAGCGCGTCTCGGCCGCCGTCAATGACGTCACCGAGGTTAATTACGCGACCCTTGTCAGTCAGTGTGTCGCCGCTGAACGTATACTCCTTAATGCTGTCTACAGTAGCCGTATCCTCGTTGTTGCCCGGCGTGTAGACCATCAGGGTGTCCTTGCCGTCGCCGTTAAAGTCGCCTGCGGTCAGACACAGCATAGCGCGGGTCTGGTAGAATTTCAGTTTCTTGATGTACTCACTGTCGTTTCCATCACCAATCTGGACAACCTTCGATACTCTGCGATCCTTGTTCGTCACATACAGGTGAAGCCGTGCCGAACTTTTATCAAATACCAGATTCGCAATGTATTCATCCTTGCCGGTGCCGTTCGGATCAAACGCCACAGTCGCAATACGCTCGGCATTGCCGACATCGGTCGAGTTGCTCCACCGAAACGTAGACATCTGCTTGCCCTTTCCTTTGGCTGCGCCCTCGTATGTCGTCTGGAACTCATCCGAGTCCACACCGGCTACAACCAGTTCGTGGTTCTGGAACAGCGGAACCCATCCCAGCGTGCCGTATGGGTTATTCCGAAGTGTGGCTGTGTCTGTTATGCCCGTTTTTTCTTCCGTGGGCAGACCAAAGCCGTCTCTTGCTGCTGCAGTATCCGCTGCCGCCGCCTGCGGCAGCACGATCTGCGGCAGCAGACCCGCCAGCATACTGCATATCAGCAGCAAACTGCAAATTCGTTTTTTCATCTTTCTTCCTCCTTGCCTTATGAAATAAACGGTTTCCACGGCTTTCCCCTTGCTTTACCGCGGAGCACCGTCCGAGGATACAGGTATTTCACCGTACTTTCAGTATAAAGGCAAAAAGACAGCGGACGGCGAAGGTATCAAATTTGTTACCTTCGCCGTCCGCTGTAAATATTCAATTATTGCTCCTCGAGCCGATATCCGCTGCTGCGGTACGAATTGACCGTGACCCTCGCATCCTCGCCGCCGAGCTTCTGCTTAAGCCGTGAGATCGTCATGCGCACGGCATGCGGGTCGGCTCCCATCGGCTGCTGCCAGACCGCCTCGTACAGCTCCTGCGCGCTGACGCTGCGGTTCGGGTGCCGCGCCAGATACAGCAGCGCCGCGAACTCCTTCTGCGTCAGGTTCAGGTCGGTCTCTCCGATGTACGCGCGTCCGCTCAGCAGATTCATCTGCAGCGGGCCAAGCCGTACTGCGCGTTCCTTCGGGTGCGCCGCACGCAGACGCGCTTCCACGCGGGCCATGAACACCTCCAGATCATACGGCTTTGTCAGATAATCGTCTCCGCCTGCGGTCAGTCCCTTGACGATATCCTCATTTTCGCCCATAGCGGTCAGGAACAGGATCGGCACATCGTATTCCTGCTTGATCTCGCGGCACAGCGCCACGCCGTCGCCGTCCGGCAGAAGAATATCCAGCACGATCAAGTCCACCGCGTGAAAGCACAGCAGCTCCCGGCACTTGTGTGCAGTTTCCGCCTGCAGGATGCGGTAACCGCGCATGTGCAGTGCCGCGTCGTTGATCGCCATGATGTGCGGGTTGTCCTCCACCAGCAAAATCAGTTTATCTTCCACAATCGTTCTCTCCTTGTGTTTTGAGCGGCTTTTTCGGCAGTTCGAGCCGGAACACCGTGCCGTCTGCATCGGTGTGCTCCACCTCGAGCAAGCCGTGGTGAATCTTCATTGCGTCCGCGCAGATCGTCAGGCCGATGCCGCTGCCTCCATCGCCGCTGCAGCCCTTCTCAAAGATATGCGGCAGCAGGTCGGGCGCAATGCCGCTGCCGGTGTCGCTCACACGCAGGCACACCCACTCGCCCTCGTCCGCAATGCGGTAGGCGATCACGCCGTTCTCCGTATGACGGTTGGCATTGACCGTCAGGTTGATGAGCACCTGCAGCAGCATTTCCGGATTGCCCCAGAGCGTAATGCCCTCTCCACTGTCGCTTTCTAGCCGGTTGTGCTTCTTTTCCAGCATCGGACGGCACACATCCATCGCGCCGGACAGCAGCTGCGCCGCGTCAATGACGCCCATCTCAATATCGGGTGAGCCGCCGTTGGCGAGGTCGATCAGCCGCGATACGAGCGCAGAAAGCCGCTGCGCCTCGGACGAAATGGTCTGCATGTGTTCATGCGCGTCCGCGCTGACCGCTCCGGTGCTAAGCTGCCAGTCGGTCAGTTGCGCATAGCCGCTCATAACCGTGAGCGGTGTTTTCAGCTCGTGCGCCATCTGGTGCAGAAATTCGCTTTTCAGCCGGTTGAGCTGGGTCAGCACCTCGCGCTGACGACGGCTCTCGGACAGCTCCTGTTCCCGGCGGTTGATCTTCAAACTGATGGCTCCCGCGATCAGGAATACGAACACCAGCAGATACGGCGGTGCCGCTCCGTGGCGCGTAATGGTCGTCACAATGCGGCCGAATACCGCCTCGTATACATTCGACCCGAGCAGCAGCAGATAGCCGAGCAGAACGAGCACGTCGTCCCGCTCAAGCCGCCGGATACGCCAGAACCGCCGAATCAGCTGTACGACCAGATACAGCAAAAACGGCATCGAGAGATAATACCCGATCCTGCTCAGCGGTGCGATATCCTGCGTCGGCAGGATAAAATGCGCCGCCGCCAGCACGGCATACAGCACCGCATAGCACCGCACAACAATCGGCTTCGCCAGCTTTTCGTACAGGCTTTGCAGCAAAAGCAGCAGAAAACACGGCTGCAGCGTAATCATCAGCACCAGAAACCGATATGCGACCGCCCAGTTGTAATTTGCAGGCAGCAGATGCAGCACATAGAAATTCTGGTCGCGCAGACCGAGCAGCGCGCAGATAACCGCGAGGAAAACATACTTGATCTCGCCCTGAAATACCGCAAACAGCAGAAAATACATGCCGAACAGACACAGCGAACCGCCAAGCACCAGGGAATACAGATTCCGGCTTCGGCGCATGCGGTCGATGTTCTCCGCGGTGGACAAATGCATCTGCGTCAGACCGCCGCCTTCGCGGTGCACGAAATTCGCATACTGACAGACCACCTCGACCGCGCCATCCTCGCCGGTGTAAATCGGTATGAGCATGTAGTCGATGCGCGGCTCAGACTCCGCCGCAGACGCCCCCACCTTGCCGATTTCGAGCACTTTACTGCCGTTTACCAGCACGCGCGTGCTGTAATCGAATGAGTAGCCGCCGAGTGTCAGGTATTGTTTCGGCTGCGCGTGTATTTTCAGCCGATATGAGCCGTATGGAATGGATTCGTCGCGTTCTCCCGGTTGGGCAGCGTCCAGCTCTGCGCCGCTGCCGAGCACCTCAGGATAGAACGTCCATTCACCGTCTATCTCATATACCGCCGACGAAAAATCCGCTGGTGTTGCATCCAGTACGCCGTCCTGCGCTTCCATTGCGCTGAAATCTCCCGATCGGTTGGAAAACAGCAGCATCAGCAGCAAAAAAACCAGCAGGATAGCCGCCGTTATCGATATATAGCGCATTCGTTTGTTCTTCATGGGCAGACCCCTTTCAAATCTCATTATAGGAGAAATCTTCAGTTTCTGCAAGATAGGAGTGAGAATGAAACCGCCTGTGCAGCAGCAAAGTATCTGGCACTGCGTAGAGGTAAAGAAATGGGAGCACACTGTGCTCCCCTACGATAGAAAAAATCCTCTGCCGTTCCCCTTTTTCGCAGCCGCCGCTCTCCGATTTTCGCCATGCCCTCTAAGGGAAAGGGATGATTCACAAGAGGTTGGAAACCGCAGGTGTCTACCCTCTTGCCCACCGCCGCGGGCGCGGCGAACCTCCCCGCCAAAGGTTGGCGCCTATTCGCACCTCTCCAGTGGAAAGTTAAACCAAAGAAAAACCGGCCGCTCACGCAGCCGGTTTCAATTTCACAAAATGCAGGGAATGTTATTCCTTGTTCAACGCCTCCAGACGAGCCTTATTCGCTGCGATAACCTTTTCCTGTACCGGAACCGGTGCCTCATCGTAGCGCTCGAACTGGGAAACAAACGAGCCTCTGCCCTGCGTCATGGAGCGCAGCTTGATCGCGTAATCGCCAAGCTCTGCCATCGGGCACTCGGCTACGATCTCCTGCTTGCCGCCGTCGAGCGGATTCATGCCCATGATGCGGCCGCGGCGCTTGTTCAGATCGCCGATAACATCGCCCATGTAGGAATCCGGGATAACGACCTTGAGCGAGCATACCGGCTCAAGCAGTACCGGATTTGCCTGCGGGATACCTGCCTTGTATGCCAGACGTGCTGCCATCTTGAAGGACAGCTCGTTGGAGTCTACATCGTGGTAGGAGCCGTCGAGCAGGGTTGCACGCAGGCCAACCATCGGATAGCCGGCCAGAACGCCATGCTCCATCGCCTCGCGGATGCCCTTGTCAACTGCCGGATGGAAGTTCTTCGGTACGGAACCGCCGAAAATCTTCTCCTGGAACAGGTAATCGCCCTCGGCATACGGTGCAAATTCCATCTTAACGTGGCCGTACTGACCATGGCCGCCGGACTGCTTCTTATGCTTGCCTTCTACCGTAACAGCCTTGCGGATCTTCTCGCGGTACGGAACGATCGGGTCGGTCAGCGTAACCTCTACGCCAAACTTATCCTTCAGCTTGGAGCACAGAACGTCCAGATGAATATCGCCGGCACCGGAGATCAGATGCTGCTTGGTTTCCGGGTTAAACTCGGTATCGAAGGACGGATCCTCGTCACGCAGACGAGCAAGACCGGTGGAGATCTTCTCCTCAACGCCCTTTACCTTAGGCGCGATTGCCTGCGTGTAGCACGGAGGCGCAATCTCGATCGACTCAAGCTCAACCTTGCGAACGCTCATCGAAAGCGTATCGCCGGTCTTGGTGGTAACCAGCTTGGAAACGGCACCGATGTCGCCGCAGCCGATCACCGGAACCTCGGTCGTCTTTTTGCCGCATACGGTGAAGATGTGACCCATCTTCTCGTTTGCATCGGCACGCTTGTTGACCAGCGTCATATCCTGCTTAACCTCGCCGGACATAACCTTAAAGTAGGAGAAGCGACCGTACTGGTCAGCGACCGTCTTAAATACAAATGCACAGGCAGAGCCGTTCGGGGTGCAGTTGATCTCGATCAGCTCGCCCTTTTCATCCTCGCAGATCTCAACCGGCTTTTCGTCGGGAGACGGCATGTAGTCCGCAATGCCCTTGAGCAGTGCGTAGGAGCCGATACCGGTTGCAGCGGTGCCGCAGAATACCGGCGCGAGGACCAGATCCTTCACACCCTGACGGATGCCGGCGATCAGTTCTTCATCCGAGAACTCCTCGCCTGCGAAGTAACGCTCCATCAGGTCCTCAGACAGCTCGGCGATGTTCTCGCACAGTGCTGCACGGTGCTGGTCGATACGGTCCTTCATGTTGTCCGGGATCGGGATCTCGACACGCTTGTTGCCTTCCATGCGGTACGCCTTGCGGATAACGCAGTCCACGATGCCGACGGTGTCGCGGTTGCCCTCAAAGATCGGGACAACGATCGGCGCTACCGAAACGCCGAACTGCTTCTGCAGCTTGTGCAGAGAAGTATAGTAATCCGAGTTTTCCTCGTCGATCTTGGAGATGTAGAACATACGCGGCATTGCGTGCTCCTCACAGTGAGCCCATGCCTTTTCGGTGCCGACGCCCGGACCGGACTTGCCGGTTGCGACGATCAGCGCGGACTCCGCAACGCGCAGTGCGCACTGCACTTCACTTTCAAAATCAAAGAAACCCGGGGTATCGAGCAAATTGATCTTGCAGCCGTTCCACTCTACCGGCGCTACAGCCGTGGAAATGGAAAACTTGCGCTTGATCTCTTCGGGATCAAAGTCACAAACCGTGTTGCCGTCCGCGATCTTGCCAACGCGGTCGGTTACACCGGCGATATTGAGCAGGCTCTCGACCAGCGAGGTCTTGCCGTCGCCGCCGTGACCCATCAGACATACATTACGGATCTTGTTAACCGGATAATTCGCCATAGTTTATATTACACTCCCCTGCCCTAACCTGTTATCGTGCCCTGCCGGCACGTTATACTCCTGGGCGCTTTGTTTCGCGGGAGCGATCCTCTCTTTGCGGGATCGTTTCCCTTCTTCGTTATTATACACCACACAAGCCAGATATGCAAGCTGTTTTTTGTGCAATTTTCATGTAGCATTTTTCACAACGCCGTCGAATAACAGCGGCGGCCACTTAGTGTACGTTTCGCACACATTCTGATAAAAAATCCGAATTTTCCTTTGTTTTTTGCATTTCCGAAAGATTTTCAGCGAAATCACTCGTTTTTGTTTATTTCTTACAAACAAAATGATATAATTTTAGTGCTACTTCACAAAGGAAGAAAAAACACCCTTCGCACAATCTGACAAAGGAAAGCCTGTGACGGCATTTTGCACAGCTGGCCGTTCCGCTGATCTCAGGCAATATTCTGCCGCAGTTTTACAACACGATAGACGCATCTCCGGCGGTCAAGCATTTTTGCGGTATCTCGAATATCGCAGTAACTGAGAATGGAGAATTAACATAACGGTTTCATTCTCCATCCTCAATCCTCCGTTTTCATAAAAAAGCCGCTTACCTATCGGTAAGCGGCTTTGGGCTTCTTTAGTTCAGAAAATCCTTCAGCTTCTTGGAGCGCGACGGATGACGCAGCTTACGCAGCGCCTTTGCCTCGATCTGGCGGATACGCTCACGAGTTACGTTGAATTCCTTGCCAACCTCCTCGAGGGTGCGGGTATGGCCATCTTCGATGCCGAAGCGCAGGCGCAGAACCTTTTCCTCACGCGGCGTCAGAGTCTTAAGCACCTCGACGAGCTGCTCCTTGAGCAGCATAAAGGAGGCCGCCTCTGCCGGTTCCGGCGCGTCGTCGTCCGGGATGAAGTCGCCGAGGTGAGAATCCTCCTCCTCGCCGATCGGCGTCTCGAGCGATACCGGCTCCTGCGCGATCTTCAGGATGTCGCGCACACGGTCAACCGGCATGTTCATCTCCTTGGCGATCTCCTCCGGGCTGGGATCGTGGCCCAGCTCCTGCAGCAGCTGGCGGGAAACGCGGATAACCTTGTTGATGGTCTCAACCATGTGTACCGGAATACGGATCGTACGCGCCTGATCCGCAATCGCACGGGTGATTGCCTGACGGATCCACCACGTTGCGTAGGTGGAGAACTTAAAGCCCTTGGTGCTGTCGAACTTCTCAACTGCCTTGATCAGACCGAGGTTGCCCTCCTGGATCAGATCGAGGAACAGCATGCCGCGGCCGACATAGCGCTTTGCGATAGAGACAACCAGTCGCAGGTTCGCCTCAGCCAGACGCTTCTTTGCACGGTCGCCGAGCTTGATATCCTTCTCAAGCTGTGCGCGCTCCTCCGCCGGAATGGCATCGCCTTCGTTTGCGATACGCTCTGCGGCCTCGTTGCCCTTCTGCATGCGCTCTGCGAGCGTTACCTCCTCCTCAGGAGACAGCAGATCGACCTTGCCGATCTCTTTCAAATACATGCGAACCGGATCATCAATGGCGAACGTTTCAGCCATGGCAGAGGTATCGACCAGTTCTTCCTCCGGAACCTCTTCCACTTCCTCCGGCTCAAAGGAGTCGTCATCGTCACCGATGACCTTCTCCAGCACACCATTCGTCTCGACCTCGATGCCCATGGTCTCGAGCGTCTCGTACACCTTGTCGATATCCTCACTCGACAGCTCCAGATGGCTCAGTGCATCCGAAATCTCCTTGAGCGTCAGGCGGCCGTTCTTCTTGCCAAGCGCGAGCAGGTCGCGCAGGATCTGCTGCTGTGCTGCCTGCTGCTCCTGTGCGTTTGCGGCTGCATTTGCGTTTGCTTTCGTCATATCATTTGTCCTCCCGCGTTTTGTTTTTTGATGCGTCCGAATGTAAGCAGCGGGTCCTCTCCCGCCTGCGTAATGGTTCCATCCTTGACGCGCTGCATTCGTATGGTGTTTATGTATTCCTGCAGTTCCCCTCGATGCTCTCCGGCCGGAATGCTGGGTTCGAGTATCGCGGACAGCAGGCTCATTTCGTTAGGCTCCAGCCATCCCTCAAAGGACAGCACATCGACCATCTGGTCGTTTCGGTTCAACTCGAGCACGCGCTCGTATATCTTACGCAGCACCGGTGCGGAAAACCACGCCGGCTGCAAGTCTTTTTCGGCAACGGCAATCAATTTCTGGTCCGAGAACAGAAGTCTAAGCACGTTCTCCTCAGCCTTTGCGGATTTCATGTCGGTATACGCCAGCGACCTGTCCTTCGGCTGCGCCAGTCCGACCGGAGAGCGTATCTCACGCCGTTCGGCGGCCTTTCGCCGCTTGCGCTGGATGCCGAGTTCGCGCCGAACCTCAACGTTCATGGCTTCGGCGGTCACGCCTGCCATCTTGGCGGCACGTCCGGCGTAGACCTCACGTTCGATGGTGCTCTCGATGCCGGCGAGCATGCGCGCTGCATCTCTGAGGAACAGCACGCGTGCTTCATCGTCCTCAAGGTCGTACTTCGCGGCAATCTGCTCAATGCGGAACGCGTTGTGATCCTCACTGCGTTCAATCAGATTGCGGAACGCATCCGCGCCGCGCGCCTTGATGAATTCATCCGGGTCCTTGGCTCCCGGAATGCGCAGCACCTTGACCTGCAGATCGCATTTTTTCAGGATATCGATCGCGCGCTGTGCCGCCGCCTGACCGGCTCCGTCCGCGTCATACGAGATGACAATGCGGTCGGTGTGCCGCGCGATAATGCGTGCCTGCTCCTCGGTCAGCGAGGTGCCGAGCGATGCAACCGCGGAATCAAATCCCGCCTGATGCAGCGCGATGACATCCATATAGCCCTCGGCTAAGATAAAATAATCGTTCTTCGTGCTTTTTGACAGGTTGAGCGCAAACAGATTGCGGCTCTTGTGGAAGATCGGCGTTTCCGGCGAGTTCAGGTACTTCGGCTTGGAATCATCCAGCACACGGCCGCCGAATGCGATCACATGACCGCGCACGTCGATGATCGGGAACATGACACGGTTGCGGAACCGGTCGTAAATATGTCCCTTTTCGCTGCGGCTGACCAGACCGGCATCCATGAGTTCCTCGCGCGTGTAGCCTTTGGCCGTCATCGCGTCGATGAGCGCGTGGAAGGAATCCGGTGCATAACCGAGTCCAAAACGGTTCATCGTCCTTCGGGACAGACCTCGGTTGATAAAATACTGCTGTGCGGTTCGGTTTTCCGGCCGCCAGAGTGTGTCATAATAATAGCGTCCGGCGTCCCTGCAGAGCGCGTACAGACGCTCTCTGTGGCGCGCCGCTTTGCGCTCGGCTTCACCCTGTTCGGGTATCTGCATGCCCGCCCGCTCGGCGAGATAGCGTACCGCATCCGGGAAGGTCAGACCTTCCGCCTTCATAATAAAGGTGATGACACCGCCGCCTGCGCCGCAGCCGAAGCAGTGAAAAATCTGCTTGTCCGGCGAAACCGAAAACGAACCGGTTTTCTCGTTGTGGAAGGGACACAGACCGAAATAGTTCGCGCCGCTCTTTTTCAGCTGCACATATTGCGAAACGATCTCTACAATGTCGTTCCGCGCGGACAGCTCGTCCAGAAATATACGGTCAAACGGCATTTCGTGCCCCTCCTTCCCTATTTATCGAACGAAAACGAATATATGATACCCATTTTCGTTAATCCTCAATCTTATTCCAGCTTTTCGGAATAAATAAATTCTTATAGACCGCTATCGAGTAGCGGTCGGTCATGCCTGCAACATAGTCGCACGCGATCCGCTCGAGCGCCTCCCCCCGGGCCTGCAACACGAAGTAATCATCCGGCAGCTCGTCGGGATGCTCGATAAAATATTCGTACAAACTGCGCAGCATGGATTTTGCGCGTTTTTCCTCGCGCTGTGCAGCCGTGCCGTGGTACACATGATCAAACATGAACTGCCGCAGCTCCATCATGTCCGCGTGCATCTGCTCGTCCATGCCGATCTCCAGATACCGCTGACCGTACTCGATCATCGCCGTCACCAGCGTGTCAATGCGCTTGCCGTGCGTCTCACCCAGGCGTTTCCTCAAATGCTGCGGAATATCGTTCTCGCGGATAATGCCCGCGCGTACCGCATCGTCAATATCGTGGTTGATATAGGCAATGCGGTCGGCAAAGTGGATAATGCGGCCTTCCGGCGTACTCGCCTTGCGCCTGCCGGTATGGCAGACAATGCCGTTGCGCACCTCACGCGTGAGATTCAAATCCTCGAGCACATCCACCACGCGCAGACTCTGCTCGTTGTGCCGAAAACCGAACGGACAAACCTCATCAAGTGCCACCTCTCCGGCGTGACCGAACGGCGTGTGCCCGAGATCATGTCCGAGTGCGATCGCTTCGGTCAAATCCTCATTGAGTCCGAGCGCCCGCGCGATGGTCCGCGCAATCTGCGCGACCTCGAGCGTATGCGTCAGCCGAGCACGGTAGTGGTCGCCCTCCGGCGAGATAAATACCTGCGTCTTGTTGCCCAGCCGCCGGAACGCCTTTGAATGAATAATACGGTCCCGGTCGCGCTGAAAGCAGGTGCGGTACGGACACGGTTCCATCGGGCGCAGCCTGCCTGCGGAGCTGTCCGCAAAGGTCGCCCACGGCTCAAGCACCGCGTGCTCGCGCTGTTCGTTCTGCTCTCGAATGGTCATATGTACCACCTCCTCAGCCTCGGAGAATCCGTCACATAATAGTTATACGAAACGAAATCTGAAAATCCTCTTTTTTTCACAAAAATTTTTTCAGAATTTTGTGAGCCTTGCAAGCCGGTATTTACTTGACACGCCGACCCATGAATCGGGTCTCCATGACCTCGGCGTAGACCTGTCCTGCCGTGGCTTCGGCGAGCGCCTGATTGAGCTCGTCCTCCCGACCGGCGGGCAGCGTCACGGTCAGCGTTACATCCGCGCCGTAGTCGGTCTCCTCGACCGCGCAGTCGTGATCAGGCAGCAGGTGCAGAATAATCTCGTACAGATTGTACGGGCACGCGATGAGCGCCACCGTGTACAGGCTCATTCTATGCACACCGGCCGCCGCGACAGCCACCTGCGCGCCCTGCGTGTACGCGCGGACCAATCCGCCCGTACCGAGCAGAATGCCGCCGAAATAGCGCGTGACAACGCAAACGCAGTCGGTCAGGTTCTCGTGGCGCAGCACCTCGAGGATTGGCATGCCTGCCGTGCCCTGCGGTTCTCCGTCATCCGAGTAGCGCATCACATTGCCTTCACGGAGAATGTAGGCGTAGCAGTTGTGTGTCGCGTCCCAGTAGGTCTCGCGCATCTCCTTTATCTTCTCTACCGCCTCTTCGGCGGTTTCAACGTGCCACAGCCGTCCGGTGAACTTGGAGCGTTTTTCTTCAAATTTATCCTCGCCGTAATCGGCAAAAGGCACAAAGTAGTCTTTTTCCATCAGCAAATCCTTAAATAATTAGGAATTAGTAATTACTCATTACCCATAATGTATGTCGAAACTCTGCCGTAGGTCTTATCATCCACAACCGCCTCGACAATCGTGCCTTCTGCAGCATAGTCGGTCGAGTCGATCTGTGCTTCGCGGTGCAGCATATCGAGCACGGCGCCGTCGCTGTACGGAATGCACAGCTTCACCTTATGCTTGCCCTTGCCGAGCGCCTTTTCGATGGCAGTCAGCAGATCGTCAATGCCCTCGCCGCTCTTTGCGGAAATCTTCACGCCCTCATCCGGCCGAATGAACGGAATGACGTCCGGGTCGCACTTATCCGCCTTGTTGTACACCATCACGCGCGGAATATCCTGTGCGCCGAGCTGTGCCACAACCTTATCCACAGTCTGTGCATGAATCTGCCAGTTTTCGTCCGAAACGTCCACAACGTGCAGCAGCAGATCGGCATACGCCAGTTCCTCGAGCGTGGCCTTGAACGCCGATACGAGATGATGCGGCAGCTTGCGAATAAAGCCTACGGTATCGGACAGGAGGATTTCCTGCGTGTCCGAAATGCGCTTTTTGCGCGTGGTCGGGTCGAGTGTATCGAACAGACGGTCGTTCGCCTCGATGCCCGCACCGGTCAGGGTGTTCAGCAGTGTGGACTTGCCCGCGTTCGTGTAGCCGACAATGGCAACCAGCGGCAGCTCGGCCTTTTTGCGCTGGCGGCGCTGCACGGAGCGCACCTGACGCACCTGCTCCAGATCACGGCGCAGCTTGTCGATGCGGCTGCGGATGTGACGGCGGTCGCTCTCCAGCTTGCTCTCACCGGGTCCGCGCGTGCCGATGCCGCCGCCGAGACGGCTCATCGCCTTGCCCATACCCGCCAGACGCGGCAGAATATACTGGTACTGCGCCAGTTCGACCTGCAGCTTGCCTTCGCCGGTGCGCGCACGCTGCGCGAAAATATCGAGGATGAGCGCCGAGCGGTCGAGTACCGTGCGGCCGGTCAGTTCCTCCAGATTGCTCATCTGCGACGGCGACAGCTCGTTGTCGAACAGGATCAGACTTGCGTCGTTCATCTCGGCAAGCTGCTTAACCTCTTCCGCCTTGCCCTCACCGATAAACGTGCGGGCATCCGGCGCCGGACGGCGCTGCAGCGTCATCGCAACGGCCTCCGCACCGGCAGTCTCCGCCAGCGCGCGCAGCTCGTCCATCGTGCGCTCGTCCGCATCCTGATCGGCGTTGAAACTCGGACACGACAGACCGACCAGAACCGCCCGTTCGATCTGCTTTTCTTCTGTTTGATTGGTAAACGGCATGGAAAATTCCTCCTTGCTGTTAAATTATCCTCTATATTTATTACACCCAAACACAAAACCGTACAAGACTTGATTTTTCGTCTGTTTTGTGGTAATATAAGGGCAGAAAAGTGAATATTTTTCCGTCACGGCAAACCGTGGCGGATTTTTTGTCATATAGAAAATGCCCTATCGCTGTAAGTCAGCGCACCCTGCGGTAACATCTGTTATCCAATTAAACTCGTAGCTGCTGTCCATAACAACGCGTAAACGAGTTGCGCGGCACAGATATGCCGCGCCTGCGCAGAGTAAACCACCTGTGTAGCAGTACGGTATCCGAGAACTGCGAATCGGTCGAGTAATGGACGCGCAATGCGCGCCCCTACAGACGGGTAACCCGACTGCCGTTCCCCTATTTCGGAGCGGTCGCCGGTCTCTGGTCTGCGCCAAGCTAAGAAACAAAGGGAAACGGGAGTTAAGAGGGTAGAAACCGCAGGTGTCTACCCTCTTGCCCC
>ERZ773228.1657-NODE-1657-length-22656-cov-3.231450_pt1 | contig 22656 bp, 17 predicted proteins | sample MGYA00580524_ERZ773228 | MGnify/ENA primary metagenome ERZ773228 (study PRJEB29015, sample SAMEA2737768) | human gut metagenome | biome: human gut; feature: human-associated habitat; material: faeces | place: China | collected 2012 ... | reverse complement strand
TTGCCAGCCACTAAGTTGTGAGTCGCCTTTTGAACCCTCTGATCATATCAGATAAACCAGGTATCCTGATTGGTCGATGAGACGGAAACGGCACCTGCCTGTAAAAGTGCCATAATGTCTTCTTTCTCTGAAACCATACCACCGGCAATGACCGGAATCGGAGAGGATTTGCAGAGTTTTTGAATGACCTTTGGCATAAGTGCAGGAAGAATCTCGATGCAGTCCGGTTTTCCGGTACGCATGGTCTTAAAAATACTTTCGTATGCCATGGAATCGATCACAAAAAAACGGTGAATCGTATACAGATCAAGCTCGCTGGCACGTTTGATCAGCAGAGCCTTTGTGGAAATAATACCATCGGCTTTTGTATATTGGTGGATAAAATCAATGGCGATCTCTTTCGGGCTGAGTCCGTGGATCAGATCCACATGCACCATGGCAATCTTCCCGGCAGATTTGACTGTTTCTACGATCTGAGGAATATTGCAGATATCGCCATAGAGAATAAAAACAATGGAACTGTCGGTCTTCAGACATTTTTTTAATCCGTCATCATCCTTCACGGCGGCGATGACAGGAGAGTTTTCTAAGGCTTCCATAAATTCAGAATGCATAAAGTACCTCCTTGTATAAAAAAATAAAAGGACAGTATGCCATCCGGCATCCTATCCTTCATTATATATGAAATAGTAAAAAATGAAAAGAATTATTAAATTATTATCTTTTTGGATTAGTCTGCATCCGGTGGGGTATGTCCGGATGCAGATGGGAGAAATCCATATGTTTGCAGCCTATATTCTTAATAGCTCCCCTCATGAGCAACAGACCGGGTAGTCTGTATATATTACGAAGTCATTTGCTGCAAGCGAATTTGGAAATGGGTTGACGGCATCGCCGTCAAATCTATGTAGATTCTATCAATATTGGGTAGGGAAATTGACAGAAGTTACATACCAAGATACAAAAAAAGAGCAGGAAAATAAGGATGCTCTCGCATCTTTTTTACCTTGCTCATTCGTCTCTGTGGCTTACATTATTTATTTACTGCGGTAAGTATAACACCTAAATATGGAAAATGCAAGAGCCGGTATTGTATAAAATGAAAAACATTCCAATTTTTTTGCCTGAATATAGACAATATCTTGACAATAGAATCCATTGCAGATAACATAGAAGAGAAGTAAGTAAGAGGGACGGTGAGGATATATGACAGAAGAGGATAAAGGCGCGTACAAATATTGTAAGAATTGTGGAAGAGTGCTTTCACCGACCTACGAAGCAGAGCTTTGCCCGACATGTGAGGAGAACCAACTGTTTGATAAGGTCAGAGATTACATTCGTAAAAATGATGTCACGGAAATGCAGGTAGCCGAGCATTTTGGAATTCCGCAAAAGAAAGTGAAGGCGTGGATCAAAGAAGGAAGGATTGAGTATAAGGAAGATGGAGATAAGCGGGCATTGGTATCCATCCGTTGTGCAAGATGTGGAGCAAAAGTTACCTTCGGAACACTTTGCAGCCGGTGTCTGAAAATTATGAACAGTTCTAAATACGAGTATGCAGGAAACGACCTTGAGAAGAACAAGATGCGTTTCTTAGACAATGATGAATAATAAATAATGCATAGTTACATAGGATTTTTTGAGATCCATAGTAAATAATAAAAGGAAGTCCCATGCGGTCTGTACAGATTTCAGAGTATGACATTTTAATCTGTATGAACCACATGGGACTTTTTTCTATATTTTTTATAAAAGCATTTCTGTAATTAACTTACATGAAATTAACGCTCACATTTGCAGGCAGCTTCCACAAATCCTTTGAATAACGGATGTGGTCTGTTCGGTCTGGACTTGAACTCCGGATGAGCCTGTGTAGCAATGAACCATGGATGATCGGAAATCTCGATCATTTCCACAATCCTTCCATCAGGAGAAAGACCACAGAGGTTCAATCCTTTTTCAGTCAGTGCATTGCGGTAATCGTTGTTGACTTCGTAACGGTGACGATGTCTTTCGTGGATGGTGGACTCGCCGTAAACAGCGTGGGCTTTGGAATCCTTGTCCAGTTCACAAGGATATGCGCCAAGTCTTAAAGTACCACCGATATCCTCTACACCGTCCTGATCCGGCATCAATGCAATAACCGGATGAGTAGTGTTCGGGTCTAACTCGATGCTGTGTGCATCATGGAAACCACAGACATTACGGGCAAACTCAATAATTGCAACCTGCATACCAAGGCAGAGACCAAGATATGGGATTTTGTTCTCACGGGCATATTTTGCTGCAAGGATTTTTCCTTCTACACCACGGCTGCCGAAACCGCCAGGAACCAGGATACCCTGCATAGAGCCTAATACCTCGTCCACATTTTCTTCGTTCAGTTCTTCAGAATCCACCCAGTGGATGTTGACCGTTGCACGTTCTGCAATACCGCCGTGTTTTAATGCTTCCACAACAGAGAGGTAAGCATCGTGGAGCTGAATATATTTTCCGACCAGTGCAATGTCTACTTCCTTATTCGGATGACGCAGGGCATTGACCATATCTTTCCAATCGGTTAAGTCCGGTGTTGGACATTCCAGATTTAAGCATTTACAGGTAACCTGTGCAAGATGCTCTTCTTCCATTGCAAGCGGAGCTTCATATAAATATTCCACATCCAGATTCTGTAATACATGATCGTTTGGTACGTTACAGAAAAGAGCGATCTTATCTTTGATCCCCTGGTCTAACGGCTGCTCGGAACGGCAGACGATGATATCCGGCTGGATACCCATTCCCTGTAATTCTTTTACACTTGCCTGTGTCGGTTTTGTTTTTAATTCGCCGGATGCCTTAATATAAGGAATCAGTGTAACATGGATCAGCATGGCATTTTCATGTCCGACCTCATGCTGGAACTGGCGAATGGACTCTAAGAAAGGCTGACTTTCAATATCTCCAACCGTACCACCGACCTCGATAATCGCAATATGTGTATCTTCAGAGGTAAAATTGCGGTAAAAACGGCTCTTAATCTCATTTGTGATATGAGGAATTACCTGAACAGTACCTCCGCCAAAATCGCCGCGGCGTTCTTTCTGAAGTACAGACCAGTATACTTTACCGGTTGTAACGTTGGAATTTTTGCTCAAGCTCTCATCAATAAAACGTTCATAGTGACCTAAGTCTAAATCAGTTTCTGCACCGTCATCTGTTACAAAAACCTCTCCATGTTGGATTGGGTTCATCGTGCCCGGATCAATATTGATATAAGGGTCAAATTTCTGCATTGTTACCTTAAAACCTCTGGCTTTTAAAAGACGGCCGAGAGATGCGGCAGTAATGCCTTTTCCGAGTCCCGAAACAACTCCTCCGGTGACAAAGACATATTTTACAGGCATAGGTGTTTCCTCCTTAAAAATTATATATAAATGTTTCCTGAATTTAAAATAACTCATATATTATACAACTAGAGAAAAAAGAAATCCACAATTTTAGAAAAAGAAATCAAAAAAGTTTAGAAAAACTTTAGAAAGGACAAGAAAAGTTCACGATATTCGTATTGATTTTAATAGAAAAGAAACATATAATAAGTACGATACTGCAAGAACTATGATGCAGCATGGAGGAGAGCATGGATAACAATCAGATGAACGGAAATAACAACAATAATAATAACAATAATAATCGGAACAACAAAAACGGGCAGATGTTTTTAGCGTTTTTACTGGTTTCACTGGTAATGCTGTTTATTATGAGCTATGTGAACAGCAAGATGGATCAGATGTCGAGTGAGGAGATTACCTATTCCCAGTTTTTGAAAATGGTGGAAGAGGACAAGGTAGAGAGTGTCGAGATCGGTTCGTCAGAGATCAAGATCACTCCGAAAGAGGAGAAAAAAGACACAAAGGTAAATAACGGTCTTACTACGATCAAAAAGACCTATTACACAGGAATCGTGGAAAATCCGGATCTGTTAAAGACTTTGGAAAAACACGATGTCAATATCAAAGGAACGATCCCGGATAATACCTCCGTATGGATTTATAATATTTTAAGTTTTGTGATCCCGTTAGTACTGGTATGGGTACTGCTTGGATTCTTAATGCGCCGGATGGGCGGCGGCGGAGTAATGGGCGTTGGTAAGAGCAATGCCAAGGTCTATGTGGAAAAACAGACCGGAGTTACCTTTAAAGATGTTGCAGGAGAAGATGAAGCCAAAGAGTCTTTACAGGAAGTCGTAGATTTCCTGCACAATCCGAAACGTTATACAGAGATCGGTGCGAAGCTGCCAAAAGGAGCGTTGTTAGTAGGCCCTCCGGGTACCGGTAAGACGTTACTTGCAAAAGCCGTTGCGGGCGAGGCAAATGTACCGTTTTTCTCATTGGCAGGTTCCAGTTTCGTAGAGATGTTTGTCGGTGTCGGTGCATCCAGAGTGCGTGATCTTTTCAAAGAGGCACAGAAGCAGGCACCATGTATTATTTTTATTGATGAGATCGATGCCATCGGAAAGAGCAGAGATGCCCGTTATGGCGGAAACGATGAGAGAGAGCAGACGCTGAACCAGTTACTTTCAGAGATGGATGGTTTTGATGCATCCAAGGGACTGCTGATCTTAGCAGCAACCAACCGTCCGGAAGTATTGGACAAGGCATTACTTCGTCCGGGACGTTTTGACAGACGGATCATTGTAGATAAACCGGATTTAAAAGGAAGAGAGGCAATCCTTCAGGTGCATGCCAAAGATGTCCTGATGGATGAGACCGTAGATTTAAATGCGATCGCATTGGCAACCTCAGGAGCGGTCGGTTCCGATCTGGCAAATATGATCAATGAAGCAGCGATTAATGCCGTAAAGCATGGCAGAAAATATGTCAGCCAGGCGGATCTGTTTGAATCGGTAGAAGTGGTCATTGCAGGAAAAGAGAAAAAAGACCGCATTATGGGACCGAAGGAAAAGAAGATCGTAGCATATCACGAGGTTGGTCATGCGTTAGTGACTGCATTGCAGAAAAATACAGAGCCAGTACAGAAGATTACAATTGTACCGCGTACCCACGGAGCACTCGGTTATGTTATGCAGGTGCCGGAGGAAGAAAAATTCTTAAAATCTAAAGAGGAATTAGAAGAAGATTTAGTAACCTTTATGGCAGGACGTGCAGCAGAAGAGATCGTATTTCATTCTGTCACAACCGGAGCGTCAAATGATATTGAACAGGCAACGAAAATTGTGCCATGGTAGCACAGTACGGAATGTCAGAGCGGTTCGGACTGATGGGACTTGCAACGGTAGAGAGCCAGTATCTAGACGGAGAAGCAAGACTGAACTGTGGTGAAGAGACCGCAGCCGAGATTGATAAAGAAGTTATGAAGATGTTGAAGGAAAGCTATGAGAAAGCAAAACAGCTTCTTTCAGAAAATCGGGAGGTACTCGATAAGATCGCAGCACATCTTTATGAGAAAGAGAATATTACCGGAAAAGAATTTATGAAGATTTACCGCGAATTGAAAGGAATCCCGGAGCCGGAGGAAGAGAATGTGGCAAAACAGGGTTCTTCCGTAGATTTTCGGGTTGGAGAAGAAGTAACTCACACAGTAGATCTGAATAAGGCAACTTCGGAAAAAGAAGAGTCAGAGGAAGAAGATCCAAATAAAGAGAATTCCAGGGAAGAGGATTTTGAACAGGAGACCGATGTTTGATTTTGAGGAAGAATTAAAAAAACTGCCGGAAAAGCCGGGAGTCTATATCATGCATGATGCAAACGATGCCATCATCTATGTTGGAAAAGCGATCAAACTGCGAAATCGTGTCAGACAGTATTTCAGACCAAGCCATAATGAAGGGATCAAAAAAGATCATATGGTACAGCAGATCGCACGGTTTGAATATATTGTTACGGACTCGGAATTAGAAGCGCTGATCTTAGAGTGTAATTTAATAAAGGAGCATCGTCCAAAGTACAATACGATGCTCCGGGATGATAAGACTTATCCGTATATCAGAGTGACGCTGGGAGAAGAATATCCCAGGGTCCTCTTTTGTCGTCAGATGAAAAAAGATAAGTCACGGTATTTCGGACCTTACACCAGTGCCGGGGCAGTCAAGGACACCATAGATCTGCTCCACAAGCTCTATCAGGTGCGCACCTGCAACCGTAAGCTGCCACGGGATATCGGAAAAGAGCGTCCGTGTCTGAACTATCATATCCATCAGTGCCAGGCACCATGCCAGGGGTATGTCACCAAAGAGGAATATGCAAAAAACATCCGAAAAGTGATGGATTTTCTGAATGGAAATTATAAGGAGATCATCACGGAGCTCGAAAGTAAGATGCAACAGGCTTCGGATGAGATGAATTTTGAAAAAGCGATTGAGTATCGGGAACTGTTAGGAAGTGTGCGGGCAGTGGCACAGAAACAGAAGATCACAAATACCGATGGCGAAGATAAGGATATCATTGCATTAGCAAGAGATGAACGGGATGCCGTGGTTCAGGTGTTCTTTATCCGTTCCGGCAAGCTGATCGGAAGAGATCACTTTTATCTGCGGATTGCAGATGGGGAAGAAGAACAGGGAATCCTGACCTCTTTTGTCAAGCAGTTTTACGCGGGAACGCCTTATATTCCAAGAGAGATCGTACTGCAAAGTGAGATCGAAGAAGAAGAGGTGATCTCGGAATGGCTGGCGAAGCGAAAAGGTCAGAAAGTGTATCTGCGGGTACCGAAAAAAGGAACGAAGGAACGACTGGTAGAGCTTGCAAAGAAAAATGCCCGGATGGTCTTAAGTCAGGACAAAGAGCGTATTAAAAGAGAAGAAGGAAGAACAATCGGAGCATTAAAAGAAATCGCAGGGCTGTTAGAACTGGATGGAATCCGTCGGGTAGAGGCTTATGATATTTCCAATATCAACGGATTTGAAACCGTAGGTTCTATGGTGGTCTATGAAGGGGGCAGACCAAAACGGAGTGATTACCGCAAATTCAAATTAAAGAGTGTATCCGGACCGGATGATTATGCATCGATGCATGAGGTGCTGACCAGACGTTTCCGGCATGGTTTAGAGGAACAGAAGGAGTTAGAAGGACGGGCGCAGGAACTTGGAAAATTCAGCCGTTTTCCGGATCTTTTGATGATGGACGGTGGAAAAGGACAGGTCAATATTGCCCTGACGGTGTTAGAGGAACTGGGGCTGTCCATTCCGGTCTGTGGAATGGTAAAAGATGACCACCACCGCACCAGAGGTCTGTATTTTCAAAATAAAGAGATCCCGATCGCAAGGGACAGCGAAGGCTTCAAACTCATCACAAGAATTCAGGATGAAGCCCATCGATTTGCCATTGAATACCACCGCTCCCTGCGAAGTAAGAGTCAGGTACATTCAATCTTAGATGACATTCCGGGGATCGGGGCGACCAGACGAAAAGCGTTGATGAAATATTTTGATTCGATAGAAGAAGTCAGAAATGCCTCGGAGGAGACCCTTGCAGGAATAGACAGCATGGATGCAAGAAGTGCCAGATCGGTCTATGAGTTTTTTCATAAGGAAGATCAGGAAGAAGATTTGCAAAACTCTTCCTCAAAAGAGGCACCGGATTGTTGAAGCAGAGATTTTTCTATGATATGATGAATAGAGTAATGGGGAAAAACGGTAGATAAAGGAGAAGTGTATGAGCCAGAAAAGTGTAAGTGTATCAAAATTGTTGGATCTGAAGGTATTTACAAAAGAATTAGATCTAAAGAAACATAAAGTAACCTTGTCCGATGTCAATCGGCCGGCATTGCAGTTGAGCGGATATTTTGAATATTTTGAGCCGAACCGTGTGCAGATCATCGGAATGGTAGAATACAGTTTCTTAAAGCAGATGGACCCGGATAAACGGATCGAAATCTATAATGCGCTGTTAGAGCGGGAAATCCCGTGTATTATTTTTAGCCGTGATTTTGAACCGGATGAGGATTTTCTACGGATTGCGGAAGAAAAAGATGTGCCGCTGCTTGGAACACACCGTACAACATCTTCTTTCATGGCAGAGTTGATTCTGTGCCTGAGTGAGGAGTTGGCACCATGTGTGACGATCCATGGGGTACTGGTCGATGTGTATGGTGAGGGATTACTGATCACCGGAGAGAGCGGAATCGGTAAGAGCGAGGCAGCATTGGAGCTGATCCGTCGTGGTCATCGTCTGGTTACGGATGATGTCGTGGAGATCCGTAAGATCAATGAACATACACTGGTGGGAACTTCCCCGGCGATCACCAGACATTTTATTGAATTAAGGGGAATCGGAATCGTTGATGTCAAGACACTGTTTGGTGTAGAGGCGGTCAAAGAAAAACAGAACATTGATCTGGTCATTAAATTAGAGGACTGGAAAAAAGAAAATGAGTATGACCGTTTGGGACTTGAGGAAGAATATACAGAGATTTTAGGAAATCAGGTAGTCTGTCATTCACTCCCGATCCGTCCGGGAAGAAACCTTGCAGTCATCTGTGAATCGGCTGCCGTAAACCACAGGCAGAAGAAGATGGGTTATAACGCTGCACAGGAATTGTACCGGCGTGTACAGGAGAATCTGAATAAGACAGAAGAAGATGAATAGAAAGAATAAAAAGAAAAGAGGTAAATAGTAAATGGAAAAAACAAATGCTTGGATGAAATATCCGGAAGGGGAAAAAAGAACACAGGTTTTTGATTTTGCAGAGGATTACCGCAAATTCCTTTCTGCATGTAAGACAGAGAGAGAATGTACGAGCTTTTTTGAGGCAAAAGCAAAAGAAGCAGGCTATCAGTTATTAGAGGATGCCATCAAAGAAAAGAAGAGCCTGAAGCCGGGAGATAAAGTTTATGTAAACCAGATGGGAAAATCTATTGCCATGTTCATCATCGGAAAAGAGCCGATGGAAAAAGGCATGAATATCTTAGGGGCACATATCGATTCTCCGAGATTGGACTTAAAACAGGTACCGCTTTACGAAGATACGGAAATGGCAATGTTTGATACACATTACTATGGCGGTGTCAAGAAATATCAGTGGGTAACACTCCCGCTTGCACTTCACGGAGTAGTGGCAAAGAAAGACGGAACCGTGGTCAACATCAGCATTGGTGATAAGGAAAATGATCCGGTATTCGGAGTCAGCGACTTACTGATCCACTTAGCAGGCGACCAGTTAGAGAAAAAAGCATCCAAGGTCATCGAGGGGGAGAATCTGGATGTCCTGATCGGAAGCATTCCGGCAGACGTAGAAGAAAAAGACAAAGTAAAAGAGACTGTCAAAGCAAATGTACTGAATATCCTGCTGAAAGAATATGATATAGAAGAGGAAGATTTCTTATCTGCAGAGATTGAAGTCGTACCGGCAGGCGCTGCAAGAGATTATGGATTTGACCGTTCCATGGTCATGGGTTACGGACATGATGACCGTGTGTGTGCTTATCCGTCTTTCCGTGCAATGCTGGAGGTAGATACACCGGAAGTGACCAGTGTGTGCCTGTTAGTCGATAAAGAAGAGATCGGAAGTGTCGGTGCAACCGGTATGCAGTCACGTTTCTTTGAAAATGCAGTAGCAGAAGTGATGGAGCTTTGCGGTCAGTATTCCGAGTTGGCACTGCGCCGTGCATTAAGCAATTCACAGGTGCTTTCTTCCGATGTCAGTGCAGCATTTGACCCGAATTACCCATCCGTATCCGAAAAGAAAAATGCAGCATATTTCGGAAAAGGACTGGTATTTAATAAATACACCGGAGCAAGAGGAAAATCCGGCTCTAACGATGCAAATGCAGAGTACATGGCACATTTAAGAGCCGTATTAGATAAAGAAGAAGTCGCATACCAGACTTCAGAGCTTGGAAAAGTAGACCAGGGCGGCGGTGGAACCATTGCCTATATTCTTGCAAACTATGGAATGCAGGTCATCGACAGTGGTGTGGCAGTATTAAATATGCATGCACCTTGGGAGATTATCAGCAAAGTGGATTTATATGAAGCATTCCGTGGATATGTAGTATTCTTAAAGGAAGCATAGACAGGAGATTATGACAACAGAAAAGATATTTGATGAGGCTTTAAAAAATATTCTCTCAGAGGATGAGATTTTAAAAGATGAACCGATGAAACATCACACCACATTCCGGGTGGGTGGACCGGCCGAGTATTATCTCCGTCCGAAAAAAGAACAGGTGGCGGAGGTACTCCGCCTCTGTCTCACATATCAAAAGGAATACCTGATCATTGGGAACGGCAGTAATCTTTTAGTTTCGGACAAAGGCATTTCAGGTGTCGTTATCGAGATTGGAAAACAGATGGATGAGATTACCGTGGATGGTACCATCATATACGCACAGGCGGGAGCAATGCTTTCTAAGACCGCACATGCAGCCCTGGAAGCAGGGCTGACCGGGATGGAATTTGCAGCAGGAATTCCGGGCTGTGTTGGCGGAGCGGTTGTGATGAATGCAGGTGCTTACGGCGGCGAGATGAAAGACATTTTAAAAAGTGTTACGGTACTTACCGCGGATGGACAGGAGAAAGAACTGACTCCGGGCGAACTGGACATGAGTTACCGCCATAGTAGTATTACTGAGGAACACTACATGGTGTTGGGCGTAACGATCGCTTTAGAGGCAGGCAGTCAGGAACAGATCCGTGCTAAAATGGAAGAGTTAAAGGAAAAGCGTGTAGAGAAACAGCCTTTAGAATATCCGAGTGCAGGCAGTACCTTCAAAAGACCGGAGGGGTATTTTGCGGGAAAACTGATCATGGATGCAGGTCTGCGTGGATTTCAGGTCGGTGGTGCAGCAGTATCTGAAAAACACTGTGGCTTTGTCATCAATAAAGAGAAGGCAACCGCATCCGATGTTTATCGGCTGATACAGGAAGTGCAGCAGGAAGTATACCGGCAGTTTGGTGTAAAGTTAGAAACAGAAGTAAAAATGGTGGGGGATTTCAGATGAAATTAGTCATTGTAACAGGAATGTCAGGAGCAGGAAAAGGTACGGCAGTCAAGATCATGGAAGACATGGGATATTACTGTGTTGACAATCTTCCGATTCCCTTAGTAGAACAGTTTGTAGACTTTACCCTACAGTCCGAGGATGAACTCGAAAAGGTTGCAGTCAGTATCGATATCCGTAACAGCAATGCACTGAGTGAATTAGAAGAGGTTTTGGAACGAATCCGTCAGAAGGGAATCCGGTTTGAAATTTTATTCCTAGAGGCAGAGGATTCTGTTCTTGTAAAAAGATACAAAGAGACGAGAAGAAGTCATCCGCTTGCCGGAGGCGGAAGAATTGATAAAGGAATCGGATTAGAGCGAAAAAAGCTCGCCTTTTTAAAAGAGCAGGCAGACTATATTATTGATACCAGCCGGCTGCTGCAAAGAGAATTGAAGACAGAGCTTGAGAGAATCTTTATCAAAAATGAAGATTACCGGAATCTGTATATTACGGTGTTGTCCTTTGGATTCAAGTATGGAATTCCGACGGATTCAGACCTGGTATTCGATGTGCGTTTTCTGCCGAATCCATATTATGTGGAAGGACTCCGTCAGAAGACGGGAAACGATATCGAGATACAGGACTTTGTCATGCAGTACAAAGAGGCACATGAATTTTTGGACAAGTTAGAAGATATGATCAAGTTCCTGATCCCGAACTATGTGACGGAAGGAAAGACACAGTTAGTCATCAGTATTGGCTGTACGGGTGGCAAGCACCGCTCCGTTACACTTGCAAACGAACTATATGACCGGTTGAAAGAATGTTCCGGCTATGGGATCAAGATCGAGCACAGGGATATAGGAAAAGATGCGTTGAGAGGGAAATAGAAGATGTCATTTTCCGGTGAGGTAAAAAAAGAACTGACAGAGCATGTCAGCAAGAGCCGTCATTGCCAGTTGGCGGAGCTGGCGGCTTTTTTGAATTTTTCCGGTATTAAGGCAGGAATGGGGGAACACCGTTTTTTGTCCTTTGAATCGGAGAACGAAGAGCTGGTTAGAAAATACTTTACTTTAGTCAGAAAAACATATAATATTAAAGTATGTATTACGAACGTAGAGGAAGAGCAGATCACAGGCAATCTTTTTCATGAAGATCTGACGGTAAAGAGCCGTTATCTGCAAAATTCCTGCTGTAAGAGAGCATTTATCCGGGGGGCGTTTTTAACATCAGGTTCGATGAGTGATCCGGAAAAAGCCTATCATTTTGAAATTGTATGCGACAGTGAACAAAAGGCAGTGCAGTTACAGGAAATGATCAACAGCTTTGGGATGGATGCTAAGACGGTACAGCGAAAGAAGAATTATGTGGTATATCTGAAAGAGGGCGAACAGATCTCAGATATGCTGAATATCATGGAAGCGCCGATTTCCATGATGAAGTTTGAGAATATCCGTATTTTGAAAGAAATGCGTAACAGCGTGAACCGACAGGTCAATTGTGAGACGGCAAATATACATAAGACAGTGTCTGCGGCGGTACGGCAGTTAGAGGATATCCGTTATCTGCAAAAGACCGTGGGACTTGAACATCTGCCGGTGCAGCTTCGGGAAATCGCATATGTGCGTCTGGAGTACCCGGATGCAACCCTGAAGGAATTGGGAACTTATTTAGAACCGCCGGTTGGAAAATCAGGGGTTAACCATCGTCTGCGAAAAATCGAGGCAATGGCAGAAGATTTAAGAATGGCAGGAAAATAGAGGAAGAGATGAAAAAGTTACTTTTTGTAGTCAATGGACATTCTGGCAAGGGTCAGATTAAGAATAAACTGTTAGATATTATAGATTTAATGATAAAAGAAGGGTATCACGTTCAGGTGCATACAACACAGGAGCGGGAGGACGCAACAAATGTTGTGCGCGAACAGGCAAAATACTATGATTTGGTAGTGTGCAGCGGTGGAGACGGAACTTTGGATGAGGCAGTCACGGGAATGATGCAGAGTGAGGTGCGGACACCTCTCGGCTATATTCCGGCGGGCAGTACGAATGATTTTGCCAATTCTCTGGAGATTCCAAAAGATATGATACAGGCAGCAAAGACTGCAGTATTGGGAGTGCCGTTTTCATGTGATGTGGGAGAGTTCAACGGAGACTACTTTATCTATGTTGCAGCTTTTGGGATTTTTACGGATGTATCTTATGCAACCAGCCAGGAGTTGAAAAATGCACTCGGTCATGTGGCATATATCTTAGAAGGAGCAAAAAGACTTCATACAATTAAATCCTATCATATGCGGGTAGAATATGATGGAAATGAGATAGAGGGCGATTTCCTGTTAGGAATGATCACGAACTCTACTTCTGTCGGTGGATTTAAGAATATGACAGGCAAAGATGTGAAGTTAGACGATGGCATGTTTGAGGTCACACTGATCCATAAGCCAAAAAATATTATCGAGCTGAATACGATCATTGCCAGTCTGACGAATCTGAAGGATGAGACAGACCTGATCGATTCTTTCCGGGCAGACAGCGTAAAATTTTATTCCGAGGAAGAGATTCCGTGGACGCTTGACGGAGAGTTTGGCGGAGACCACAAAGAGGTGCAGATTAAGAATCACTGCAAAGCAGTGGACATTATGATAAACGAGAAATAATCTATAGAATACTTGAATTTGGCGAAAATTTCGGTATACTATAATTATAAATGTAAATGAGATTATGGAGGGCGATGTATGTTAGTATCAACAAAGAAAATGCTTGAAAAAGCGGAGAAAGAACACTATGCGGTAGCGCAGATTAACATTAATAATCTGGAATGGACGAAGGCAGTATTAGAAGTATCTCAGGAATTAAACTCACCGGTTATTTTAGGAGTATCCGAAGGTGCCGGAAAATATATGGGTGGCTATAAGACTGTAGTAGGAATGGTAAAAGGAATGTTAGAGGAACTGAATATCACAGTACCGGTTTCTATTCACTTAGACCACGGCGGTTACGATGCCTGCATCAAATGCATCGAAGCCGGATTCCCTTCTATCATGTATGACGGCTCCCATGATTCCATTGAAGAGAATTTGAAAAAGACAAAAGAGATCGTAGAGATGGCTCATGCAAAAGGGATTACCGTAGAAGCAGAGGTAGGAGCGATCGGAGGAGAAGAGGACGGAAAACTTGCAGCAGGTGAGTGCGCAGATCCGGAAGAGTGCAGAAAAATTGCAGAGACAGGAATTGACCTGTTAGCAGCAGGAATCGGAAATATCCATGGAAAATATCCGGAGAACTGGGCAGGACTCAGTTTTGAGACTTTAGAGGCAGTCCGCAAGGCAACAGGACATCTTCCGTTAGTTCTTCACGGTGGTACAGGAATCCCGGAGGATATGGTAAAGAAATCCATCGACATGGGTGTATGTAAGATCAATGTCAATACAGAATGCCAGCTTGCATTTACGGCTGAGGTTCGTAAGTATATTGAAGAAGGAAAAGACTTAGTTGGTAAAGGATTTGACCCGCGTAAGTTATTAAAACCGGGTACAGAGGCAATTAAACAGACTGTCCGCGATAAGATGGAAATGTTTGGCTCCATTGGAAAAGCAGAATAAGCTCTTTGTTATATTTTACAAAAAAAGAAAGAAAAAGCAGAATTAATTGTAAAAAACAGAGAAGAAGAGAAAAAATAAAAAAATTCTCTTGCAATTTCAAAACAATTGGGGTATCTTATTAGCAGAGATTAGAACAAGGGTGTTCCATATGAGTGGAGCGCCCTTTTTTACTGTTATAGGGAAATATAAAGTAATTGCCTATAAAGTAAAACACTCCGTGAGGATGTGGCTCTTTATTCTAATTACAAGACATAATAAAGAAAATACAAAAGCAGAAGCACTAGGGGATGCATTTGTAGAAAATGGTAAAGAAAGGATGTAAGGATATGGAAGAGAGAATGTTAGAAAAAACACCGGATTATTTCAATGTAACAGACATTTTTGGAGAAAACGTATTTAACGATTCCGTTATGCAGGAGCGTCTTCCGAAAAAGGTTTACAAGAAGTTGAGGGAAGTCATTGAAGAAGGAAAAGAACTTGATTTAGAGACTGCTGATGTAGTAGCACATGAGATGAAAGAATGGGCAATCGAAAAAGGTGCGACACACTACACACACTGGTTTCAGCCGTTAACCGGTGTCACAGCAGAAAAACATGATTCTTTTATTACCGCACCAATGCCGAATGGCAAAGTACTGATGAGCTTTTCCGGTAAGGAACTGATCAAAGGAGAGCCGGATGCATCTTCTTTCCCATCAGGAGGTTTAAGAGCGACATTTGAAGCAAGAGGATATACAGCATGGGATTGTACCTCACCGGCATTTGTACGTCAGGATGCAGCAGGCGCAACACTTTGTATTCCAACAGCATTTTGCTCCTATACAGGTGAGGCATTAGACCAGAAGACACCATTGCTTCGTTCCATGGCAGCAATCAATGAGCAGTCCTTACGTCTTTTAAGATTATTTGGAAATACCACATCTAAGAAAGTAACACCGTCCGTAGGACCGGAGCAGGAGTACTTCTTAGTAGATAAAGAAAAATACTTAAAGAGAAAAGACCTGATCTATGCAGGACGTACCTTATTCGGAGCACCACCGGCAAAAGGTCAGGAAATGGATGACCACTACTTCGGAGCTATCCGTGAGAGAATTGCTTCTTATATGAAAGATGTCAATAAAGAGCTCTGGAAATTAGGTGTATCTGCAAAGACACAGCATAACGAGGTTGCTCCGGCACAGCACGAGTTAGCACCGATCTATGCAGAAGCAAATATCGCAGTAGACCATAACCAGTTAGTTATGGAGACACTCAAAAAAGTAGCAGGCCGTCATGGATTATATTGTCTGTTAAATGAAAAACCATTTGCAGGTGTGAACGGTTCCGGTAAACATAACAACTGGTCACTGACCACAGACGATGGAATCAACCTGTTAGATCCGGGCGATACACCACATGAGAACATCCAGTTCCTGTTAGTATTATCCTGTATCTTAAAAGCAGTCGATGAGCATGCAGAATTACTTCGTGAATCCGCAGCAGATGTTGGAAACGACCACAGATTAGGAGCAAACGAGGCACCGCCTGCAATCATCTCCATCTTCTTAGGAGCACAGTTAGAGGATGTGTTAAAACAGTTAATCAGCACAGGTGAAGCTACACATAGTATAGAAGGCGAAATGCTGAAAACCGGTGTGGCAACATTACCGGACTTCATGAAAGATGCAACTGACAGAAACAGAACCTCACCATTTGCATTTACAGGAAACAAATTCGAGTTCCGTATGGTAGGTTCTAAAGCATCCATCGCACAGCCAAACGTAGTATTAAATACCATCGTTGCAGAAGCATTTGCAGAAGTATGTGATACGCTTGAAAAAGCAGATGACTTCGATATGGCAGTACATGATCTGATTAAGAAAAATGTAACAGAGCATCAGAGAATCGTATTCAATGGAAACGGATACTCCGATGGATGGGTAGAGGAAGCAGAAAGACGTGGACTTCCAAACATCCGCTCTATGGTAGATGCCATTCCTTATCTGGCTACTGACAAATCTGTGGCTTTATTTGAGAGATTTGGTGTATTTACAAGAGCAGAGTTAGAGTCCCGTGTGGAAGTAGAGTATGAGACCTACGCAAAGACCATCAACATTGAAGCAAAAGCAATGATGAACATTGCAGGAAAACAGATTATTCCGGCAGTCATCAAATATGCAACCTCACTTGCAACCTCCGTTAATGCAGTTACTGCTGCATGTGGAGCAGATGTCAGCGTTCAGACAGAGCTGTTAACAGAGACCTCTACATTATTAGCAGAGGCACAGACAGCATTGAAGAAGCTGCATGAAGTAACAGAAAAAGCTGCTGCTATAGAAGAAGGCAGGGTACAGGCTGTTGCATACAGAGATGAGGTTAAGGTAGCAATGGATGAGCTTCGTGCACCGATCGACAAATTAGAGATGATCGTTGATAAGGATGTATGGCCAATGCCATCCTATGGAGATTTAATCTTTGAAGTATAATGAAAAAATTTAAAATGGAAGAAATAGAGTTATAAGCGTTATCAAAGGAGATAGCATAGAAGGTTAGAAAAATCTGACATTCGGTGTTGTCTCCTTTTTTATATTTATATCAGGAGAAAGAGGAGGAAGAAATTATGACAGATGAAATTATGAAAGTGATTAATGACAATGTCTACGGCGTCTGGTTTCTAATTGGTGCGGCATTAGTATTCTGGATGCAGGCAGGATTTGCAATGGTAGAGGCAGGTTTTACCAGAGCAAAGAACTCCGGAAATATCATTATGAAAAACTTAATGGATTTCTGTATTGGAACCGTAATGTGGTTCATCATCGGAGCATCTTTAATGCTTCCGGCAGCAGAAGGAAAAAGTGATATCTTAGGAATTCTCGGAACACCGGGATTTGGGGTATTCACAGACTATGCAAATTTCAGTTATTCGGGATTTGTATTTAACTTAGTATTCTGTGCAACAACAGCAACCATCGTATCAGGTGCGATGGCAGAAAGAACAAAATTCATAACGTATTGTATTTATTCAGCCGTTATTTCCGGTATCATCTATCCAATAGAAGCACACTGGACATGGGGCAATGGATTTTTAGTCAATATGGGATTCCATGATTATGCAGGTTCTAACTGTATCCATATGGTTGGTGGTATCTGTGCATTGATCGGTGCAGCATTCCTTGGACCTCGTATTGGAAAATTCAGTAAAGATAAAGATGGAAAAATTACAAAGGTTAACGCAATTCCGGGACACAACCTGGTTATCGGTTCCCTTGGTGTATTTATCCTCTGGCTTGGCTGGTATGGATTCAATGGTGCAGCAGCTACCGATGTTCCGACACTGGGATCTATCTTTTTAACAACAACCGTAGCTCCGGCAGTAGCAACTGTCGTATGTATGGCATTTACATGGATCAAATATGGAAAACCGGATGTATCGATGTGTCTGAACGCATCTTTAGCAGGACTGGTAGCAATTACCGCACCTTGTGATGTAACAGATTGTGTAGGAGCAGCAATTATTGGAGCAGTAGCAGGAATTTTAGTAGTCTTTGGTGTATGGTTTGTCGATAATGTACTTCATGTCGATGACCCGGTTGGAGCAGTCGCAGTACATATGTTTAACGGTATCTGGGGAACGATTGCAGTAGGTTTATTTGCAACATCTTCAGCACCGGGCTTTGAATTAGCAGGTATTAAAGAAGGTCTCTTCTATGGAGGCGGCTTCAAACAGTTAGGTTTACAGTTTGTAGGTATGTTCATTACCGCAGCTTGGACAATTGTTACAATTACGATCGTATTTATCGTATTAAAAAAGACCATCGGTCTTCGTGTTTCCGAAGAGGAAGAGATCACAGGTCTGGATGCAACAGAGCATGGACTTCCATCAGCATACGCAGGATTTGCAATTATGGATATCTCTGGTTCTACAATGGATGTCAATGAAAATACCGACATTGGTGTGGCTGATTATGAAAGTGCATCAGAAACTCTGCGGAATGCAGCAGTTCCGGTTGCAGCAATGCCACATGAGCCGACAGGCATCTATAAAGTGGTTATTATTTCAAAACTGTCACGTTATGACAAGTTAAAGAAAGCCATGAATGAACTTGGTGTTACCGGTATGACCTGTACACAGGTTATGGGCTGTGGTGTGCAGAAAGGTTCCGGAGACCGTTACCGTGGTGCAGAGTTGGATGCAACACTCCTTCCAAAGATGAAGGTCGAAGTGGTGGTCAGCAAGATCCCGGTAGAGGATGTCATCGAATCCGCAAAGAAAGTACTTTATACAGGACATATAGGAGATGGAAAGATATTCGTATACAATGTAGAACAGGTAGTCAAAGTTCGTACAGGAGAAGCTGGAACGGCTGCTTTACAGGATGTAGAGTAAGCACAAATATGGGCTAATCTGGAAAGATTAGTATATCTAATCCCCTTAGTGTATATACATCAACAGAAAGAACCCCGACGGAAACGTCGGGGTTCTTTCGTGTTCCTTGATGACCTATTATTGAATCATTTACTCGCCTTCTTCGGAAGGGTTTTCAAAGTCGTTATTGCTATCATCGTCATTCTTGTTATCATCAGAAGGAGTATCAGGATTGTTATTGTTATCCGGATTCTTGTTATCATCATTCGGATTGTCATTGTCATTTGTGTTATCTTTTTTGTCCTTTTTATCCTTCTTCTCATTCTTATCTAAGAAACCACCAATATTTTCGAGTGCATCGGTTGTATTCGTAGAAGCATTATGCACATCACAGGTAGAATTTGCAAGCTCATCGGAAAGAAGATATGGACCATCTCCGGAGTTTGCAGAACCGCCAATGATATAGATGTTCGTCTGCTTCGTTTCTTCCGGACAAAACTCATTTGCAATTTTCATAGATGCCGTACAGATTGTTGCACGAACATGGTGGTCGCAGATTTCCGTAGGAACGGTTCCTGATGCAAAATATTCGGTATAAACTTGATTGCCGCGTGGATCACAGTCACAGATGCCTGCAACGGCAAGTTTACCGGATTTCTTACATACGGTAGCAGTCTCAATGCCTTCCGGTTTTTCAAAATCACGGTATTCCAATCCTTCGTTCACACGCTGCATGACGGCTTTCCATACATTTTTGGTATACCTTGTGCTCTTTAACGGAGAGTTGTCATCATATCCGCCCCAGACAACACAGGTATAATATGGAGAAAATCCTGCGAATAGAGAGTCACGGTTTTTCGTTGTAGTACCGGATTTTCCGGCTACCGGCATATTGCTGATATTCGCTGCAACACCGGTTCCCTGTGTCATAACATCTTTCATCGCAGAAGTGATCAGCCATGCGGTCGTATCTTTTAATACGGTATGTGTCTGAGGTGTATTATCAATCAGTACATTGCCGTCATGGTCAAGGATTTTTGTGAAAAATCTTGGTTTCGTATAAGTGCCGCCATTTGCGATCGTGGCATAGGCAGCCGTTAATTCTAAATTGTAGACACCTTTTGTCAGACCGCCGAGACAGAGTGACTGGGTGTTGTCCTCCGGTACAATGGTAGTAAAGCCAAAATCATCGAGGTAATCAAAACCTACCTGTGTACCGATCTCGGTCAAAGTCTTTACCGTTACGACATTGATGGAATTTGTAATGGCTTCCCGGAGTGTGGTAAATCCACGGTAGTTATTGTCGTAGTTACGGAGTGAAGTTCCGTTTTCATAGGAATAAGGAGCATCATCCTGTACGGTTGCAAGTGTCATGCCGGCGGAATCCAATGCCGGAGCATAAGCGGCAAGGACTTTGTAAGTGGAACCCGGCTGTCTTGCAGTTGAAGTGGCACGGTTCAGGGTCTTACTTGCTGTCTTTTCACCACGGCCACCTACTAACGCTTTTACTTCGCCGGTGGACTGGTCGATCAGTGTCATCGCAGCCTGTGGCTGTAACGTATAAGAAACGGTTTCGCCGCCTTCCGGAATGGTATCGCCATCCTCTAACATCTCGTTTTTGTATTTTTCAATGGCAGCCTCAGCAGCTTCTTTGGAGGCAAAATGGATATTGTAGTTTTTGTCATTTGCCTGATAGTAAGAAAGCATGGTCTGCTCACTGTAGTTCTTATAAGTACCGTCTTTTTTCTGGATGGTCAGACGGTAGGAGAAAGAATACTCCGGATTTGCGCCGTAATTTGCTTCGTTGTTGACCTCTTCATCACAGATCTTTTGCAGGTTGCTGTCCTGTGTGGAATAAATGGTCAGCCCTCCACTGTAGAGTGCTTTGTATGCCTGTGTTTCCGTATAACCTTTTTCATCGATCAATGTCTGGATCACCTGATCTGTCAGCGCATCTACAAAATAGGAAGTGACGTTATCATCGGCAACCTCAAGGTTGGCAACCTGGATCCGGTCATAGACCTTATCCTTCATGGCTTCGTCATATTCCTTTTGAGAGATGTATTCCTGATCTAACATGTTTTTTAATACCTTGGCACGGCGCTTTTTATTCTGGTCAGGGTTGCTGACCGGATTATAACGGCTCGGATTCTGTGTGATCGCCGCAATGACGGCAGATTCTGAAATATTCAGTTCCGAAACATCCTTATTAAAGTAACGTCTGGATGCCGACTGGACACCAAGTGTATTCTGACCGAGGTTGATGGAGTTCAGATAGTTCTCTAAGATCCAGTCTTTGCTTACGGATTTTTCTAACTGTACGGCTAAGTACTGTTCCTGCAATTTACGCTCTAACTTGTCCGAAAAACTGGATTCGCTTGTCCAGCCTGTAAATACATTGTTCTTCAAAAGCTGCTGCGTGATCGTGGATGCACCTTCTGAAAAGTGAAAACCATGTGTGATACCACGGACTCCCGCGCGTAAAATACCCTGTAAGTCAATACCGTTATGATCGTAAAAACGCTCATCTTCAATTGCAACAAATGCATGCTGTAAATTTTTTGGAATCTCATCTATGGTCACATAGACACGGTTGGAGCCGGAAGCCACCAACGTTGCGATTTCATTTTCATTGTTGTCTAATACCGTGGAGAGATATCCGGTCGGTGTAGCATCTATATCCTTAATGTCCGGTGCGGACTTGATAATGCCTCTTACCATATTGAAGACGGCGATCGCGCCAACCACAACTGCGATCAGAATGCAGATAAGAAATGTCTTTAAAAACATTACACGGAACCGTTTATGTGCCATCGACTGCTGGGAGGCTAAATCCTTCTCCTTTTTCGATGTGCGGTTCTTTCCATAGTTCATAACAGACCTCCTTTGTAATTAGTCTTAAACCACATTATATTACATTATACCAAAAAACGGCATAAGAATAAAGTATTAACTGATTTGCAGGCACTTTTCGGACAATTTGGTATTTACGGAAAATCAAAATACCGTTATAATGAGAGCAGAAAAACAGGAGAGAGATGACTATGGAGACAAACGGATACCGTGCTGTCTACGAAGGTGGACAGGGAGAGATCGTAGAGAAAAAATCCAGATTTATTGCTACTGTACTTCCAATAGAAACGGAAGAAGAGGCATTGGAGTTTATCGCGAAGATGAAAAAGAAATACTGGGATGCAAGACACAATTGCTATGCCTATGTCATCGGCGAGCGTCAGGAGCTGCAAAGATGTTCCGATGACGGAGAACCAAACGGTACCGCAGGCCGTCCGATGTTAGATGTGCTTCTGCATGAAGACATCCACAATACGGTAGTCGTAGTGACACGTTATTTTGGCGGTGTACTTTTAGGAACCGGCGGACTGGTGCGGGCATATCAAAAAGCGACCCGGAGCGGATTGGAGTCCAGCGTTATTATAGAGAAGCAACGTGGCATTTTGGGAAGTATCGTAACCGATTATAATGGAATCGGAAAAATTCAATATATTTTGGCACAGAACAATATTCCGATTGCAGACAGCATTTATGGAGAAAATGTCAGCATACAGGTGGTAGTTCCGGCGCAACAGCAGGAAAAGATAGAAAAAGAACTGATCGAGGGTACGAATGGAAAAGCAGAGATCGACTGGGAAAAAGAGGTCATTTTTGCAATTGTTGAAAAAGATTTAAAAATTTTTTAAAAAGTGCTTGACTTTTGGTAAAATCATCATGTATAATACCCATTGTTGACACGACATTGGCCCATCGCCAAATGGTAAGGCAACGGAC
>ERZ773228.1616-NODE-1616-length-23026-cov-10.642419_pt1 | contig 23026 bp, 14 predicted proteins | sample MGYA00580524_ERZ773228 | MGnify/ENA primary metagenome ERZ773228 (study PRJEB29015, sample SAMEA2737768) | human gut metagenome | biome: human gut; feature: human-associated habitat; material: faeces | place: China | collected 2012 ... | reverse complement strand
TTGTTGTAAAGCCGATTCACACGCTGGAAAAGAATCGACAGCCGATAATCTTTCAGCAAAGCAGCAGTGTGGCTCCGTTTATGCTGGATGAAAGCTCTGCGGATGAGCCGACTGTTTTTCAAGTGTTTTTCCGTGTGGGCGAAAAGGAATTCCAATACTATATTTCTATTAAGGAAGAAATCGTCTTTGAATCCCTTTCATGGCGTACCCTTGGGGGCAAGAAAACAGGGCTGATTTTTGAAAGAGACGGTCAGAAGATTGAATTGGGCGCGAGCATAAGCAAGGCAAGCATCAATCTGAAAGTAAATCCCAAGATGCCGTATCTTTCTTTTTTGGCAATCAACTACGATATTCCTGTGATTACAGAAGTGCAGAATTGGTTTGAGTCCTGCATTACGCAGAGTTATGCGGACCCAAGAGCTGAAAACATTGTGCTTGTGTCCAAGAATGAAGCAACAAGGGAAAAGTTGATTCGGGTGCTGAATGATGTCGGAATTGATTTGTCCGGCTATCGTTATGACGAGGAAAGTAAGCGACTGTTTACGCAGAGAACAATCAATGGTAAGGTCTATGAACTTCCCTTTGAAGTAGAATCGGACGGAACCAAGAAGCTGATTGCGGCCCTGCCGGCGCTGATGGTGGCATTGCGGGAAGGGCGCACGGTAGTCATTGACGAATTGGATGCAAAACTGCACCCGAAGCTGCTTCGGTATGTGATTCAAATGTTCAAGAACCCTGAATTGAATAAGAAGGGGGCGCAGTTGCTGTTCAGTTCTCACGATTTGACCACCATGAGAAATACAGTTTTCCGCCGTGATGAGATTTGGTTTGCAGCACTGAAGGACAACCATGAAAGCGAGATTTACTCGCTTTATGATTTCCGGCAGGAGGATAATACGCACGTCAAGAATACAGCGGCCTATGATAAGCAGTATCTTGAGGGGCGCTATGGCGCAGATCCTTATCTCTCCAATATGCTGACAGGGAGGGACTGGGCATGAGTCTGAAACCTCCGAAAAAAAGTGACCGTGAGAAAAGCTGGATGAAAGGCCGCCGTGGTAATCCAAGAATGGTTCAGCCGGAGTACCATTTAATTGCATCTGAGGGTACGGAGACAGAACCACAGTATTTTGGGGCAATTCAGCAAATTATCAATGCCAAATACCGCGATAGAATCCAGTTACGGGTGGAGGGCATTGGTGATAACACGGTTAATTTGCTGACAAAGGTTCACCAATCTGTTCAAAATAACGGCATTGTGTTTAAGCACGTTTGGATCGTCTATGACACGGATGACTTCCCGGCGGAAAATATTGATAAAGTAGTGCAGCTGTGTGAAGATTACAGTACACAGGAAACGACTTATCATGCAGTGTGGTCAAACCAATGCGTAGAATTATGGTATCTGCTTCATTTTGCGTACATGGACACTGATATTCATAGGACGCTTTATTGGCTGAAACTCAGCTATTGGTTACAGAACATCGGTGCGGGAGCTTACGAGAAGAACCGCCCGGATATGTACGAAGTGCTACGGCCTTACATGGACAATGCACTTGCTAATGCAAAGAGGCTGGACAAGCGAAATGAAGGACGGAAGCCGTCTGAAGCTGCACCCGGAACAAAAGTTTACGAGTTAATCGAGATACTGAAGCCTTATCTTGCAGAAACGCCGTGATTGCCAAATAAGAACAAGTTTCCGTAGGGAATCCTGCATAGGGAGCCCTACGGAAATTTTTTATAAAAAATAAAATTTCTTGTCTAATTTTCGCCTACATGAAGTGTGTATATATAATGAGAGCAAAATAAATGCTCTTTCCCCCTGTACATTGAAAACAGCATATCCAGAAGTTTGACTACATAAAGTCGGCCTGACCGCAACCCAAGGAGCGTCGGTCAGCACGGCATTGTGCCAGCGCGAAGATACCTGCACCACAGGGAGGTGATGCGGTAGGTGACAGCAGAGCGATAGCTGGCAGCAAAGCGGGTGGCATGGAACCCATCTATGCGATGAAAGGGCCGGTACTAACGATACGCACCGTTGCGTTACCCTCAAGGAAACGGCGGTACTGCCATTATTTGGACAGGAAGTGGGAGCTGCCAACAGCCGAGCCAAACCTCTGCCTTTATCCGGGAAGTAGTGTCGAACAGGATAACTTTGATTTTAGAAACTACGGCGGTCACATTTACCGCAGCAATGCAGCCAATATGTGGCCGCCGTCCTTGTGAAATCAAATTAAGATGTAAGGAGGAAAGAACTTTGAACGAGACCGAAAGCAATGCTATGGCGCTGGCGCTGATAGATATTCTTTATGCGCAGGGCGTTATCGACCACGAATTGTACTATCGGATACAAGCAAAAAACAAGGCGTTTGTCAAGGCTGAAAAGGACTAAAACGACAGCCTACCGATAAAAACAGAAAACCACTATACTGTGCGGAAAGGAGGTCGCGACATGAACGCATTCACACAAACATACTTTTTTGGAAACACAGCACTCGACCCAGAGCGCCAGCGCAAAGTGGCAATCTATGGCCGTGTATCGACCCAGCATGAAGCGCAAATCGACGCGCTGGGAAATCAGATGCAGTGGTATGACGACCAAATGAAATATCATCCGAACTGGCAAGTGATTGACCGCTATATTGACGAGGGCATCACCGGTACACTGGCGAAAAAGCGCCCGGCCTTTATGAGAATGGTAGACGATGCCAAGCGCGGGCGGTTTGACTTGATTGTAACCCGTGAGGTCTGCCGCTTCGCCCGGAACACAGTTGATACGCTGATGGTTACAAGAGATTTGAAGAACTACGGCGTAGAGGTTTTCTTTGTGTCCGACAACATCCGCACGATGGACGGTGATGGAGAACTGCGGCTTACTATTATGGCTACAATGGCACAGGAGGAAAGCCGCAAAATCTCCGAGCGTGTCCGGGCAGGACAAGCCACAAGCCGTGCCAACCATGTTTTGTATGGCAACGGCAATATTATCGGTTATGACCGGGTAGGGCCGACTTATGTTATCAATGAGGAACAAGCCGAAACGATTCGCACCGTTTATACCCTGTATTCACAGGGGCTGGGCGAAAAGGCCATCGTCAATGAACTGGGGTTGTTGGGCTGCAAGGACGGCAGAGGAAAGGTCTGTTGGTCTTGTGCAAAGGTGAGCCGTATTCTCCGCAACAAAACCTATATGGGGATGATTGGCTATCGGAAATCGGCGGTCAACAACTTTCTGGAGAAAAAGAGAATCAACAATCTTGATGAAGATAGCATTGAATATGTAGAGGGGGATTTTGAGCCAATCATTAGCGAGGAACTTTGGACGAAGTGTGAGAAAATCCGCAAAGGCAGAATTACAAAGTGGAATATGCCGAACGGCATGGAGCGTCGCAAGGGTACACGCGCGCCGAAGCTGCTATGGGTGTCCAAGCTGCGCTGCCGTTGTGGAGGATCATATAATCGCTTTAAGTGGCGTACTTTGGCGGATGGAACAGATGTCTATGGTTATCAATGCGCTGTTCGGACGCAGAATCCAACCCGCAGTTTTGTTTTGGCAACCAACATGGAGCAGACAAACTCTTGCGATGCAATCAGTATCCCGCAATGGAAACTGGAATTGATGGCAAAAGCAATTTTTGACTGTGTGTGGGGCGACCAAAAAGAAGCCGTAATGAAAGCCTGTGCAATGATAAAGGAAGCACAAAGGGGCGCGGTCAGTATGGCCGCCGAGCAGAAAACTGGGCTGGAAGAAAAGGTTGAAAAGTTGAAAACGCGCAAGCGGAAATTCAGCACCATGTATGCCGATGGCGACTTATCCCGCGAGGAATATAAGGAAATGGTCGCGCAAGCAGACGAAAAAATCCACAAGCTGGAGGACGAACTGAGTGCAGCCACTATGCCGCAGCCGGACGAGAGTGTACAGAACGCAAACCACATCCAAAGGGCGCTGGAGGAAATCGTTGATATTTCCTCACCTAAAATTGACGACAATCTGATTGACCGTTTTGTGGAAGTGGTTACGCCCGTTGAAAACTACTCGTACAGATGGAAACTCAACTTTGGTGAAAAGGTCGAGCGAAAAGACCGCACAAACCTGTGCGAAATTGCAACTACACCAATTCTCAAATTCACAATCACATTTGAAGATGCCAAGGTATACCGCAAGGCCAATAATATGCCGACGCAGTTTAGGTCAGCGGCATGGACGGATTTGAATGTGGAAGTTTACATCTGAAATATCTCAAATACGGACGCATTCAGCAGTGGATGCGTCATGTTTTATATTAAAAATCAACTTAATTTAGCTATTTTCTATTGCACTTGTTTTAGCAAAAGCAGCACAGGCTGCCATCAAGTCGCCTCGCGGCTGATTTGCCAGCGAGTATAACCATTAAGTTGAATTACGAACAGGCTCGCGCCTATCGAAATTCGCGTGGTTACGTACTTTGGCCGGGGAATTGGAAAGACCTGACAGTTAAGGTTCTTCTATAAATCCTATCAAGTCCCGAATTGCTTGTATCTGCAATTCGGGACTTTTTATTTTATTTTGCCCCATTTTGTACATTTTCCTGAAAATGTACACGGTTTGATGGGGTAGACAAAAAAGCGCACACCCCTCGGTGTGCGCTCGGATTTCACGTCTGCGTCGATTCTCGCAGGCTTACCTGGTAGCCCAACTCCATGCGGGTTTTAACAGGCTGCCCCTGCAAGACGCACAGCAGCTGCTGCGTTGCTTTTAAGCCAAGGATATCCGCATTAAACTGCACGGCGGTGATGGGCGGCACGGTATTAACCAGATTCTCATTATCATACAGCGACGCCAGCCGGATATCCTGCGGCACGCGCAGGTTCAGCTGCTTGAGCATATTCAGCGTCAGCTGTGCCAGCCGTTCGTCCATGCACAGGATGCAATCCGCCCCGCGCTCTACAGCCTGCTGCACAGCCTCCATGCGCAAATCGTCGCTTTCTAGCTCCAAAAACAGCAGGCTTTCGTCAATTTTTTGCCCCATCTTGACATAAGCCTGGCGGAAGCCCTCCAATCGGGATTGGTTGACGGTGTACAGCATACTGCCGCCCAGCAGCGCGATATGCTTCATGCCCTTCATCAGCAGCAGACTGGTCATCTCACGGCAGCCGCCCACCTGGTCATGGTCAACGGAAAGTACCTGATCGTCCTCCGGCTGACCGATGGCGACAAACGGCACCTTGCGCGCCTTCAGCAGCGGGATCAAGGGGTCACGCTCCAGTGTGCGGGTCAAGATCAGACCATCGATTTTGCGGTTATCCAGCAGTCGCTCCACAGGACGGGTTTCGTTTTCGCCCACCCGCGTCAGCAGGACATCGTAGTCGGAATCCCCGGCAACCTGATAGACAGAGCGCATCACCTTGCGCAAAAAGGGCAGCTCAAAGTCGGAAAATTGCGTGGAAATCACCAGCGAAATATTGTAGGAGCAGCGCTTCACCAGCCCGCGCGCCATCATACTGGGGGTATAGTTATGCTCTTTTACATAGTCCAGCACGCGTTGGCGGGTTGCTGCGCTGATGCGCCCGTTGCCGGATATGGCACGGGACACGGTTGTCTTGGATACGCCAAGCGCCTGCGCGATTTGCGTGATATCGATCGGCTTGTCGTTCTTCGGCAAAGGTGGCATGGTTTCTCATCTCCGATATGTATTTACTTTTATCATAATCGTTTTTTGCCGAATCGTCAATTATTTCTTGCGTAAAGCTTCCCCTTGCACAGCCCTCACACCGTTCGTCTGCACAGTTTTTTGCGTAATTTACGGCACAGGGTCTGTATCTCCTGCGCGGTTTCGGCGGTGCATGGATCGGGTGCAAACTGTGCCGCCTGTACGGCATCCAGCAGGCGCTGCACGGTTTCGCGGTCCGTCTGCGGGCAATGCGTTTGCAGAAATTCCACAAATGCCGCTTCGTCAGAGGACACCTCCGCCGCCAGCCCGCAGCGCCGCATCTTGCGATGGAGCGCACAAAATTCTGCCTGTACGGTCTGCAAAGGTGTGCGCCTTGCACGGCGCAGAAGTGCCAAGGCCAAGACGAGCAGCAGCAAAACCGTAGGCAGTACCCACAAAAGCGGGACGCTTTGCGGCGTTTCGGCAGGGGAGTCGGCCTCCTGCCGCGCGAGCAGGGGTGTATCACTGTCTGCGGCATTTTGCCCTGCCTGTGCGGCATCGGCGGCAAGCTCGCCCTCGGTCAGTTCGGCTGTCATACCGGGGGTGACCTCCAGCGGCGTCCAGCCCTGCCCGGAAAGGTAAATCTCTGCCCAGGCGTGGGCGTTATCGTCCTGCAAAACAGCACGGCAGCTGCCGTCGCCCGCAGCGGTAAACAGACTTTGCGGTGCGGCGTAGCCTACCACATATCGGGCGGGCAGCCCCACCATGCGGCACAGAAGCACCGCTGCCGAGGCAAACTGTGTGCTGCTGCCCGCGTGGCTCTCGCTCAGGAAATACAGCAGCGGGTCGGTGTCGTCGGGTGTCTCGGCGTCCGCGCTGTAACGGCAGTGCTCGTTCAGCCAGCTGCGCACCAGTGCGCGTCGGCCATCGATGTCATCATCCCTGAGTTTGCGCTCCTTCACCAGCGCAGCCAGTTCCTTGTCTATGGCATCGTACCCGGCACCGTCGGGCACATCCAGGCAGCGCGCACGAACATACGCGGCGTAGGCGCTTTCCAGACGGTCCAGCACCCCCGCGTCATCATCGTCACGGGCCTCCAGCAGCTCCTCTGCCTGTTTGCACGGAAAATAGTAGAACATATCGTCCTGCACGGTCTGCCCCGCTATGGCTCCGTCGCCGTCCGGCGTGTAGTAGTCGTTAAAATATGCGTTGTACGGCGCAAACGTGTAAGCATCGTTTGCATGCAGACGCTGTACGGTCATTTGCTGCGGCTGTGCGCCGCTGTATGCCGCGCGCAAAAACGGCAGGTTCGCAATGGCAAGCCGCCCGTCGCCGTCGGTTTTCCAGTTTGCTGCGGCACTGTCGAAGGCAGCGGCATTCCCTGCCTGCCAGCCTGTGCCGTCATAGTCCACGCCGATAAACCCGCGCAGGTAGACGGTCTCCTCCGGCTTGGCGTCGGTCGTGACCATTATATCCTCCAGCCCCGTCAGCGCCAGGCCGTCGCCCCGTGTCAGGCTGCCGTCCTCCACGCCGCCCGCAGCAGCGCTGACATGGAAATTCAGTGCCCCGCCGCTGATTTTCGGCAGCCACTCGATCGCCGCGCTCAGCCCGGCCGCGCAGACTTTGTCGGTCACAGGCTGCAGCGCGTTCAAGGGCAGCATCAGCACGGGGCGCAGTGCCAGGGCAGGCAAAAACAGCACCGCGCAAATGGCAGCCATGCCGACACCGGCCAGCCTTTGGTTTGTGCGGTGGGTCTGCAGGTTGGCGGCATAGACAGCGGAATCCTTGCCGCGCCACAGCCGTTTGCGCACCAGCGACCGCGCCGCCGCACAGCTTCCCAACCAGCCCGGCAAAAGCAGCAGCCAGCCCAAAACGGCACGGCCCGTCCCCGCTAACAGCGTGAACACCACGATCGGCAGAAGCACCGCCCCCAGCAGCAGCGCGTCGGTGTGGCGGGCTGTCAGCGTGGTCAAAAACATTGTAAACGGCACTGCCGTCAGCAGCGCAAACAGGCCCATCTGCGCCGAAACCGGCGAGGCGGACACCACAAAATTTGCGTTGAAGCGTGTATTCAAGCACAGCCTGACGGCATCCGCGCACTGTGCCGCACCGGCCAAAAACGGCTGCTGCACGGCAAACAGCAGCACCAGATACCCCACGGCCAGCGCCAGCGCCGCGCCGTAACGGCCCGCCTTGGAAAGCGGGACGCGGTGCAGTGCCGGCCACGCCGCACACAGTGCCGCCACGCCAAGCCACACCCAAATCGGCAATGCCAGTGCAAACGCACCGTTCAGTGCCGTCAGTAAGCCCAAGGCCAGCAGTTCCGAAATCAGCAGATCCGCCGCCGCTTCCGCCATGGGGTGGGCAGCGACCTTGGTGCGGGGCAGCAGTACACGGTCCACAAATACCAGCCCCGTAGCGGGGTCGGTGTCCTTGCGGCGGGTCAATCTGCGCAGCCGCTTTACGGCGGTCTGCCCAAAGTGCAGCAACTGCTGCTGCGCGTCGGCCCCCTCTGCCAAAACGCTGCCCGCAGGGTCAGCGCGGTAGGTTGCGCCCAACGGCTCACGCACGGTCAACTCGCCCACGCGGGCGGTCAGTTTCCAGTGGATCAGCTTCGGTGAATCGCCTGCACGGTAGGGGCGCAGATCATAAACGCCGTCGGTCAAATCGCAGCCCGCCGCAGTCACTTTTTCGGCGCAGTTCTGCGGTTTTGTGCCTGCGCCGTCGTCCTCGCCCTCGGCGGGGGGCAGCACACACAGTTCTCTGCTTTGGGGCGGCACGGCGCAGTGCGCGGCAAACAGCCCCAACGGGTCGCGCACGGTGGCTTCCCGCACACGGAACCGCCACAGACCGCTTTTTGCTGCGCGCAGGGTCACGCGCAAATCGGCACACTGATGCGGGGCCAGCATCGCGCCGCAGGGCAGTTCAATGGCCGTTCCGCTTTCGGCGTCCACAGCCTGCAAAACGACACGCAGCTCCGGCATGGGCCGCCGCCCGTTGTTGTGCAGTTTCACCAGTACGGCAAAATCCTCGTCGGGGTGCACTGGGCGGGCAGGCAGCTGCAGCGTTACCGTCACATCCCTGCGCAGTGTGCGGACATACCACGCCAAAAAGCCGACCAGCAGCACTGCCAGTGACGCCAAAAAGACCGCAAACGACGTGCGGCTGACCGCTGCCGCGGCAAACAGCACGGCCAGCAGCAGCGCGCAGCCCACCTTACCTGCCATGGAACGGTTTCTCCGGGCGGGGGCGCGGCACGGTGTGCAGAACATCGTCAAGGATATTCTGCACTGTATCGCCGCCGGTGCGGGCCTGTTCGGTCAGGCGCAGACGGTGGCGGGCCGCATCGGCAAAAATCGCGGTAATATCCTGCGGGGCCACATAATTGCGCCCGCCCAGAAGAGCCGCCGCGCGCGCCATACCGGCCACTGCCAGCGACGCACGGGGCGAAAGCCCCAGCGTCAGGCGGCTGTCCTGCCGCGTCGCGCGGGAGAGCTCCACGATATACCGTCTGATTTCATCGCTCATATATACTTCGTCTACCTGCTGCTGCATAGCCAGCAGGTCGTTTTTGTCCATCACCGGCTGCACACGGTCCAGCAGGGCGCGGCGCGGTTGGCGGGACAAAATCTCCATTTCCGCCTCCGCATCGGGGTAGCCCATGACCACGCAGACCATAAAACGGTCCAGCTGGGATTCCGGCAGCATCTGCGTACCCACCGAGCCGACGGGGTTTTCCGTTGCAAAAACGGTAAACGGCTGCGGCAGAACGCGCGTCACGCCGTCCACCGTGACGGCGCTTTCCTCCATGACTTCCAGCAAGGCGGACTGGGTGCGGGCGCTGGTACGGTTGATTTCATCGGCCAAAAACAGGTTGCACATCACCGCGCCGGGGTGGTACACAAATTTGCCGGTTTCCTTTTGGTACAGCGAGAACCCCACAATGTCGGACGGCAAAACGTCCGGCGTGAACTGCACGCGGTTTTGGGTCAGGTCCATAGCGCGGGCAAACGCCTGTGCCAGCGTGGTTTTGCCCACGCCGGGGATATCCTCAATCAGCACATGGCCGCGGGCCAGTATCGCCATCATGATTTTCAGCACGACTTCCGGCTTGCCCAGCACCGCCTTGCTTACCTCGGCTGTAACGGCCAGCGCCTTTTCGTTGATATTCTGCATGGGTCAATCCTTTCTATGCCTGCGCCAAATCAGCATACAACCGATCACGGCGGCAATCAGCAGGCATCCCGCCCACAGGGCGTTGTTTTCCAGCCAAATCATCCAGTTGGAGTACGCGCCGCCCGCGTTTTCGCCGCCGCCCTCGTGGGGCAGGGGAGTGATACTTTCGGGGGGGACTTCCTCCAGCGCGGAGGTACCGTCGGCCTCCACCGTCACTTGGCGCGGTGCGGCGTCCCAGGTTTCGTCACACTCGGCCAGGTCTGCCGCATGGGTGGCGGCCTCTGCGTCGGGGTCGCGCTCGGCTATCACCAGGTAGCGCTGGGTGTTTTGGGTGTAGGGGTGGCAGGTCGTCAGGGTAAGCAGGTCGCGGCCGGGCTGTATCAGCACGGCGTTTATGTCGTCCGGCTGTATAATTTTCAGCTCGCACACGCGGTAAACCAGCGTGTCCCACGGTGTTGTCATAGTAATTTTGTCGCCGATTTGTATCTGCTGCACGTTGCGCAGCATTTCCGCGCCGTAATAGCCGCGGTGGGCGGCAATGACGGTGTTGGTGTTTTCGCCGCCCAGCGGCATGGAGGTCTGCCCCAGCAGCGCGCCGCCGCGGGCCATGTTGGCCGCGTTGGCCCCCAGATAAACAGGCAATTCCAAGTCCAGACGCGGTATCCACAGCGCGGCGATAACGTCGTCGGGCAAGCCGCAGCCCGTCAGGTCAAAGGCGGGGGTCTCGTAGGCAAAGGGGTCTTTCAGGCCGCTTTGGCCTTGGGCAAAAAGCTGTTGGTTGTAGGCCAGAAACGCGTCGTACAGTTCGGGGTAGGCGCGCGCGGGTTCGGCGGCGGAGGTTTCGGGCGCGGCGGGGGCGGCAGCTTCGGCGGCCTGCACAAATTTTTGCACGGTTTTTGTGCTTTTCTGCTCCGTCAGATATCGGCTGACCGTGGGCTGCAGCATCAGCCCAACGCCCAGCAAAATTGCCAGCCATGCAAAAATTTGCAGAAACAGGCGTTTCATCAGTCTTCCTCCTCGCGCTTTTTGCAGCGGTGCAACAGCAGCAGCAACAGCAGCGCCTCGCCGCCGATAACCACACTGCCCGTCACGCTGATCCACGGCCAGGCGTCCACAATGCGCTTTACCACGTTGCCGGTATTCAGCTGTTGGTACTGCACGGTCTGCGGCGTGTCGGGCTGCTCGTCCTCTCCGGTATACGGCACACGGGCGCCGCGCACAAGCATACGGTGGGTGTTGATGGCATAGGGTGTGCAGGTGACCAGCGTGCAGTAGTCCCCGCCGGGGATAATTTCCAAATCCTCGGTGTTTTCCGGCTCCACGACCTTGACCTGGTCTACCTGATACGCCAGCACCTCGTCCATGATGTGGAGGTAAAAACGGTCGCCCTCGCCCAGCTTGTCCAGGTCGGTAAACAGTACCGCCTCGGCCAGACCGCGATGCCCCGTCAGCACACTGTGGGTGCCCGCGCCGCCCAGCGGATAGCTGGAGCCTTCCAGATGTCCGACGCCCTTTACCAGCACATCGTCGCTTGTGCCCTCATAAATGGGCAGGTTTACGTCAATTTTGGGTATGGTAATGTAGCCAAGGCTCTCGCCCACGTCCAGCATGTCCACATAGCTTGTGCCGATGTCGTCCGCTTCGCCCGCCGCGTCGCGGTCAATGGCATTGTTCAGCTGTTGGTTGTAGCGGCGCGCAGCCTCCTTGGCGGCGTCGATTTTCTCGGCGTCCATCGACTGCACGTTGTCGTTGTAGCTTTCAATGACCGAGCTTGCGTGGCGCTGTGCCACCGCGTTGCTGACAACGGGGTACATGGCCACGCCGATGCCGGAGACGATCATCAGCGCAGCAAAGCCAAGTTTTAATTTGACGGTGGTTTCCATTGCAAAGAGCCTTTCTGTAAAGGGTTGACGCACTGCCACAACCGCCCATAGGGGAAGAACCGTTTCCGGCCCTTCCCCTATGGATTACCCGTTTATTTTGCTGTGGGTGTTTGGATGGTGTGCATTACGCACGGTTGGATTTCTTTTTCAGGCTGAACAGAACGCCGACGCCCGCCAGAACCAGCAGCACACCGATACCGCTGAACAGCAGCGTACCGAAACCGCCGGTGACAGGCAGCGTAAAGCCCTTGCGGTTGATGACCTTAATTTCAGGGGAAGCATCACTATCATTAAATGCGGAGCCGCTCGTATTGAATGTGCGCTTGACCAATTTACCATCCACATACGAATTAGTCTCTGTCCAGTTTTTCACATAACTAACCGTCAGTGTGGCATCAACAGGTTCTTTCAGCAGGTTGTAGCCTTCCTTCGTTTTGGTTTCAACCAGCTTATAGGTTCCATCTACCAGACCCTTAATCGCATCCTTGCCATCGGCATTAGATGTCAATGTGCCAACCTTGACCCATTTTTCACCACTGTCAAGCCCCAGCTTGGCAGCACCCGTTATATAGGGGAGATTTTTCCCGTTGAGAATGATACCTGCTGGAGTTCCATCCTGTGTATACTGCTGGTCGTCGTCATCACACATTTTATACAGGTCAAATGTAACACCACTCAGTGGGGTACCGTTTTCATCGACTTTATGGATACCCGTCTGGAAGGTATATACAACGCCAGCATCTTGAATTTCATTTGTTTTTTGGTCAGGGGTTTCGGTGCCATCAACTGTTTTATTGGTCTTGTTGGAATATTCCAGTTTGGCAGAGTTGATATTGCCCTCATTGGTGATTTTTGCGCCCGGCAGTAATTTGGCAGTATATTTGATAGTGATTGTCTTGTCCTTAAAGGCATCCGTCAGACCTTTGCCCGCACCAGTGGGTTTAAAATCGATGGTGAAGGTACGAGCACCATCCGTAGTTTCCTTATTATCATTTGTATAGGTGATTTCATAGTATTTTGCATCAAGCTTTTGGGTGTTTCCAGCATCATCTTTGTAGGTCAGAACAAAATCCTTGTTGTAATACAGTTCCGCTGCCTTCACTTCATCGGTGATTTTAAAAACATTCAAGAAAGCAATCGTATCGGGAACCTTGACCGTCAAGGTGTAGGGGACATTATCGCCGATACCATAATCAGCATCGTGGTTGGCGCTGGGAGTGCCATTGCGTTTTACAATATTTTTTTCAAGGTCGGGACGTTCGTTTGTGATATTAATGGAGGATACATTGTCATCTGTACCCATCTTGACCTTCAGAAGGCCGGCACCGGCATCATTATAAACTTCAAACTCCGTGGCTTTCGTTGTATCAGCAATATAACCATCCACGGCTTCCAACTCAACAAAGCGGTAGGTCGCCGGGGCAAGACCGGTTGTAATGTTGATGTAACCATCATCTGCGGTTTTAATTTGTCCTTTGTTTTCAATACCGGTTGTAGAGGATGTCTGTACCTTGGTTCCTTTTGCAATGGTTACCTTGCTAAGGTCAACTGGCTCCCACGCAGCACCATTTAGAATGTCAAGGCGGAAAAGCACCTCGGAAATACCCGTGCCACTTCCCGTTTGACCTGCAACGCGACCTGTTTTGATGAGCGTGACACCGCCATAAGTAGGGGCGTTTTTCGGTTCTGCAACTACGTTATAGTTCCAAGTATAGGTTCCGTCTGTTTGCTTTTCTGTCATAGGGATTGAAACGATAAAGTTTGCGCTCTTGGTCAAGATTTGAGAAGGCGCTTTCGTTTCAGCGACCATATAAATGCCAAGGTCAAGATTGGTGAACTTGACCGTACCTGCTCCGAGCGTAGAATCTTCACCAGTAGTCTGGCTTTTGTGCGTGAGCGTGTTTAAGTCAATTTTACCAGCATCCAGTTCCTGCTGAATCGTGGCATATAATGCGCGGGAATCAATAGCACCCGTTGCGGTTGCGTCGTTATTAAAGTCAGCATCGGTTAGAGTGCCGTTGAGTGCAGCAACAGGCTTGTAAACCAGCTTGTTATTCTCCTGCGCAATATCTGCCAACTTGTAGACGGTGAATTCAACACCGTCCAGCGGAGTGCCCTTACTATTTGTTCCCGCCTGTTCAGATGTCTGTTCATATTTGTGAATGGTCAATGTGCCACTTGTAATGCTCGGATCAAACGTGCTTTTATTGCTCGTCCCTTCCGCCATAGCGGGCATGGCGCAAAGGCTCAGGGCCAGGACGGCGCTGAGGGCTGCGGTAAATAAACGTTTCAGTTTCATCTTGTTGCATACCTCTTTCTTTCTATGTTGTTTTGTGTAGAGGGCTTTTTTAGGGGGTTCAGGAATGTTTGCCCCCTTTCTTATTGTATCGGAACACCAGCACCAGCAGCACAGCCACCAGTGCGGGCAAACCTATCAGCAGCCACAGGCTGGGTGCGTCCGCGCCCGTGTGCGGCAAGGTAAAGCCCTTGCGGTTGTAAATGGTCAGGGCAATGTTGTACACGCGGCTGGCGGGATCTTGGGTTACCTCGTCATAATCCGTGCCGTTGAGTTTGCACTTCCCGTCCGTTGTCAGCGTAAACTCGATGGCTTCGCTCAGCAGGGTGTAGCCCTCGGCGGTCTTGGTCTCGGTCAGGCGGTACTCGCCGGGGGATAGGTCTGCAAAGGTAAGTTGACCTGTTCCCGCGCTTGCGCTGCCCGTCACGCCTGTGCCGATTGTTACAAACGTGGTGTTGTCATCGTTCAGCTTTTCCAGCTTGAACTCCACACCGTCCAGCAGGGGAGTGGTTTCACCGTTTATGCCCTTTTTGGTAAGCTTCAGGGCAAATTTCGGGTCGGTGCGCGTGTTGGTCAGGGTGATTTTGCCGGTTTCGCTGTCGGTTTCTTGCGATGCGGTGTAGGTGTATGTGCCAAGCGTAACCAGACCGTCTGCCTTATACTCGTCGCTATCGCTTGCACGCTCCACCACGCGGTACACATAGGTTTTGCCGCTGCTGACATCCGTCTTGTCCAGACGTTCAAACTTTTTCGTCCACGTTTTGGACATATAGTCGCATGTCAGGTCGACAGGGTTCGTTGCGTCTTTCCACTGGCCGCTTGTGTCATCCACACGGTGGCGCTGCAGCTTGACCCAGATCGCATTCGGCAGGTTGTCGGTCAGCGGCTTGTTGTCTGCATCCAGCCACTTCTTTTCCACCGTAATATCCATCAATTGGCGTGCCGTGTTGGTAAAGGTGGCGGTGACGGGTTTCGTTTCGTCGTCGGTAACCGTGCCGCGCACGCCATTGTCCACCACATTGTACTGTGCGTCAGTGGCTGTACAGTGTACGCTTTGCAGGCTGCTGCCATCGGCGGGCGTTTCTTCCACTACCTGGAAGCGTGTGCCAATGGGGATGCCGGTAATTTCCCAGTTTCCGTTAACTGGAATGGTTTTGGTCATTGTTACGCCGTCCGCGCCGCCCAAGCCGATACCGCCAACGTTGCTGAAGATGACGGTAAATTCGTAGCTGCCTTCCAGCTTTTTTTCGCCGTTCGCCTGTTTCTTTTCAATTACCAGCGTACCGACCTTGACGGTGTTAATGAACCTGACCTTCAATTTGGGGAATTCTTCTTCCGGCGCGGCGTAACTGCGGAACACCAGCGTCTTTGCGTCTGGCTTGGTGCCGTTGTAGCTGTTGTCTGTTGATGTGGTGTCCGCCGCTTCGGTTCTGCCGTCCTCCGGCTTTGTGCTGTCGCCTTGCAGCGGGAGGGGGGATGCGGCGTTTACAGACGAACTTTCCCCCGCTGTGTTGACCAACGTCCCGTTCTCGTACACCTCCTAGTGGGTGTCGTACAAGTTGGTGTTTTCCGTCTCTTGCAGCGAGATATAACTGCCACGGCGGAACTGGTCCGTAAAGGTCACGGTTTCGCCGTCTTGCAAATCAAACGTGCCATCGGTGTCCACCGCCTGCGTGCCGCTGCCCGCTACGCTGGACGTAAATATCGCGCCGCTGGCGGGCTTCAAGGTATTGCTTTCCGCCGTGTCATAGTCCGGGATATCCGCTTGCTCTACCGAGAAGCCCACCGTTTTGTTTGCCACGGGCTTGGCGGTAAAAACAAAATTGCGGAAGTAAACCGTACGCTCGTAGTCATCGCCAATGCGGATTTCTGTGAGTTTGGTCAGGTCAAAGCCATCGTCCTGTGGCATTTTGCTCAGCTGCAGCTTGACCGTGACCCATTGGTTGTTTTGCATCACAACGCTGCCGCTGAGCATGGTGTTCAGATAGGACTTTTGGCCGTTAGTCAAATCGCAGCCCATCTGGTTGTCCTTGTCGTCCTCCAAGGTCAGATACAGGTAGTTGGTGGACAGAATGCCGTCACTGTCCCCGCCCACGGCGTAAACGTCAAAGGACAGATAGTCGCGGTTTTTGATGTCGAGCGCGGAATTCAGCGTCATAGTGCCGTAGCGCAGGTTGCGGTGTTCGCTGCCTTTATCATACCCTTGGGCGTACCATTTTACGGTTTTAGCTTTATCTTCATCGCTGTCGCTGCTGGACGGAGTTACACCTTGTTCCATGATTGTATGGTCAGTAGCGCTGCTGCTGGCGGTGAAATTGCTGCCGACTTTCACGGGTTTGGGGGTGCTGTCATCAATTGTTTTCGGGCCGTAATGCGTAGCCAAGTTTTGCAGGGTAAAGGTAAAGAGCTTTTGATCTTTAAATAAATCTTTGAACGCGTCGTTTACCTTGTCGACATTGACCTCCTTTTCAACCTGCAATTCGTTGCTGTCGGGGAAGTTGAACGCCACCGCCATGTTGGAGTCCCACATACCGCGCTCCATATAAAACATGGTCAGGGTGTGGGTGGTGCGGTCTTTGTCTAATGGGATGGCTTTGCTTGTCGTCTTGGTGAACGTGATAGGGGTCTGGTTGAAGTAGACGGTTTTGTTTTTGGCATCAGTCGTGTAGACCATGGGGTCTTTTGTGTCGGTGTTCTTGTTGGAACTGACGTAGGGGGTTACGGTGTTGTCCTTGCCAAATTCCAGCAGACCGGACGCTTTGCCGTGCGCACCGCCGACATCCAGAACCAACTTGCCGTCAATGTAGACCCACACGTCATCGTCACCGGAGAAGAAGAACTTGATGGGGACTTTGGTGTTGGAATCATTACCTGCAACGACCTGACCGTCGTCTGTAAGCGTAAAGTCAAATTGCAGCTTGGCGCCAAAGCCGTAGTTGTATTGGGACGCCCCGACTGTGGAAACTGTTTGGTTAAACGGGAAAAAGCCGTGTGATGCATTAATGTTTTTTGAGTTGGCGTGCGTGGTGGGTTTGCCATCACCATCTATGGGGGATTCCAGATAATACTTGCCGTCGCCCTTATCCTGCTTCAGATACAGCGAGGCTTTGCTGCTGTCGTAGTACCAATATTTGGCGTTTGCTTCAGGGTCACCGGCAGTTCCATTTTTAAAAACTGCGTCCTTTGTGAACGGGAAGGAAACATCCTTATACACCTTGCCCAGCACGGTGTTAAAGCTGTTTTCGCCTTGCAGGAAATCTTCGTTAAAGTGCGGGTCAATCAGCGCACGGTTTGTTGTATTTGTGGAATCCTTGGCTCTTAACAGTGGCAGACCGTTTGCCGAACCGTCAGAAGTCTTGCTTTCTACAAGACCTTGGAAGGTGCGGGTGTAATCAGTACTCTGTTGCCCCTTATCGTCATAGGTGGAGTTGTTTACCGCCATAAAGGTGTTGTATAATGCCTTTTGGTCTTGATTGCCGTTTGGATCGCCCCAGCCACACAGCTTCATACCTTTGGCAACACCCGCGAAAGACGCCCCTCCAGTCGGTTCGAAATGCCCGGTGTAAAGCGGGTATTTGACATTGTCGCTTTTCGTGTAAGCACTGCTGAGGGCGCGGTCAAACTGCTCAAAAGTGACAAACCCGCGTTGGGAACCGCTAATGTTCGGGGCGCTGTCACGATTCAAGCCGTTCAGCTCGTAGTCGGTGTAGTAATCGTACAGGGTGCTGGTGATATACTTTGTACCCACCTGTTGGGTGAACTTGCCGCTTGCAATGTCCACAACGGTCAAGCTTTTGCCGCTTTCGGCATCGTGGAGGGAGCTTTTCTCGCCCCAGTAGCCGTCGCGGAAAACGTTGTTGTTGCTTGATGTGTAAGCCGAAGGGTCGCCATCGTCGGCAAAGAAGCAGGGTTCCGTTAGTATCGGGGGGATTTCTGCCGTGGTGTACACCTTGGTTTTGTTGTCTTGTGCAGTGGCGCCTTGGTCTTTCGTTGCGGAGAATTGCACTTCGGTGTAAGTTTTTCCGCCATCGGGGGGAATCTGGCAAGACCACAGCTGGCGGTCGGCAGCATGGGGGTCGGTGACTTTGTTCATTGTCACGGTTTCGACAGTGTTACTGTTTGAATCCTTCAGGAAGCAGTACATTTTGTCGTCTTTGTCATTGCCCGGCATAGGCTGTTGCGGTAAATTCTCGCCCTCGTAACCGTAAGAGGACAGCGTGGCATCAAAGTAAATGATTTTGCCCCCGGTAAGCAAATCGCTGTCCGCACTTTGCCAAGGGAATGCGGAACCATTGTAGACAAAGCAATTGGCTTTTGTTAAGTTGAACGGCGTTGCGCCATCGTAGTGGTCTGTGCTGAAATTATACAGGTCGCTTTCGCCGTTGTCCCAAGTGAACCGTACAAACGGCGAATCATTGTCCGGGATCAGGATTTTCTGCGCGTAAAACTTGCCCGCTTCCACCGTGCCGATTTCTTGGCTGGCGGTTTTTACCGTGCCAGTGGTTCCATCTTGTTTATAAAATACTGCGGTTACGTTGTTAAGGTCAGTGCCGCTTGCATTTTTGAAGTAAAGCGGCATACCCTTGTAACAGTACTCCACGCGCTTCCATTGGGTGGGGGTGTAAGATGAATCCGTATTGTAATGATCGCTGCTATTTTCTAATTCATCGCCTGTTCTGACAAACTTTTTGCCGGCAAGCAGGTCAATCGCTGTCCAGTGATCCCTAGTGGTTTTATTACTCGTACCGCCAAAAGCGTAGATTTCTTCTTTCCAGTCATTATTCGCATAATACTGGAAGGCAAGCCGATTAAATCCTCCCTCCGGATAGTCCGCGGAATTCAGCGTGACGCTGAAAATCTTGTGACCATTGTCTGTCATTTCGGTAAGCGTCATGACCTTGACTACGTCGTCAGTTTTGTTATTAGAGCATATATTTTGCGCCAAAAAACGGATGGTACACTTTTTATCTGGATTTTTAGCTACATAGGTATCGTATCTGCCATTATCCTCAAAATAAATGGTTGTCGTAGCCGGAATAAAGCCCGTCGATACACTGGTGTCCGCTATCGTATCAGGTGTGTTCGCGTCATCGTTGTCAGGCAAATCATCCGCAAGCATAGTATCTTCTTCGTTGGGGTTGTCCCCGTCAGCAAAAAGAACATCTTGCTCTGTGTTGGTTTTTGCCGCCGTGGTTTCCTCTGTGTTGATGGCATGGTTTGGCGCGGCAGCCGTATCGGAAGTGTCCGCAGGGGTTTTGTTCGTCAAGGCTGGGTCGGCAGGGGCGGTGTCCGTATCGGCGGCGGGAGTCTGATTTTCTGCCGCTTCCTGGGCTTTGCCGTCATTGTTCGGAACCGTTTCCGTTTCTGTTTCCGGCTCGTTTGCGGCGGGCAGGGTGTTTTCTTTGCCCGGAACCGTTTCCAAATCCGTCACAACAGGATTTTGCTCAGGCTCGGTGCTCTCCTCTGCCGTGGTTTCGGCAGGAATGGTCGGAATCGTTTCCGAACCTGCGTCAAAAAATAAAGCCTCATCCTCAGCTGCATAAACCGGCAGAGCCATACCGACCAGCAGGCACAGGGCGACAAGCAGTGCCGCCGCACGGTGCAGGATAGAAAATGCTTTCGTCATTTGCTTCGACTCCTTTTCTATGTGTGTTCTCACGATATATCGGGGGAACGCGCGCCATTCGGCGCGATTTTATGCGCTGCGCACATCTGGCACGGAAACGGACTTTTTCCACAAGCTGAGCTGTATTTACAGTCTTTTTGAGAATATAATCCGATGTGCAAACATTTGCGCTTACGTCGGGAAAAGTAAGACACGGTATGTTTGTTGTGTGCCTTTTTATTTATAAGGAACAGTATAATACTTTGAGATGAAAATTTCAATACGGCTACATTCAAGCAAGTAATTTTTTGGCAGATTGCAAAATTTTGACTTGTCGAATTCGTCACAATGACAAGCGCTTTCGGCAACTATTATACACACCGCCAAGCACTTGTTAAAATTTTGCTGATGCTTTTGCGCAACTATTGCGCAAAAATCGCCACAAAAAAGCGTACACACAACACAAATTCAACGGGAATGTCCGTGAATTTGGTCGTGTGTGTGCTTGCGGTTTTATCCTTATCCGGAGCCGAAAAGGGCAGGGGTCAGCTTTGTTGGCTTGTCCAAAAGCGGACGGCTTCATCCGGCCAGCCCTCACAGGCAAGACCCTTGCCCAGCCCCACGCCGTGGTAGACTGTCAGCTTATGCGGCATACCAATGTTCAAGTTGAAGATGGAAGCTTATATCTTCCCTGAGTATACAGACTGTCAAAAAACTCTTGTGGGGGCGAGCATTGCTCGCCCGTGCCCGTTTGCCTGTAAAAAAACTTACCCGGAAAAGGCGTTGCTGCGCCAAGTTGGCGGGCGACCAATGCTCGCCCCTACATATTCAATAGGCCACGAATGTGATATTTCGACACGCCGGAGTATGAGCAGGAGCTGACAAGCAAGTTACGGTGGCCGCGTAAAAAGGCGCACGGCAAACACACCCGGGCAAGGACTGCGCTTGCCGGGAACAGCATGTGAGAGGTGTCCCTTGCGCTATAGGGCACCCGGCAAAAGGGCGCACCGCGCCCCTGGTCGGAGCCTTTGGGGCGGAAGGCTTTACCCGCTGATGGCATCCTCGACCACGTCCAGCAGGTGGCAGGGGTCGAGCTGGGCGGCGGTGCAGCGGCGTGCGAGGGCCTCGACGAAGGCGCGATCCAACGATACGTCGGAGATAAACTGTACGACCTGCTGGCAGCCGCAGAGGTCACGCGCGGCCAGAATGCCGTAGGTAATGTAGGGCCCGAGCTCGGGCGCGGAGAGCTTTTGACAGACAACGCGATAGGTATACACGATTTTCACCCACTCCTGCTATGCTACATAACAAAATATATTGACAAAAAATGGTAACTAGAGTAAAATTGTGGTAGTGTTAGTGTACTTATAGATGCCGCCCTTCACAATATAGCATATCCCGGTGTGCAAAGTACACAACCAGTGCCGGAAATTTTGGCGGCGCATTTTGCACCGCCGCTTTGCTGTTTTTCCGGCGGTGAATCGCGTTTTGAGGGGAGAGAAGATGTTATGTCCGCATATCGATACCGTGTGGCAGAAGCAATGACCGCTGCGAGGGAGGCAGCGGGTGTTTCACAGCGGGAACTGGCAGACCGCCTGGGCCGGGATAAGCGCACGATCCAGAAATGGGAAAAGGGCGAGATGAAGATCGCGCTTGAGGATTTTCTGGCCGTCTTTGATGCACTAAAAGTGCAGGTGGAGCCGTACTCCAAATGGATTCGGCACCCAGAGCTTTTCCCCAATGGACTGTCGGACATCCTGCAATACTCCACCGATAAAAAGCGCGCGGCACTGGGGGATTTCTACTGCCGCCAGGCGTCGCCCATGGAGGTCGAGCAGGAATATTACTTTCTGTTTGCTGACCACGGCAGCGACTACCACGGCATGTACCAGCAGTGGATGGCCAACCTGCTGACACCGCTGCGGGATCGCCGCCGCATCTGTGCCCAGGTTATTGAGAATTATAACGAGGCCCTTGCCACCGGGACCATCACCGACCCGGACGCGCCCCAGCCCAACATGGAGGTCCTGCAGGCCTGCTATGAGGCCAGCGCCCAGAGCATCCAGAACGGCGCCAACGGCTACACGATGCTGAGCCTTGATTTGAACCGCTGACAAAAGCATAAACCCGCCGCCCCCTGCGTACACTCTGCGCAGGGGGCTTTGTTATGGCTGCACTTGTACAAAGGATTCGGGCGCGGGCGGCATCGCTGCCGACATTCGACATACCGTTTCTGCTGATCTTGCTGCTGTTGTTGAGCTACGGACTCATCATGCTGTTCTCCGCGGGGTACGCGGTGGCGCTCTATCGCCGCGGCGACGCCTACACCTACATCCGCCCGCAGCTGCTGTTTGCGGCGCTGGGCGTGCTGGCTATGTACGCGGCCAGTCTGGTGGACTACCACGTCTGGCACAGGCTGGCTTGGCCGATGCTGGGGATCTCGCTGCTTTTGCTTGCCATCGTGCTTTTCATGCCGGAGTACAACGGCTGCAAGCGGTGGATCGTGCTGCCAGGACTGGGCACGCTGCAGCCCAGTGAAATCGCAAAATTCTCGATTGTGCTGGTGTTCTCGCATATCATCTCACTGAATCACGACAGGATGAAGTCGTTTTCCACAGGCGTTGTGCCGTTCGCGTTGATTCTGGGGGTCGTCACGGTGCTTATGCTGCTGGAGCCGCACCTGTCCGGCACGCTGCTGATCCTGTCCATCGGCGCGGTGCTGATGTTTGTGGGCGGCACAGGGCTGCACTGGTTCGGGCTGGCCGGGGGGCTGGGCGCGGCGGCCATTGCGGCGGCGGTCATTGCGCTGCCGGAGCTGGTGCCCTACGCCACGGACCGGCTCGCGTCGTGGCGCGACCCCTTTGCCGACCCGCTGGGCGAAGGTCACCAGACGATCCAGAGCCTCTACGCCATCGCGTCGGGCGGGCTGGCCGGGCTGGGGCTGGGCAACAGCCGACAGAAATATCTGTACGTGCCGGAGCCGCAGAACGACTTTATTTTTTCGATTTTGTGTGAGGAGCTTGGTTTTATCGGGGCGGCGCTGGTCGTGGCGCTGTTTTTGCTGCTGCTCTTGCGCGGCATGTCGATTGCGGTGCGCGCGCGGGATAAGTTCGGCGCACTGCTCGTCGTCGGGTTCGTCGTGCAGGTCACGCTGCAGGCGATTCTGAACATGGCCGTTGTGACGAACACGATCCCGAACACCGGCATCAGCCTGCCGTTTTTCTCGTCGGGCGGCACCAGCTTATTGATGCTGCTGGGGGAGATGGGCATCGTGCTGTCGGTGTCCAGGCAGACGGATATGGTGTAGGGAACATTCCCCTGGCCCCCTCTGCGAGGGAGCAAGGACGTCCTAAGGCAATACCGCACAATTCCCGCCTAACGGCTTAAGCACCGCTCCGGCGGCTGCGGCACGGCATCTGCGTTGCCAAAATGC
>ERZ773228.1609-NODE-1609-length-23121-cov-4.020073_pt1 | contig 23121 bp, 12 predicted proteins | sample MGYA00580524_ERZ773228 | MGnify/ENA primary metagenome ERZ773228 (study PRJEB29015, sample SAMEA2737768) | human gut metagenome | biome: human gut; feature: human-associated habitat; material: faeces | place: China | collected 2012 ... | reverse complement strand
GCGCGTGTGCCGGTTCGACCGGCGGCGGCATGAAATGCTCGCGCATCCTGCTGCTGTTCAAGGGCGTAAAGAAGGAAATGATGTCGCTGATTCATCCGCGTCTGGTGTGCGTGCATAAAATGGACGGACAGCGCGTCCAGCATGAGGTCATGCGCTCGGTCAACGCCTTTCTTGTGGCATATCTGATCGTCATTGCCACTTCCGTCCTCATTGTCAGCCTGCACTGTGAGGATATGGTAACCAGCTTCACCTCGGTCGTTACCTGCATCAATAACGTCGGTCCGGGACTCAATCAGGTCGGTCCTGCAGCCAACTTCGGTGCACTGCACCCGCTGAGTAAAATCGTGCTGACTTTCGATATGCTCGCCGGTCGTCTGGAGCTGTTCCCCATGCTTCTTCTGTTTGCGCCGGAAACGTGGAGAAGAAACCGATAAAAAAACTGCCGCTAAACGTATACCGTTTAGCGGCTTTTGCAATGTCGGACGACCACGAATCGTTCCGGTGCTCCACTGACACACCCGAATCGCGGTGTTGCCTTAATCTATCGACAGATGCTTTTTCAGTGCCTTCACATAGGAGTCTGCATAGCGGCTGAATACTACGTTTTTCTTGCGGATGAGACCGATGCGCATGCTGCCTTCCATCTCGAGCGGCCGCGCGATAATGCTCGGACTGTTCAGCTTGCGGTCGATAATGCCCGAGCTGACCGTAAAGCCGTTCAGTCCGATCACCAGACTGAACAGTGTTGCGCGGTCGCGGACCTGAATGGTTTTCGGCATGTCGAGCATGCTGAGCAGTTCCTCGGAAAAATAAAAGGAATTGCGGTCTCCCTGCTCAAAAATCAGATACGGATAGGGCTTCAGTTCATCGAGCGTGATGCACTTCCGGTCTGCGAGCGGATGGTCCTTATTGATGAACACATGCGGTGCGGCAGTGAACAGTTCCTCGAACACGAGCTCACTTTTGCGCAGCAGCTTGGAGAGCACGGTTTCGTTGCTCTCGGACAAATACAGCAGACCCAGCTCGCTTTTGCCCGACGCCACATCATCAATGATCTCACCGGTCTGTGTTTCCCGCAGGATAAAACCGTACTGGTCCGCGTCGTACTCCTTGACAACCTCGACGAATGCGTTCACCGCGAACGAATAGTGCTGACATGACACGCAGAACTTGGGCACGCGCTTTTTGCCCACGCCGAAGTGCTCCTGCATGATGTCTGCCTGCTCGAGCAGCATGCGCGCAAACGAAAGCAGCTCCTCGCCCTCCTGCGTGACGGTTACGCCCTTGTTTGAGCGCACAAAGGCGGTAACGCCCATCTCCTTCTCTAAATTGTGAATCGCGGCGCTCAAACTCGGCTGCGAGAGAAACAGCCGCTCGGCGGCGTCCGTGATGTTGCCGCATTCGGCCACAGTGACAAGATAGGTCAGCTGCTGCAGGGTCATAGGAAAAACCTCCGGGAAATAATCTGTATTTATTGTAGCATGTCTGTGCGGAAATACAATGCGTTTTCCCTATCTATTCCCGCAATTTCATGCTATGATAGAGACAAAGGAGAGCGTAAAAATGAAAAATGTACTGTTTTACGGCGATTCCAACACCTGGGGTTATCAGGGCGACAATCCCATGCACCGTCTGGACGCGGACAAGCGTTACACCGGTGTGGTTGCGGTTCAGTTCCCGGACGTGCACTTTATCGAGGAAGGTCTGTGCGGACGCACCATCTGCAGCACCGACCCGATTGATTACGGCCGAAACGGCATGGCAATGCTGCCTGCCCTGCTGGCAACGCACGATCCGCTCGACGTGATCGTTATTATGCTCGGCACAAACGACAGCAAGGCCATGTACGGCCACTCGCCGTTCACCATCAGCGATGCCATGGACCGCATGATCAAGCTGATGCAAAGTCCGCTTTTATGGTCAAATACCATGCAGAAACCACAGATCCTTCTGGTTGCACCGCCGAAAATGGGCGAAAACCTTGCAGACAGCGTCTACTACGGCATGTTTGACGAAAGCAGCGCCGCACTCATCCGTGCTCTGCCCGCACGGTTCCGCACGCTGGCAGAAAAGTACGGCTGCACCTTCGTGGACGGCTCGGCTGTCACGGCGGCAAAGTGCTCGGACCAGATTCATCTGACCGCAGAGGAGCACGCCGTGCTCGGCAGGCTCATTGCGGACAAGCTGCGCGAGCTGCTTTAACCCCCCTGTCCGAAAGCATTTATCGTCTTTTCCCCCGGTTTTGTCAGGTGACAAAACCGGGGAGTTTTTTGCCGCATTTTATCCACAGCCTGTTGATAACTCCTGTGGATTGTGTGTCTTTTTTTGCAGAATTCACGCGTAGTTCACTCTATTTTTCCTATCGGTGTATTTCGTGTCGAAAATCGGACATTTCGTGTGCCCGACCGCACAGCAGGCTGCAAAACTGCTATGATAAACGCAGGCAATTTTCAGTCTCTTTTCTGCAGGCGCGGCTCGTTCCACCGCACCGCAGAATTGGAAAAGGAGGAATATACCATGAAATTCAAACGCGGCATAAGCCTTGCTCTGGCACTGGCTCTTATCGCCGGCATAGGCGGCCCGCTTGATATCCGCGCAGCGGCGGCGGATACCGGCAGCTCGGACGCGCTTGCGGCGCTCGGTATTGATTCGAGCAAAGCGCCCGACGGCTTTAATGCCAACGACCCCAGCAACCCATACGGGCGCAATACCATCAAGGTTACGCCGGTGTACGAGCTGTATACCGTTGGTCTGACGAGTGATGTTCTGCCGTCGGATAAAATCGATCTGGACAAGCGTGAAAGCGCAGAGAAATGCGATACAAGCGTTTCCAAGTCCAACCAGAAGGACAACACCCTTCAAAGCACGCTGTACGGCAATGATGATAACACATCTACCAAGGCTCAGCAGTTTTTGACGGCTAAAACCAATTCCAAGGAAATCTCCAAGGGTACTACCACCTCTACCGGCACATACGCACAGTTCCCGGTGGGCAGCAAGGGCAATGACGGCTATGCCACCAAGGGCTATCTGACCGGCATGACCAATGCGTCTACCAAGCTGAAAGATGGCACGGATTACGCCATGGCAGACGTAGCCGCAGGCCATTTCACCTCGAGCAGTGACGCCAAGTCCTCGCAGACGGTCATGGTTTACGCCGGTGACCTGAGCGCAAAAGGCGGTCTGTACCTGCGGTTCGGCAATGCGACAACCGGCGAGTACGGCAAGCCGATCACGCTGCTGGACACCAGCAAGGAAATCGGCAACCCGAATCTGACCGACACCAGCGACGAAGGCAGCACGACCGCCAAAAAGGTCGAAAACTTCGCAGAAAACCCGTATCAGCTGAAAAACTACCTGCAGGTAGCTACCGGCGACTGGGACAACGACGGTAAGGACGAGGTTGCGGTCTATGTGCCGGAGGTCGGCAATTCCCGCATTGAGATTTACGACCTGCAGACTGACGATTACTCCAATCCCTCTAACTGGAGACAGGCGTGGACGTACTTCTTCCGTGAGGGCAGTGTCGTTTCCAACATGATCTCTCTCGTCAGCGGTGACGTCAACCAGGACGGCGTAGACGATCTCGCCTGCACCTGGGGTTACTACTACGGTCCGCAGCAGAACGCAGGCTCGCGTGCCGTTGTAATGTTCGGCTCCACGAGCGCACACATGCTGCAGAGCTCGCAGGAATTCCCGCTGACCTACGAGGGCAGCAATCTGGTCCGCGCATCCTTCGCCTTCGGCGATATGACCGGCGGCGGCAAAACGCTGATTCTGGCGGCTCAGTCGGATGCCGACCTCAAGGCAAATAAGCAGAACACGCGCTATGTAGGCTTGTACGCATGGAACGGCGTCACCTTCAAGCCGTCTGTTTCGCAGAATTTCGATCTGTTCTCCAAGGATAAGGACAAAAACTATATTTACAGCGCAATGCAGAATCACATCGAAAACGGCACCGACGTTTTCCATTCTCTGCCGCTGTGCCCGGCCAATACGGCGATTATCTCCCGTCCGACCGCAGGCGAAAAAGGCGATGACGGCAAGACCAGCGATCTGCTGTACTTTGACAGCCTTGTTATCTCCTGCGATGAGAATGGTCTGAATATCAAGCAGGCGCTTGACAACACGGACGCTATGCCGAATGAGGACTACGTTGAGTACGATGCATCCGCAGGCTCTGTGACCACCGCAGTGGATGCAAACAACAACACCGCAGGTTCGGGTACGCTGTTCACCCTGACGCAGACCATGTCCAAGGACACGGAGCATAAGTCCGATTCTTACACCGTCAAGGGTCAGGTTCCGAAGTACGAGCGCCGTGCCTACTACAAGAGCTGGTGGCACAAGCTGTTCCGCAGAAAGTCCTACTACCAGGCTTTTGTCGGCTACGAAACCGTAGATCAGGCGGTTCAGACACCTTACACCACCCGCACGCCGGGTACAACCAGACTTTCGACCGTCAACCTGTTTGACGGTTCTCAGCCGGTAAAAACCGATGTCAACAGCTCGTACACGCTCTGTCTCGCCAACACGGACGACGATACCAGCTACATGACCTACACCGGCAAGCACTATTACACCTACTCCGACCCGCAGGTTCTGGCGGTACTGGCTTCACCTCCGTACTTCTCCGATCTGCTCGACCGTGATGACCTGTCCGGCAACTATGCCGAGTCCTCCACCACCTACTCGAGCATGAAGGGCACCGAGAACGGCACCAGCTCCTCCTCTACCATCTCGGTCGGCGCATACGTCTCCTTTGAGCAGGAATTCTCGGTATTCGGCGTTAAGATCGGCAGCGTTGAGGCGGAAGCCGCCTTTACCTCCGGTTTCACCTACGAGACCGAGCACACCTCCTCGCTCGAGCAGTCCATCACCTACGAGACAACCTCCGGCGAGGACAGAGTGGCGTTCTATTCCATCCCGATGGAGATTTACGAGTATACCTCCTACATCCCGGACGGAACAGGCAAATACACTAAAGTAACCTCCACCGTTTCCATCCCGCACGAAGCCTCGATCGGTCTGATCGACCTGTCCGACTACGAAAATATCGCCGAGGATTACAGCGTGCTGCCATCCATTTCGGGCAGCGTGCTGACGCATACGATCGGTGATCCGTCCAGCTATCCGAGCGCACCGAGTGCAGGCTCCAAGGCTTATAACGGTGATCCGGCTAAGGTTGACTTCACCGCGGCAGGCGGCGGATCCGGCATCACGCAGGAAATCAGCTTCTCCACCTCGGACAGCAAAAACTACACCAACACCACCTCTATCGAAACCAAGGCCGGTGCAGGCGCAGGCGGCGTAACCGCAGGCGTTGTGGCAGGTTCGGAAAGCTCTGCCGGCAAGGGGTCTGTCAACACCGCAGGCGGCTCGTTCTCCGGTTCGCTGCAGAACATGCCGATTGAAGCAAAACCATACGGCTACGGCATGAACTGGCGCATCTTCTGCTATAACTACCGCAGCGGCAATCAGGCGTTCCCGGTTGTTACCTATGCGGTAACCGAGCCGCAGGCTCCGTCTCCGCTGCCGGAGGATTTTGAGCAGGATGTTGCGGCAACCACCGCTGATTCCGTCACCCTGACGTGGACCTACGACAAGATCGTTTCCGGTTTCCAGCTGTACCGCTACTACAACTTCCCGGATGGCTCCGGTCGCAAGGAACTCGCATTTGTGCCGTTCACCGATGGTGAGCGTCACGATGACGGCACCTACACCTTCAGCTACACGGATAAGAACCTGTCTCCCTATACCGAGTATGAATATCAGATTCAGACCCGCAACAACAACAAGGCTGAGCAGCAGCGCAACAGCATTTACAGCGAACCGCTGACCTGCCGCACCAAGACCACAGCAGGCTATCCCGATATTTCGGTAATGATTGACGGCAAGGAGAATCAGACGGTTCTGCCGATCTATCCGGATTCTCTGGCAACCGCAACGGTTAAGTATAACGGAGACAATAAAAATCCGGACGGCGGCAAGTACAACAGCGTAAGCTATCAGTGGCAGAAGCTGAACAATGGTTCCTGGACCGAGATTGCCGGCAGCGTTTCCGATACGCTGAGCATTGAAAACGCCGGTTCTGCCGACAAGGGAACTTACCGCTGCCGACTGAATGTGCTCTACTTCGACAACACCGCCCAGAAGGAGTTCAGCATTTCCGCTTACTCGCCTGAGATTACCACACAGTACAGCAAGCGCACACCCAAGTGTGAGCTGAATGTTACGGCGGAGAATGTACAAAAAGACAACACTGCTCAGTTTGACCGCACGCTGCACATCAACGCTAAAATGAGTTCCGCGTCTGCTACCTCCACCATCCCGACCGGCACGCTCAGCTTCCTGATTCGCGGCACGGACTTCTCTACCACGGTTGCCGCAGAGATTAACAAAACCGGCAACGTTACAAAGGATGTTATCGTGCCCGCAGACGGCGCCTACACGGTTACCCCGTATTATCCGGGCAGCTATGTATTCAAGGATATGAGCAATGCGGAAGGCCAGATGGTTCTCGTTGGTGAGAACGCGACCGGCTATCAGCTGACGCTCACCAACGGCAAGGATAACAACAGCGTCACCCGCTTCACCTACGGCGATACGGTAACGCCGTCGCTCTCCCGCATGAGCAACGATACGAAGGGTCTGCAGAAGGTCACTAACGCGACCTTCAAGTATGCAGTTTCCGGTTCGGAAACACAGCAGGATTTGACCAATCCGCTGAATGTCGGCACTTACACGCTGTATGCTTATGTAAACGGCGAAACCAAACCGGTTGCGGAAACCGAGTTTACCGTTGTTCAGCGTGCCGTTACGCTGCGCGTTGTCACCCCGAAGGACGGTGTTGCACAGGATCAGGTTAATCCTGCCGACCCGAAGCAGCTTTCTCTCACGGCAGACACGAAAAACATGACTGCTGATGAGATTGATGCTCTGCACCTTGACTATACCGCAGTCAACACCGCAGGCAACAAGGAAACGCTCGCGCCGAACATTGCGCCCAGCAACTACACGGTTTCTCCGTGCAAGACCGATGAGACCAATGAAACGCTGTACAACAACTATGAATTCACCTTTATCCCCGGTGTTTACACGGTAAACGGCCTGACTTACATCCTGACCCTCAAGGCTGAGGACTTCGGCGAAGGCGCAAACAAGCACTCTGTCGGTTCTGCGTCGATCATTACCGCAGGTCTGAATGCCGGCAAGGCGGATGACGGCAGTGCAATCTCCAGCTTTACTACAAACACCGATGTTACTCTGACGGCTGTGCCGGATGCAGGTTATGCAGTCGATTACTGGACCTATGACGGCACGGAAATCGAGAACAGCAAGGAGAAGAACTCGGTTACCATCAAGACCCTTTCAAAACCGGCATCTGTTTTGGTTTACTTCAAGACCACCAATACCAAACTGAATGCTTCCGTTCAGAATAAGCAGGGCGGTACACTCAAATGCACGGATGAAGATGGCTCCGAAAGCCTCAAGAACTTCCCGGCTTACATTGCCAGCGGTGCAAAGTTCAACTTCACCGCAACGCCGAACACCGGCTGGCACTTCAAGCAGTGGATTCTCACGAAACGCGGTGCAAACAGTTATCCGTCCGGCACCCCGCACGATAACGGCTCCAACACGCTCTCTGTTGAGGTTGGCGTGCAGGATATTGATCTGGCTGCCGTATTTGAGCGCGACAGCTACACGCTGACGCTGGAAGGTGAACTGACCGCAAGCTATCAGACGGTTGATCCGGACGATACCTCCCAGACGCTTACCAAGACGCTCAAGAGCGGCGACAGCGTCACCGGCGATACCCGGATTACGGTAGCGCCCAAGGCAGGCTATGCTGCCGCCACGGGCGAGACCTATCAGGTGAACGGCAAGGCTGTTGAAGCAGGAAAGCTCAACGCTGACGGCAGCTATACCTTCCCCATCACTGAGAATACCAAGGTTTCGCTCAAGACCGACCGTGCCGCATTTGCGATTACAACACCGGAAATGGAGCATGGCACGATCATTGCAACCGTAGACGGCGAAGCTGTGGACAATCTGTCCAAGATTCCCGGCGGCAGCAAGGTTGAGCTGCAGGCACGCGCAGAACGCGGCTATCACTTCGATCACTGGATTGTAAACGGCACCGTACAGAAGGAAACCAACGGCATTTACACCATCAGCGAACTGGCCGACAATCTGTCCATCAGCGCTGCATTTGCCGAGAGCGATTCCTACACTGCCAAGGCTACCGCTGCGGCCGGCAACGGCACGGTAGCGTATACGCTGTATGATATCTACGGCGTGGAAGTCGAGACAAAGGCTATGCCTGCAGAAGGCGTAACCATTTATAAGGATGAGGAAATCACCTTCCATGCAGCGCCGAAGACTGGCTATCAGGTTGAACAGTGGGAAGTAAACGGCAAAAAAACTGCCGGAAACTCCAAAACCAATCCGGAAGGCAAAATCCGTGCGGACAAGAATATTACTGCAACCGTATACTTTAAGGTTACGGCAAGCTATCAGCTTACTTTCGGCACCGTTGGTGAGAACGGCCATCTGACCGCCAAGATTGACGACACCGCGATTAACTCTCAGACCAAGCAGCCGAACAGCAGTGAAATCACCTTCACTGCAGCACCAAACACCCAAAAGATGGTCGAAAAGTGGACGGTTACCCAGGGTGACATTACCGCAGCAGAAAACGATGCTGCTGTACAGGTTGATGGTGTAAATCTTGTCGATCCAATTTATATTCACACACTCGATGCCAACCAGACCATCCGCGTTCACTTCACCGACCTTGAGCAGTACAACGCAGCAATCACCGGCACGAACGGCACCGGCAAGTTCACCTACACCACGCCGATTCAGCCGAACGACACCGGTGCAGTCAACAGCGCATCCGCTCAGGTTCGCAAGAACGGTACGGTCAAGCTGACGCTCACGCCGAGCACAAACTGTGTCGGCACCGCCGAGGAAATCAAGTCCGAACTCCAGAAGGCGGCTCCGAATGCCGTTGTTTCCGTAACTGAGAAGGACGGCAGCTTTGAAGCCGTTATCCGCAACGTAACGGAAGCTCTGGCGGTCAACACCGACAATCTGTTCCACAAGACCTACGCAATCACGGCCAATAAGGCCGAAAACGGCAGCGTTTCCGCTTCTGCGGCACGCGCCAAGGCCGGCGACACGGTAACGCTCACTGCAACACCCGCAAGCGGTTATCAGTTGAAAACCCTGACGCTGACACCGGAGACCGCACTCGACAAGACGGTTTCCGCGTCCACCCTGACCTACACCTTCACCATGCCGGCGAATGACGTTACTGTCACCGCAGCCTTTGCCGTCAAGCCGAGCAGCGGCGGCGGTGCAGGCGGCGGAGGTGGAGCGGGCGGCGGCGGTGCTGCACCGGCTCCGTCCGACAACAGCTCGTCCTCCATCACTGCACCGGACGGCACCAAGGTTCCCGCAACGGTTGAGGTAAAGAACGGCACCGCAGCGGTTTCTGCCGACAGCTCCAAGCTAACTGCGGTTTCCGGCAAGGATTCGCTGACGCTTGATCTGTCCGCAGACTCCACCGTACGCACGGTATCGCTCACCGGCGATGTGGTAGCTGCTCTCGCTGGTGCAAAGAACGGCGCAGCGCTTACCCTGCCGAACGGCACAGTTGCACTCGACCGTGAGACGCTGACCGCACTCGACAGCGCCGCACAGGCCGACGGTATGGCAAGTATTTCGATTGCTTCCGCTGACAAGTCCTCCCTGACGGACGCACAGCGCAAATACCTGCCGAAGAACAGCACCATCCTGAACATTTCTGCGCAGGTGCAGCCGAAAAACGGCACTGCAACCCGCATTCATGCGCTGAACGGCACGGCTTCGGTTTCTGTAGCATACAGCCTCAAGAGCGGCGAGAACGCCGCGCATCTGGTTGCATACTATCTTGCTGAGGACGGCTCGTTCGAGAAGCTGCCTGTCATTTATGATGCAGCGACCGGAAAGGCTACCTTTAAGACCACCCACTTCTCCACCTTCGTTATCACCCACGAGTACAGCAGCGACTTCTCCGATGTCAACCTGCGCAAGTGGTTCTACAACGAGGTCAACACTGCACTCGAGAACGGCTGGTTCAAGGGCCTGACCGCAACCAGGTTCGGTCCGGATGACGGCATGACCCGCGCAATGCTGGTTCAAGTGCTCTACCGCATGAGCGGCAGCAAGGCCGCTTCCACCGCACAGTTCACCGATGTGGCGGACGGCAAGTGGTACGCAGAAGCCATCGCATGGGCCTCCGAAAACGGCATTGTCAACGGCTTCACCGACGGCAGATTCCAGCCGGATACGCTGATCACCCGTCAGCAGCTGGCGGTCATCCTGTACCGCTACGATACCTATCGCGGTCATACGCCGCAGGGCAGTGCAGCACTCGATGGCTACGCAGACGCGGCTTCTGTCGAGTCGTGGGCTGCTGAAGCAATGAGCTGGGCGAACGGCAACGGTCTGGTAACCGGCGTTACCCCGACTACGCTCGTGCCGAACGGCACCGCAACCCGTGCTCAGGTAGCGGTTATCCTCAGCCGCTACACCGACCAGTAATCCCATCCGATCCATACCACCCAACGGATATGGTATGAACAACCGCCCTGCAAGGGCAGACAATCCCGACAGCGCCTGAAAACGCACACAAGCGACACCAATCGAAATATGGTGTCGCTTGTTTTTTTGCTTCTCACACGGAATACGCTCACGCGAGAACGAATCGAACAGCCGCGGCAGAAATTCCATGCTCCTATGTCAGCTTCTCCGGCATGATATACTCTGCCAACCAAATCGCAAGTATTTTCAGGCTCGCGGCTCATTATATCGTACATCATGTTCTATATTTGCATAATACTGTGCAAATTCGACTCGTTTTGATTTACAACGTCGTTGCAGGGTGATATACTGAAATTACCATATAAGATGCGCCGGATTATGCTTTGAGGAGAATGCTATAATGACCATGAATGACCCGCTGCTCCGCACGGACAGCTATGCAAAAATCTTCCTGTACAACACCCATGAAACCGTCGCCTGTGTGCCGCGCCACACCATCCGCATGCGCGATAAAGTGCGCCCGGACAAGCTGCGCGAAGCCGTCGAGCAGGCACTGCTGCGCTTTCCGCACATGATGCTGACCGCCGAGCCGACCGAGACCGCGTTCCGCTACCGCCGCAACGTGCAGCCCGCCGTGGTGCTGCCGTTCGATGGCGTATCCACCCGCTACACCATCGGCTCCAAGGATACGAACGGATACTTATTTCTCGTCGGCTACCACGACAAGACCATCTATATGGAGTATCAGCACTCTATCTCGGATGGACGCGGATTCGAGGAGTTTATCCGCTGTGTACTGTTCCAGTACCTGAAAAACTGCGGTTTCCCGGTTGAGAATGACGGCTCTGTGCGCGGCATGGATACCCGCTGGTCTCCCGAAGAGAGCGCAAACGGCTACGAGCAGCTGGCAGACCGTGAATTTTCGCCGGATGGCATCTGGAAAAAGCCGGAGGCTGTTCATGCCCCCGAGGTACAGTGGGGCGCTGACGGCTCCGAGGTCGTCACCGAGGTGACCTTCCCGTTTTCGCAGCTGCACGATTACGCAAAGTCCATCGGCGTCAGTCCGCTGTCCGTACTGGCTCCGCTGATGATGAAAGCGTTTGATGATAAGTTCGGCGGAACGGACAAGCCGGTTATCGCGGAGATTCCGGTCGATCTGCGTCCGCTGCTGCCGACGCTTACCACGCGGTATTTTATTTGCTTTATCGATCTGCCGTATTTTCCGGAATACCGCGATCTGCCGAATGACGAAGTGTTCCGGCGCACGAAGGCGTTTTTGAAGGATCAGATGCAGCGCGAACAGCTGCTCTATCGTGCAAAAGCCGCCGCAGACCGCTGTGAATCGCTGCATGAGGCAGACATGCCGCTCGCAGAGAAAATGCAGGCGGCACAGAAGGTCACGACTGATTTTGTGCTCGAGGACAGCTTTCTCATTACCAATGTCGGCCGGTTCGCCCTGCCGGAAAGTTGCCGTCCGTATGTACTCGATTACGGCGCAATCCTGCCGTGCGCCGTGCAGCCGTTTGCGCTGCTGATCTCGTCGTATGGAGATAAAATGAAACTGTCCGTCGCGCAGCGCGACCACGATATGCAGGTTGTCGAGGATTTGTGCGCCGGTCTGCGGCAGCTTGGCATCCAGCCTGAAACACTCAGCTATCCGTTTGTGGTGACACGGTATAACGGACTTGAGTGCGGGATGTAAGTTCAAAACTGTAATTTCAAAAGCAAAACGCTCAGCTATCGTTTGATAGCTGAGCGTTTTGCTTTATCCAAGCCGCGCGACTGTGTAGCCGACATACAGACCGGCACCGGTCACAAGTGCATTCTCGTCCACATCGAAGCCGCCGTTATGGTTGGTGATCATCGTGTGCGGCAAATCCGGATTGCCGGTGCCGAGATACGCATACGCGCCCGGCTTATACAGCTCAAACTCGGCAAAATTATCGCCGCTGAGCGACAGCTCACGGTCGGTGACAACGTGTCCTTCTCCGAGCAGCTCGTCCACGACCTGAGCAGCTTCCTCGCACACCTGCGGGTCATTGACGAGCGCAGCGGCAAAGTCCGTCCACTCGATTTCCGCCGTGCCGCCGTACAGCGCCGCGATGCTCTGCGCGGTTTCGCTCACCTGTGCGCGCACGCGGTCGCGGCTCTCCTGCGAGATGGTGCGCGTTGTGCCCTCCATTTCAGCAAATGCTGCCACGGCGTTGTAGGTCGTGCCTGCGTTCAGCTTGCCGATACCGATGATGACCGGCTCGGTCGGTGAAGTGCGGCGCGTAACCAGTCCCTGCACTGCCACGACAATCTGGCTGGCGATGTACAGCGCATCTACGCCCATATGCGGCGTGGAAACGTGCGTGGACCTGCCGTGCACGCGAATGCGAAAATGATCGACTGCGGCGTTGTTGATGCCCGGTTTGAGTCCTACCGTGCCTGCCTCCAAATCATACGCGGTGTGCAGACCGAACACGCGCTCGGCACCATCCAGCACACCGGCTGCGACAAACGGCTTTGCACCTTTTCCGATTTCCTCTCCCGGCTGAAACACAAGACGGACCTTTCCGCTGAACGCGTCTCTGTTCTCCGACAGGATTTTCGCGGCACCCAGAAGGCAGGCAGCGTGCGCATCATGGCCGCAGGCGTGCATGACGCCTGCATTCTCCGAACGATAGGCGCACTCGTGCGTCTCCTCAATGGGCAGCGCGTCGATATCCGCACGCAGAACCAGCACTTTTCCGTTGTCCTTTGCGCCCTTCAGCGTGCCGAGCACGCCGGTCTCGCCTACGCGCGTGTGCGGAATGCCGAACTTGTCCAGTTCCTCCTCAATGCGCTGTGCCGTGCGGAATTCCTGCAGGCTCAGCTCCGGGTGCCGGTGAAATTCCCGGCGGATGGATACGATGTAGTCCTTCGTTTCCGCTGCGGCTTTCTTTACATCCATGACGGCTTTTCCTCCTGTTTATCGGTGTTTCGGTTTGATTTTATCACGCAGACCTTCCAGACGGTTGAGTGCATCGAGCAGCGTCTCGTCCTTCTTGGCAAAATGCAGGCGAATCAGGTTGTTGACCGGCTCACGGAAGAAGCTCGAGCCGGGAACCGCGCCTACGCCGACATAATGCGCCAGATCCTCACAGAACGCAAGATCGCTCTCGTAGCCGAACTCGGAAATGTCGAGCAGAACATAGTACGCGCCCTGCGGATTGGTATGGGTAATTTTGAGATCGTCCAGACCCTTGAGGAACAGCTCCTTTTTTTGTGTGTACTTGGCCTGCAAGTCGTCGTAGTAGTCCTGTCCCATCTTGAGACCGGTAACAACAGCCTCCTGCAAGGGTGCTGCTGCGCCGACGGTCAGGAAATCATGCACCTTTTTCGCACGGTCGATGATCTCCGGCGGAGCGATGATATAGCCCAGTCTCCAGCCGGTGACGGAATACGTCTTGGAAAGCGACGAGCACGACAGCGTGCGCTCCCACATGCCCGGCAGAGTGGCAAAATAAGTGTGCTTGTTCGGTGCGAATACGATATGCTCATACACCTCGTCGGTGATAACATAGGTGTCGTACTTCTCCGCGAGAGACGCGATAATCTCTAGCTCCTCGCGGGTGAACACCTTGCCGCACGGATTGGACGGGTTGCACAGGATGATGGCCTTCGGGTGCTGACGGAACGCATCCTCGAGCACGTTCGCGTCAAAGTGGAAATCCGGCGGCACGAGCGGCACATAAATCGGCTCTGCGCCGGACAGGATGGTATCCGCGCCGTAATTCTCGTAGAACGGGGAGAAAATGATGACTTTATCGCCCGGATTGGTGACTGTCATCATCGCAGCCATCATCGCCTCGGTGCTGCCGCAGGTGGTGACGATTTCGGTGTTCGGATCGATCCTGCGGCCCATGAAATAGGTCTGCTTGGCGGCCAGCGCCTCACGGAAGTTCTGCGACCCCCAGGTAATGGAATACTGGTGGTAATCCTCGTAGGCCACCTGCGCCAGACGGTCGAGCAGCTCCTTCGGCGGCTCAAAGTCCGGGAAACCCTGCGACAGGTTAACCGCGTCATACTGCATGGAAACGCGCGTCATGCGACGGATGACCGAGTCGGTAAAGCCGGCGGTGCGTTCAGATAAGCTCTGCATGGTTATTTTCCTCCCACAATATAAGATTTCTGATCGTTCAGTATATGTTTCGGGTCGAGCGCGGTCTTGATGGTGTTCATCACAGCAAGATTCTCCTGCGCGGTCTCCCGCAGGAAGTACGACCGCTTGGAAATGCCGATGCCGTGCTCACCCGATGCTACGCCGCCGTAGGAATACGCCTTCGCGTATGCCTGCTCCATGTTGTCGTGCAGTTCACGCTCCCATGTCTGCTGGTCGCGGCCGTCACGCACCACGCACAGATGCACGTTGCCGTCACCCGCATGACCGAACGCGATCATACGCATCCCCGAGGCGGCCTCCAGCTCGTTGATGTAACGTACAAAGTCCGCCGTGTGGCTGATGGGCACGACAATGTCCACCGGCTCCTGCTCGGACACAGCCTCGACCGCCATAACGAGCGCACCGCGCACCTTCCAGATGTCGGCGGCCTGCTCCGCGCTGCGCAGCACGATGTAGTCGATGGCGCCGTTGTCGAGCGCAAGGCGGCGCACGCGCTCAATATTCGCATTGACCTCGCTCTCGTGGCCGTCAAACGTCAGCAGAATGTACGAACCGGCATCCGGACGCGGATACTGCACCTTGCAGAACTCCTCGCCGAGCGCGACCACCTTGCGTTCCATGAACTCGACTGCGGTCGGGTTGGCGTTCGCCTGCAGGATGGTCAGCACGCTGCGGATACCCGTGCCGAGGTCAGCAAACGGCACGAGCACGCTCACCGTGGTCTCCGGCTTGGGAAGAAGGCGCAGCAGGCACTTGGTGATGACCGCCAGCGTACCCTCCGAGCCGATGAGCAGGTGCTTGAGCGACAGTCCGCTCGCGTCCTTCACCTGCTTGCCGCCGACTTTCAGCACCGTGCCGTCCGCAAGAACGACCTCCAGCCCGCGCACATAATCGCGTGTTACGCCGTACTTGACCGCACGCATGCCGCCCGCATTGGTGCTGATGTTGCCGCCGATGCTCGAGGCCTTTTCGCCCGGGTCGGGCGGGTAAAACAGACCGTGCTCCTCAACATAAGCCTGCAGATCTTTGAGCAGCATGCCCGGCTCGACGGTGACCGTCATCGTGTCGCGGTCCAGCTCGAGCACGCGGTTCATGCGGGATACATCCAGAATGATACCACCGAACAGCGGAATTGTCGAGCCTACCAGATTGGTGCCCGCGCCGCGCGGCGTGACCGGGATGCCGTTTTCGTTGGCGTACCGGAGCACGCCGCTGACCTCCTCGGTCGAGAGCGCGAACACGAGCGCATCCGCCGTGCCGGTGCGGCGGCCGAGTGCATCGCTCAGGTACTCCGACGGAATATTTTCCTCAAAAAGCAGGCGTTCGCTGTCCGGAATGATCTCCTGCAGCGCCTGTTTGTTGATCTGCATTACTGTTTCCTCCCTGCCGAAAATACCGCCGGTTGTTTCCGGCGGCATTAGGAATAATTATGAATTACTTGTCTGCCAGCAGATCCTGATCCCAGCCTGCCTTGATGAAGTAGCCGCCGAACTGGTCATTGAATACTGCCTCGGTCTCATCAGACTGGAACGCTGCAACAACCTTCTTGTAGGTCTCCAGCTTGTCTGCATCCTCGAGGTCAGCGGAACGTGCTGCGATCAGGTTCCAGTACTCCTCGATGTCCAGCTGATCATCCTTGTAGATGGCGTCCTCGGTCTTAAGGCCGAAATCCAGTGCGTAGTTGCCGTTTACAACAGCTGCGGTAACGTCAGCCAGCGTAGACGGGATAACGTTTGCCTTCAGCTCCTCGATGGTGATCTTGGTGTTGTAGGTCTCGATGTCGTCGATGGTCGGGTTGAAGTCTGCGCTGTCCTTCAGCTTGATCAGGCCCGCTGCTTCCAGAACCTTGAGGGCACGGCCGCCGTTGGTTACATCGTCCGGAATGGCTACGGTGTCGCCGTCCTTAAGCTCATCAACCGACTTAACCTTGTCGGAGTACAGGTTCAACGGGATAATAAAGGTATTGCCGATATTCTCGATCTCGTAGCCGTAGTTGTCGATCTCGCTCTGCAGGTAAATACGGTGCTGGAAAGCATTCAGATCGATCTCGCCGTTAGCGAGTGCATTGTTCGGGGTAACGTAGTCCGAGAACTGTACGAACTCAAGGTCGATGCCCTCGTCAGCCAGCTTTTCCTTGGCCGGGGTCCACAGATCCTCGTAGATGCTGCCGACTACGCCGAGCTTTACGGTTACAGCATCGCCGGAATTGCTGTCGGATGCCTGTGCATTATCGGAAGCTGCGCTGCTCGAGCCGCCGCAGGCGGTCAGAGACAGGGCGAGGGTTGCTGCGGACAAGGACAGTGCGATGATTCTTTTGAGCTTCATTGGGATTACCTCCGTTTATGATGTGAATTTTTTAATTGACTGATGTTAGAGAGTGAGCGACAGCTGATAATTCTCGCTCATGGTCTTGCAGGATGCGTTGAACTTCTCCTGCTCCTCGGGAGTCAGGTGCAGCTCGATGATCTCTGCGATGCCGTCGCGACCCACGATAGCGGGCACGCTGGCGTACACATCGTGCTGACCGTATTTGCCGTCCAACAGAACAGAAACCGAAAGAACGCGGTTCTCGTTGTAGAAGATGGCGCGAACGACCTCTGCGGCAGAAGCGCCGATGCCGAACTCGGTGCACTGCTTGCCGCGCAGGATGGTCCAGCCGCCTTCACGGCCTGCGTCAGCAAGCGCATCCAGGTCGAGTTTGCCGAAGGTGTCCGGATACTCCTCGCGCCACTGGGAAAGCGGCTTGCCCGCGATGGTGACAGCCGACCATGCGACCATCTGGCTTTCGCCGTGCTCGCCGAGCGCGTAAGCGGTGATGGATTTTTGGTCAATGCCGATCTCCTGCGCGATCGCGCGGCGCAGTCTTGCGGAGTCCAACGTAGTGCTGGTGGAGAAGATGCGCTCCGGCGCCCAGTTCAGCGTGTGCTGGATGTAATGCGTGATAACGTCCGCCGGATTGGAGATATTGACGATAATGCCGTCAAAACCGGATTCTTTGATGGATTTTGTTACATCCTTCAAAATGGCAATGGTCTGACCCAGCGTATCCATACGGGTCTGATTGCCGGTCGGCAGCGGGCCCGCCGAGATGATCATGATCTGCGCGTCCTTTGCATCGCTGTAATCACCGGCGATGACTTTGGTGCGGACCGGCAGATAGTTGGTCGCATCGGTCAGGTCGAGCGTCTGTGCGACTGCCTTTGCGTGGTCGGAGTCGATGTAGACGATCTCGTCCGCAAGGCTCTGGGAAATAAGGGCATAGCCAACGTGGGAGCCGACATGGCCCGCGCCCACGATAACAACTTTGCGATTGGAAATACTCATGTCAGACACTCCTTAGTGCGTGTTCTTCTTGACGACCTTGCCGCCAGCGAACTCCATAATGCAAACGATGATGACGAGGACCAGCACGGTGACGTTGGTAACGTCCAGCATATTGCGGTCGTGGCCGTAACGGATAGCGAAGTCGCCCAGACCGCCTGCGCCGACGACACCCGCCATTGCGGTCAGGTTCAGCAGGCTGATGGCCGTGATCGTCGTGCCGCGCGCGATGGCGGCAACGCTTTCCTTCAGGTAAACGCGGAAGATGATCTCCAGCGGTGTGGAGCCCATCGAGAGAGCCGCTTCGATCAGACCGCCGTCCAGCTCGGCAAGCGCACTCTCCACCTGACGGGTGAAGAACGGCACCGCACCGAATACCAGCGGTACGATAGCGCCGCGGACATAGATGGCCGTGCCCATGATGGCACGCGACACCGGCATTACCCATGTCAGCAGGATGATGAACGGGATGGAACGGAACAGGCTGACCAGCTTGTCCAAAATCTGATAGACGATTTTGTTTTCCAGAATGCCGCCCGGCTTGGTGACCGTGATCAGCACGCCCAGTGTCAGACCGAGCACGAACGAGATCGCACCCGACCAGACCACCATGAGCAGCGTGTCGCCGATGGCTGCATAGAAGTCCGGCAGCTTTGCCATCACGTTCGGAATGATGTTATTCAGAAACTCTTGCATCCTTGATGACCTCCACTCCTACGTTTTTCTCACTGAGATATGCGATTGCCTGCGTGATTTGATCGCGGCTGCCGCTGATAATAGCTACCGTGCCGCCGATCGGTGCATTCTGCACAATGGCAATATCCGAAAAGATGATGTTGAGCACAATATCGAATTTGCGCGATACCGTCGAGATGAGCGGCTCGGATACATTGCGCTGAATGTAGCTCAGGCGCACGATAAGTTCGCCCGGATTGAGCTTGACGACCGGCGAATCCTCCGCGATGAGTTCTTCGATCTTGCGGAGATTGGATGTCGTGTGGATGAAGTTCTTGGTGATGTCCTCTCTCGGGTTGGCGAAAATGTTGAACACCTCGCCGGACTCGACCACCTTACCGTGCTCCATAACGGCTACGCGGTGGCAGATCTCCTTGACGACCGCCATTTCATGAGTGATGATAACGACCGTGATGCCGAGCGTTTCATTCAGGTGCTTGAGCAGCTGCAGAATCGCCTTGGTGGTCTGCGGATCGAGTGCCGAGGTAGCCTCGTCGCAGAGCAGCACATTCGGGTCGTTGGCCAGTGCGCGAGCGATTGCTACACGCTGTTTCTGACCGCCGGACAGCTGCTTTGGGTACGCCTCCGCCTTATCACCGATGCCGACCAGATCAAGCAGGCGCTGTACCTTTTCCGCAATCTGCTGCTTGGAAAGGCCGCTGCCGCGCAGCGGATACGCTACGTTGCCGGCTACGGTGCGCGAGGGCATCAGGTTGAAGTGCTGAAAGATCATGCCAATCTTCTTGCGGGCCTGCCGCAGCTCCTTTGCGGAGAGCGACAGCATATCCTGACCATCTACGATCACCTTGCCGGAGGTCGGGCGCTCGAGCAGGTTGATGCAGCGCACCAGCGTCGATTTACCTGCACCGGAAAAGCCGATCATACCGAAAATTTCGCCCTTGTCAATCGTCAGCGAAACATCCTGCACCGCATGAACGGTTCGCTTACCGCTCACAAACTCCTTCGAGATATGTGACAATTCTATCAAGAAAATTCCTCCTTATTCCTCTTAAATGCGCAAAAAAGCGGGAAGCTCGCAGCTCCCCGCTTCAGAAAATGCAATGAATCCGCAAGGACGCGCAGCGTCAGGCAAGCCGGTTCAAAGTAATTTCGTATTCTGTCGGTCAGGCAGCATCTGAGCATAATACAGCATGTTCATACACATTCGACCCGACATTCGTGCGTTTACGATGAACATTTTGCTCGCTCCCTTCCGATTTCCTACTGGATTTGTTGGTTATAGAATAACACAGCCAATCCCCAGTGTCAACCTCGGAATTATAGGAATTTCGTTTTCTGGCGGTTTTGCCAGTTTTGTATAAATCAAGTCAGTAAAATCTATGGGATTTGACTGATATTTTCAGCAGTTTGCTGTAATTCAAAGTGGTCTTCTTGGCAGGCATATTGGGTGTTGTACTTTTTATCGGACCTTACCTGTTATATACTGTATATAACAATTCAATAGAAGGTGATCGCTATGGATAAAAAATTCTACGCACACACCCGCCCAATCAATGAAAACGGCGTTGAACGCACAGAATATCAGCTTCTCTCCGATCATGAGCACGGTGTCGGCACGCTCTGCAGGCAGTTCGCCGAAGCATTCGGTGCACAAGCTGAAGGTCACGAAGCCGGTGTTCACCACGATGACGGCAAAGCAACCGCCGCATTTCAGCACCGTCTTCTGGATAATGGTCTAAAGGTCGATCATGCAACCGCCGGTGCACAAAACATCATGTTGTCAAACAATCTGCTCTTAGCCGCTTGTGTCATGGGGCATCACAGCGGTCTGCCGGACTTTGGCAGTACAAAAGACCCGCTCGGTGCACCTACTTTCACCGGCAGAATAAAAAAGTGGGGCACTCCCGCTATTCCGCCGCTTGACCCGGATTATCCCATTCCGCCGGTACGCCTGCCGCAGCGTCCGGTCACCAGGCCGTCGCTTTCCGAGTCATTCCGCACGCGCATGCTGTACTCCTGTCTGGTGGATGCGGATTATCTGGACACCGAGCAGTTCATGCAGGGCGATATGCCGCGCGGCACCGGAGATTCGCTCGAAACCCTGCTCACCCGCTTACAGGCCAAGCTAAACGAATGGGACAACCCGACTTCCGCGCTGAACAAGCTCCGTCAGCAGATCTTGCAGGCGTGCGTTTCCGCCGCAGCCAATCCCAAGGGCATTTACACGCTTACGGTTCCGACCGGCGGCGGTAAAACGACCAGTTCTCTCGCATTTGCACTGCATCATGCCGTTGAGCACGGTATGAAACGTGTGATTTATGTTGTACCGTACACCTCCATCATCGAGCAGAATGCCGATGTTTTCCGCGGTATTTTAGGCGATGAGAACGTACTCGAGCATCACTCCGGTGTACAGTTCGAGAACGATGAGGAAAACGGCAATCCCGATCCCAAGGCGCTGGCCGCCGAAAACTGGGACAGCCCGCTCGTTATCACAACCGCCGTTCAGTTTTTCGAGTCGATGTACGCTAACCGTTCCTCACAGTGCCGCAAGCTGCACAATCTGGCGAACAGCGTGATTATTTTCGATGAAGCGCAAATGCTTCCGCTGTGCCATCTGATGCCGTGCGTTGCAGCCATCGGCGCTCTGGTAGAGCAGTTCGGCGCAACTGCCGTGCTGTGTACGGCTACCCAGCCGGTACTCGGCGATTTGATTCAGCGATTCGCACCGTCGCATGCGGTTTCCGAGATTTGCCCGGAGATTCCGTTCTATTTTGACAAATTCCGCCGTGTGACGTTCCGGCAAGTCGGTGTCCTCGAGGATGACGCACTCGCCGAATTGCTGTGCGCACATGAGCAGGTCCTCTGCATTGTCAATTCCCGCAAAGCAGCGCAATCCATTTTCTCGCAATTGCCGGAGGAAGGCAGTTTCCACCTGTCCACATTGATGGTGCCGAAGCATCGCCGTGCGGTGCTCGAGGAAATTCGACGCCGACTGAATGACGGTTTGCCCTGCCGTGTCGTATCGACTTCTCTTGTTGAAGCCGGTGTTGACATAGATTTCCCCGCCGTTTACCGCGAACTGGCGGGTCTGGATTCCATTCTGCAGGCCGCCGGACGCTGCAACCGCGAGGGCAAGCGTGCCGCAGAGGACAGCATTGTTACTATTTTCCGCCGCACGGAGAAGGCTCCGCCGCTGTTTGGACAAGCCATCGGCGCGACAAATATTGCGCTGGATAACAATGCCGATCCCGCTTCTCCGCAGACAATGGAAAACTATTTCTGCGAACTGCGCAAGCTGAACGGTTCCGCGATTGATAAAATCGGCGTGATCGACGCGTTTGAGCGTGGACGCGGCGGCTCTCTGTATCCGTTCCGCACGATTGCCGAGAATTTTCGCATGATCGACAACGACACACGCACAGTTTATATTCCGTGGAAGGACGGTTCCGAACTCATCGAGCGGCTTTGCGATGGTGCGTGCTCTAAAAAGCTGTATCGGCAACTTGGGCAGTATGCCGTGCAGGTGTATGATGCGCATTTTCAGGCACTGTACGACGCCGGTGCGCTTCAAACCGCCGATGAAACCAATGGTCTGGACGACCGCAGTGCTATTCTGTGCGATCTGTCACTGTATGATGAGAAAACCGGTCTGTCGCTCAAGGCAGACAGCGGTCAGGCGTTTTTCGGGTAATTTTTCGCGTAAAAAGGAAAACGGGAGAATGCGGTAACATTCTCCCGAGTTTCCAAACACTTAATTGACAATATTTCTATCCACACTGATGATTCAGCGACAATTAGACTATATCAAACTCTATGTTTGTTGTCAAATGTCCAAATTTTACATTCTCTCCGTAATACATAATGTACAATGAAATTTGTAATTTACAATGAAAAAAATTCTTGACTTTGTAGACGCAAGGGCGTACTATAAAATCAAGATAAGGAAAAATCACTCTATATTTTATTTTGAAAAGGAGGGGAAATATACCAATGTCAATTCAAGTTGAAGTCAGCGGTCCATACGCTCTATTCAGCCGACCCGAAATGAAGACCGAACGCGTCAGCTATGATGTCATCACGCCCTCTGCCGCGCGCGGGCTGGTGGAGGCCATCTACTGGCACCCTGGACTCCGGTACACTGTCGACCGCATCTATCTGTTAAATCCCATCCGCTTTACGAACATCCGCCGCAACGAGGTCAAGTCCACGCTTCTGGCCTCTGCGGTTCTTCAGGCGGCAAAGGGCGGAAAAGCGCCCGCGCTCTATACGGCGCAGGAGATCCAGCAGCGCGCGGCGATGGTCCTGCGGGATGTTCACTATGTAATCGAGTGCCATTTTGACCTGACAGACAAGGCCGCCCCCGG
>ERZ773228.1599-NODE-1599-length-23225-cov-12.314804_pt1 | contig 23225 bp, 26 predicted proteins | sample MGYA00580524_ERZ773228 | MGnify/ENA primary metagenome ERZ773228 (study PRJEB29015, sample SAMEA2737768) | human gut metagenome | biome: human gut; feature: human-associated habitat; material: faeces | place: China | collected 2012 ... | reverse complement strand
CTTCAGTGCCGAAGTGGCGAAATCGGTAGACGCAGTTGATTCAAAATCAACCGTAGAAATACGTGCCGGTTCGAGTCCGGCCTTCGGCACCATCGGAACATCAATAGACGTCAACGGACGTCTTTTTTTGTGCCTGAAATCCGTGCCACACATGGCTTTCCGCGATTTTCCTTTCAAAAGAAGTCAATCTGAGTCAACCCACATCAAGTCGCTTGTGAGTATAGAACCGAGTATATATGCTGGTTCGATAATGGTTGTATACTCACAGCGGCACATGGAAGGAGAACTTTTATGGCTCTGACAGATATCAAAGTGCGTTCTGCAAAACCGCAGGAAAAGGAGTACACCCTAGTCGATGGGGATGGCATGTTTTTGCTGATTCACCCCAACGGCTCAAAATACTGGCGGTTCCGCTTTCGCTTTGGTGGTAAGCAGCACCTAATGGCGTTTGGTGTTTATCCTGAAACATCACTAGCCGATGCGAGGCAGAAGAGAGAAGAGGCCAGAAAGCTTGTTGCTGCTGGTATCGATCCTCGCGAGCATAAGCGTGCTGTAAAGGAGGAGCTGGCGAAAGAGGCCATTACCTTTGAGTCAGTTGCCAGAGAGTGGCATGCCGCTAATAAAAAATGGTCAGAAGAACATAGCCGAAGGGTGTTAAAGAGCCTGGAAGATAATTTGTTCCCAGCAATTGGGAAGCGGAGTATTGATAGTTTTAGCACGCGCGATCTCCTTGTTCCTATTAAAGGAGTTGAGGCTACAGGGCGTTTTGAAGTGGCTTCGCGTCTTCAGCAGCGTACCAATGCGATTATGCGTTATGCAGTGCAAAGCGGTTTGATCGATTACAATCCTGCTCAGGAGATGGCTGGGGCAGTTGCTTCCAGTAACCGTGTTCATCGTCCTGCACTTGAGCTGAAACGCTTACCTGAACTACTCCACAGAATTGATAGTTACACGGGACGCCCTTTAACTCGTCTGGCTGTTGAACTCACCTTGTTAATCTTTATTCGTTCAAGTGAACTGCGTTTTGCGCGTTGGTCTGAAATAGATTTTGAAACGGCAATGTGGACAATTCCGGCTCAACGAGAAGCTATTGAAGGAGTGAAGCATTCGGAACGTGGCTCGAAAATGCGTACTCCTCATTTAGTGCCACTTTCTCGTCAGGCACTGGCAATCCTTAAACAGGTTCACAAGCTTAGTGGCGAGCGCGATTTTGTTTTCGTTGGAGATCACAATCCTTGTAAACCGATGAGTGAGAATACAGTGAACAAGGCGCTGCGCGTGATGGGATATGACACTAAGATTGAGGTTTGCGGTCATGGCTTCAGGACCATGGCATGTAGCTCGTTGATTGAATCTGGATTGTGGTCGAGAGATGCAGTTGAACGGCAGATGAGCCATATGGAGCGTAACTCTGTGCGGGCGGCTTATATTCATAAGGCGGAACATTTGGATGAGAGACGATTGATGTTGCAATGGTGGGCGGATTATCTAGATGTGAATCGGGAGAAGGGGATTAGCCCGTTTGACTATGCGAAAGCGTAGTTAAATTGGAAGACTATTCTCAAAAAAGCACACTTTTGTTGGAATTTAAAATGCACTGTATATAATTACAGTTGGTTTGTTTCATAATCAATGCCTGGATACCAAGGAACTGGCCTTAGTTAGAAAAAAAGGTGGCCATCGGGACTGGTTTCCGTTAGGATCTTCGGATCAAAAAGTGATGAAAAAGTCGATATGAAAAAGAAACCACTAAAGCAGTACAAGGTATCCTCGTTTTTCGCAGGGATTGGTGGATTCGATCTTGGTCTTGAGAAAGCAGGGATGGAAGTTGTTTTCCAATGCGAAATCAATAAGTTTTGCCAGAAAGTACTTAGAAAGAATTGGCCAAATGTACCATTACATACTGATATTACACAACTGAATGCTGATGAGATCCCAGAAAGCAGTGTTTGGTGTGGTGGTTTTCCTTGCCAGGATGTGTCGTCAGCTAACCAAGGAAAACGGAAAGGTCTAGAGGGAGCCCGAAGCGGCTTATTTTATACATATGCAAAACTCATCGAAGAAAGAAAACCTGAATGGCTTGTTATTGAAAATGTTCCCGGACTGCTCAACAGCCACAATGGACAAGACTTCAAAGTTGTCATCGATACGTTGGTCGAACTCGGGTATGGCGTTTCGTGGAGAGTATTGGATGCAAAATACTTTGGAACACCCCAGCGTAGAAGAAGAGTGTACATTGTCGCAAGTCTTGGAGACATGCGCTCCGCTCGAGTCCTTTTTGAACCCGGAGCAACTAGAATCGTTGATAAACAGGGCCAAGGAGAGAGGGCAAATGCTTCCGGAACCTCTGATACAGGCCTATCAAAAGCAGATATCTATTCTATCCAGCATGCAAGTATTGGACGAAAAGCAACCGCAGGACCTCAAGCAAAAGGATACAGGAACGACGGAGAAACCTACACCCTTGACTCAAGAGGAAGTTCAGATGCTGTATGTGCGCCGGATGCTGCCTTCCGAGTACGAGCGTCTGCAGGGATTTCCAGAGAACTGGACTCTAATCGATTCAGAGCAGTAGGGAACGCTGTCGCGGTCCCTATTGTTGAATGGATAGGAAAAAGAATTGTCCTTGTAGATCAGCAGATGCTCAACGAGGCATTATCGTAACAGTACTATTATCTAAACGTAAAAATGATCCTTCGAATAGTTCAGGGCGTGGTGCGCCCTGATCTGTTAGAAATCTTACAAATGTTGAATAGTTGGTGAATAATGTTTTTGAGTCATCAATGATCAACGGAATCGGACCTGGATGTGGTTCATCCGATGTATCTTCCTTGAAAGCTAAAATACATAATGTCCAGTTATGGGCTTTCAGATCCCTGAGATTCGCATTCCTAAAACGTCTGTGTAAATAGTCATAGAGTAAGCTACCTACAGCAAAAACGATTTTCCCACCAGTTTGATCAACAACATTCCCTTTCACAAGAAATTGTTCTTGTTGTCGTCTCCATGCGTTGGTTTCGATAGTATTTGCTGCTACTGGTCTTCTTAGAATTTCATTTGTTGGAAATTCGAGATCAGCCCAAGCGGCAATATGGCGAGTAATGGCACCTGTGCTGCTCGTTTCCCCGCCACCCTGCATTTCGAGGAGGACTTCGTCAACTCTTCCTCTACCGGAAAAGTTTCTCATCACGTAGTCTGCATGGTAGCTATTATCTGAATCTGGTAAGGGAATATTGACTTCTCTTTTTACACCAATCTCTGAATCTTGCAGTTCAGGATCCTGATAAATCAGTTTTGCTACTTTCCGTAAAATGTCTCTCTGATGTTCAACTAAGACATTGTCAACTTGTTGTGTACGCTCACCCGAGATAATTGTCTTTTTTTGGCGGGTAGAACAAAGTCTATGCTCACAAACGATCCAAATTGTGCCGTCTGGTTTACGGACAGAGCAAACAGGATGATTATTTTTACTTACTTTGTCACAGGTACGATCCATAAAAGGGCATTGCGCCAGCGTGCCTTTTGATACGGGGACAATCTGGTGCTCCACATCTGTTCTTTGGCCTAAATATTCCGCGATACTCACTGCCATTGCTCATTCCTCATTCAGGAGCTGTGTGCGATATGATCTCAGTGAGTAGCAATTTATGTCAATGAATTCATGGTGTTTTTGTATCATAGATGTCAGTTTTCATTGGAATTCAATGAGGTTTTGGTTCGACGCCGCTCATCTCATGACTGTACTCAAGATTTTCGATGCGATAGTAAAGCACATATGCTACGTAAGGTGTGTTAGGGGGGAATGGATTGCGTCACACGATGAGTACGATTTTGCACGAGGAAGGTTTCAACACGGCATGGATTGAAACCCAGCTTGCGCATGTCGATAAGAATGCGATTCGCGGGACGTACAACCATGCGCAATATCTGGAGGGGCGAAGAGAGATGATGCAGTGGTATTTAGACTATTTGATTGATCTACACTCTGTACGTAGAATCTTACATGCGGTAGTGTAATAATTTGATATTTATGGTTTTATATGCTTTCGGTCTATATCTTACCTAACGCTCGTTTTTGCTCTGATTCTCATTTATAATTAATAGTATCAGCTAGTTAAATACAACATTGTTAAAAGTATCTCAATACAAAGCTGTTGAGCACATCAAGTGCGGTAGCCATGCTCGCGCCAACTGGTATGAGCTCATACCAGTTAGTGCGAGTAGTTTTATTACCAATGTGAAAATATTTCAGGTGAGATAATTGTCTATAACATCTTCTCAACAGTTTTTACTGGATGAAATCCATAAAAGTATCAACATAATAAAGTGCAAGGCGAAATGGAATAAAAAAAAATTAAAAGTGTTTTTTTTCATGACTATATTTCTGAGCACTATTACTACACTGATATTAGCCTTCGATTTATCTGGATATGAAAAAATACAGAAAAATTCTGCTCTTATTGTGAGTGCCTGTCTTACTCTAGTTAGTGGGTGGACTGCAAGATTTGATTATCAAAAATTATGGTTTAGGCAAAAAGCTACTTTGCTAGCCATGTATCAACTTAGAAACAAAGTTAATTACTTAAAATCCAAAGAAGATGTAACCCAGTCAGATATTGATAGTCTTTTTGATGAATATAAATCTATTTGGGAAAAAGACAGTCAAGAATGGAATAATATTCACAAAGAATATATTGAAAGCAAAAATATAAAATCAGATAATCAATAAGACGGAACTACACAGAAATGAACATCAGCAAAATGAATATTAACAAAATAATTATCCACCAAATTCATCAGCGCGACGAAGAAGGAAATAAAATAGAACCGACAAGAGGTTCTTCATTTATAAAATTTGATGCTGATGCCTTGCAAGGTTTTAAATCACGAGTAATCGACGCTTTAGGTGATGGTTCTAAAGCCGTAAAAATGCAAATAAAGGAACATGGAAAAGATTATGTTCCTTATATTGCTACAACTTTAATTGATAAAGAGGGAGAGGATTATATTGATGAGACTTACACAATAGCTAATAAACTGGCAGATGCGCAGACAAGACGAGCAATTCCAGGCGGAATTGTAGTAATCTTTTCTGGCGACTATGGTGTAAATAAAAGAAAATTCATTGGAATTATCAAGGCTGATATTTATAGTGCATATGAAAAAGTAATCGACAATAAAACGGGCCAAATATCATTAAAATTCGTTGAAGAAATATTACTTACACCATCCACAAAACTTTATAAAACTGCCGGTTTTTTCCAATCAACCAATTCTCTTGATAATACTGATCTTAATAAATCTTGGGATGTGATGATTTCTGACTATCAAATCAGTAAGTCGGATGGTAAAGCTGCAGCACAATATTTTTATCAAAATTTTTTAGGTTGCGGTTACCCAGAAACAAGTGCCCGCACAACAAAGAATTTCTATGAAAAAACGAGTGAATTTCTTAATGAATTGGATGTCAGCGAGGAAAAGAAAAATGTGCTTAAAAATGCATTGGTTACATATCTTAAACATGAAAAATCGGATGTAATTTCAGCTAAAGATTATGCTGAAAGATTTTTTGATGATAATATTAAGGATCTTTATCTTGAGTATGCTCATGAATCTGGTATACCACAAACCTCTTTCACAAGAGACAACGAGCATATTGAAAGCAAATTAAAAACAAGAAAGCTTAACTTTAGTAAAAATATAAAAATCACAGCCCCTGCGGAAGTTTTTAAAAGCCATATTGTAATTGAATCTACTATAGGTGAACTCGATAAAGATGGTAAACCTGCTGAGTGGACAACAATCCTCATCAAGGACAAGATAACCCTTCAGGAATGAGCTAATTAATGAATGAATTAGAGTTTTCGCAACTTTGGGAAAAAGAACTACCCATGTATAAAGCATGGGGAGATTTTGTCGTCTCAAATATTTGCAAAGAACTCTCAGAAAATAAAGAGCGGGACCTCAATAGCTTTCTCAAGCAACCTGCAACACCGAGAATAAAAGAAAAGACATCTCTAATCGATAAAGCTTTTCATCGAAAAGAAAAATCATACAAAAACCCCTACCAAGAGATTGAAGATAAAGTTGGCATCAGGTTTGTCGTTTTACTTACTTCAGATATAGATGAAATATGTGAAATAATAAAAAGTAGTAATAAATGGCATTATAAGACATCAAGACACTACGAAGAAGAAAGATTAAATACACCATTAATTTTCACGTATCAATCCGTACATTTTATAGTAACTGCAAAAGAATCCTTTTATTATAATGGAGTTATCATTGAACAAGGCATTCCATGTGAGATACAGGTTAGATCTTTATTACAACATGCCTATGCCGAGTTAACTCATGATGCCATATATAAAGCAAAAACTATAGTTGAACCAGATATACATAGAACTGTAGCAAAAAGCATGGCGTTAATAGAAACTACGGATGATTTTTTCTGTTCAGTATCGAAAGCAATTAACACAGCATCTGATGGTTACGCAGGAATTCAGCGAACTTTAGATAATATCTACATGGCTTTAACCAAGAATAGACCAAACAATCAAAAATCGACTTTATTAATTCTAGATACATTTAAAGAAGTGATCAAACCCGATACGATAGAAAGATTACATCAATTTATAGAAGAGACTCCTGAGCTCGAACTACTAATTCAGGATGGCAAAGAAAGGAGTAGTTTCTTTGAACAAAGCGTTGTTATTTTCGTTTACTGGTTAATCAAAAGACGGAGATCTACTTTAGAAAAAGAATGGCCGCTAGATTGGAGGCTAATCCAAAAAATGGCAGCGGATCTAGGAGTTGCACTTGAAAGAAAGACATAAAGTATAAACTATGTAAAATTGTTCAATTCTGATAGATGATATTTAAATCAGGAACAATTACATTAGCTCAACACTAATGTAATTGAATACCATTATATCAATTCTAAATTTTTATATGCCCAAGCTTAACTAAAAATCATTAAGGCCAAACCGGTTATAGTTGCTTCATTAAAGCCTGTTACTACTCATTTAATTGATATCTTGTAGGACGGTTTAGTTTTTTTACCAAACCATCTTGTTCAGCACGTTTCAACCAATCAAGCACTTGCAATTTATTCAACCCAGTGACTTCTGTCAACCTGTCTACTGTAATTGGATGTTCGGCCAATCGCTGTAATTCTGTCCTGAATAGCAGATAAAAGTCTATAGGATTTACATCTAACTCTTTTTCCTCTAATTTTTTTTCCGTAGTTATTAGGTTGGGAGTTTCTTCATTAATAGTAGCAGTCCAATCTTTTTCGAGAGCTTGAGTTGACGATTTCTCTGCAGATCCAATAATTAATTCTGGATGCGACAATTCTGAAAAAAGATCTTGAGGCTCTGCTTTTAACTGCATTTTTGATCTGTCATTATTTTTAAGCAAATTCTCGATGGATAGGTCATTACTATCACTTGGCAACCAATGTCCCCCTTTGCTCACTAAGTCAGCATTAGCTGAATCTAGATCGGTTGTTGGATTGACCCATAGTGGCACCCATCCTTTCTTAAGATTTTCCTCTGCCCCACTAATTGTTCCACCTTTTCGACCAGAATGAATAACCAATGCACTATCCGACAAGCAATAGATATATTTATTGCGAGCCATGGCATTTCCCGCATAGAAACCAGCCTCAGGGTAAAAAGGGGATATTAGCACAACATGGTCATTCATAAGCCCCTTGCGCCATTTGGCACTAGTCGCAGCTTTTAACAGGCTATCTGCCAAAATCCCGATTACAACTCCACCTTGCCTCATTGCACCTAACATGGCTGTTTCGTCTACTCCACGTGCAGCACCAGATACAACAGCTATATTTTCGTCCGCAGCTTTAACGCCGATGTGATCAGTAAAAGTAAGGTCTGATGCATTGGCATTTCGAGAACCAATGACAGCCAATCCCCCTCTATTTAATAAGGCTTTATTGCCACAGCCAAATAAAACAGGGGGAGAGTCTGTTTTAAGCCGATGTTTTAATCTCCATGGATATTCTGGATCAGAACGTGTCACTACCCACAAGCCTGCCCGTTGCCATTTCTCCATAGCCAAAGCGAGGCTATGTCCTCGATTCATCAACTCAATGATCCGATCCGTACTGATACGGGAGTCGTACCAGCCATTCAGTAAGGTTTGAGGATCAGAGTCCAACAAGTCAGCTGGCGTAACTGCTTTTTCTTTCAACCATAGCGCAAAACGTCCCCATTCGGCGTTGGAAAGTGGTTTGGCGTTTTCGCTAGTTGCTTTAGAAAAATAACTAGTCAGAAGTAAGGTCGCCTGGGCTGTTTTTGACAATAAGTTAGATACATTCATGAGTCTTTTACCGAAGATGAAGCAAGTGCAACAGGGTATACTTTACCACTACCTGCGCGTTGTAGGAGTGCTGCGATGACAGTTAACGTCCAGCCTGAATCTACAATGTCATCTACAAGTAGAACCGGTGTGTTAGGTAGAGGTTGATTTATCTCAAAAGCACCGTCCAGATTGCGGCATTGATGGAAACGGTTTTGTTGCCCCTTTTGAGGTTGGTTATCTCTAACCTTGCTGATGGCATCGAAAAAAGGCAACCCCAAACATGCCGCCAAGCGGCGAGCGAAATCAGGGACTAATTGTACATGATTGCGTGAAGGTACACAGCATACCCATTGTGGCGCTGGATTCGGTTGCCAACGCTGCTGAATCATCTCGGCCATAGCAACCACTAGCTCATCATCAAAGTGATCTGCACGTTTATTATCGGCTACTAACCGTCCCCAACCAGCATCTCCCCAGCGAGACAACACTCGACCTTCTTGTGCTCTAATCTGCTGTGGCAAATTGCCGCTGAAGCCATATTGCAAAAAAGCATTAGCTGCTACCTGAGCTTTTGGAGTAATCGGCATTTCTGCATGTTTTAGGAAAGTCCCTGCACGATGTACCAAAGCAGGGTCAATGATTTGATTTATAATTGGTTGACCAATACAGGACGAGCATTTACCACATGGAGTTGGGTCGAGATCGTCCAGAGAACGACGTAGAAATGCCATTTTGCATCCAGTGTCGGTAAGGTACGCTTGAACCTCTTCCCATTCCTGAATACGTTGTCCTGTCAAATGAGCAATTCGGGCATGATCCATTTGATAGCGAACTGTGGTCCTAACCCAACGATTTTCATTTTTAATGATGGGGGCTGGATTTTCTACACTCAGTAACTTAAGTACTTTCTCAATCTGGCCGTGGCGTAGGTTAGTTTTTTCCTCGATGTTGCGGAGTGATAGACCATCATAATTTTCCAACACTCGAAGAATATCGTTAACTTGATCCTCCGATGGAAATGCAGAATCACGGAAAAAATCATGGATGTCGTTATCTTCTATCCCCGACATCAGTACACCTGTTGCATGAGCAATACCGCGCCCAGCCCGACCCACCTGCTGGTAGTATGCAACAATTGAACTCGGAGCTTGGTAATGGATTACAAAACTTAAATCAGGTTTATCATAACCCATACCCAACGCGGTGGTTGCTACTAAAACCTTAAGCTGGTTGTTAAGTAACAATTCTTCCAAGTACTGACGGTAAGCATTGCTGTTCTCAAAACCTTCAGCCTCGATGCTACCGTGGTATGCCATGGCAACTATACCGTGCATGCTCAACCATTCTGCCACCTGCTCGGCATCACGAACTGTTAATGCGTAAATAATGCCTGTTCCATGTAGCATCGGAATAACTTGGGCGAGCCAAGCTAAACGAGATGCCTGATCGGGTAAAGACATTGTATGCAGAGCGAGGCTTTCGCGAGTAAGAGGACCTCGGTGGATTTGTATATCCCCAAGCTGGGCTTGGATATCGTCAACAACTCGGTTATTGGCAGTTGCAGTCGTACCTAGTACTGGGGTGTTGGCGGGCAATTGACGAAGGATATTTACGATACGGCGATAATCAGGACGAAAATCATGACCCCAATCTGAAATACAGTGTGCTTCGTCAATTACCATTAGGGCGATTCGATCGGCAATGGGCTGAAGGACCGTCTCAATAAAGGTATCATTTGCTAGCCGCTCTGGGGAAATGAGCAAACAGTCTATTTGGTTATTGAGAATTCGTTGAGTTACAGCCTGCCAATCCTCCCTATTAGCCGAATTCATTGTTTCGGCAACTATTCCCAAACGCTGCGCTGAATCAATCTGGTTACGCATTAATGCAAGCAGTGGCGATACAATAATCGTAGGCCCCATCTCGCGGTCACGGAAGATTTTAGTACTAATAAAATAAACCGAGCTCTTACCCCAGCCGGTACGCTGTACAACCAGTAGTTTCTGACGACGATTAACCAATGCATCAATGGCTTCCCACTGACCATCACGAAATTCAGCAGCAGGGTTAGCCAAAGCAGTCTGCAGCAGTTGTTGGGCTTGCTCTCGGTTCATTATTGCTCCTTAAGTTGCAATTTTTACGGGTCACCTCTGATGAGGTTGCATAAATGTGCCTTTTGAAGTGGTTTACTGAATTTGGTCATCTGCCGGAGTGCTGATCTCAACAATAACATCAACACAGTCTAAGATGAGACATACTGCAACCCAAGCAACTGCGCAATCCAGATAACGTGACAGTGATCATTTAAACAGGTCACTGCAGGCAGTCATCACTGAAAAAACCATTTGCAATGCAACCTCTTTCAACGCTGCCAATTGTATTTCGAAACCATCCGGGTTGCTGTAATACGTGGTGAATGCGTGCACTGTCCGCCGACTTTGTATTTGTGATGATTAACTGGTGGTAGCTCATTATGATTTTTTCTCTGTGTTGGTTGGAGGAAATACGGTGGACCTCACGCAGGCGCTCTGGTGTCATTCATCAGCCAGTTTGATTCTTCCGTGCTATATTTCCCGATACCACAGACCACACAGTGCTTTTTGCCCTAGTAATGGTATCCGAACCAAGCGCAGTGCCAAGACTGCACGATAACAGGGGTATCCAGCCTGCCTACGATACTATATATCTTTCTGTACCGTTCTGGCGCTCGTCAAATGGCTATTACCGTCGTTGGCGTCAAATATAATCCGACTTCTGCAAGCAGGTGTAAGCCGCCCTTGATGGGCAGACATGACGCCATGTGGTTGAATGGTTTAACGGTATTGTGAGGGGAATAGCGGTGTGGTTGACACACTATGGCGTTGTGGCGCAAATATAGTGCCACCAGCAAAACGATGTACCAAATTCAGCCCTGGCTACAGCCGAATGAGCGTTCATCCCTTTTGTAATCTTTGGTGCGTTCTTTCGCAAAATAACTTAACCGAAACGTCAGTTGGTCATAAGACTCTTTGTAGCCAGCGGAATTAATATCCAGAAAATAAAGTGGATTATCGGGAAAGCGGGCTAACGCCCAGTATTCTGGGTGGTGACTAAGCTGTAAAGCACTCAGCCAGGCCTCTCGTATCAGAGACGCCAGGCCCGTCCCGTCTTCTTTGTAACTCCCCAGTCCATTGAACGTATCGTTATTCACGAACAACACCATGTGGTAATGCGATTTCTGATTAATCTCACCTACCTCCCGAACCCAGGCATCGCGAAGGTGACATGGATATGTTCGTTTACCCTGCTTCAGCTTACTTCTGTAGCGCACTGCAATCTTTGCATCAAGGGATTCAATGAAACGAGATATCAGACCTTGCCGAGTACTGGGCATATCATCAGGAAGACGCAGGTCTACCCGAACTGCCATCGTTCGTGCGTGCTCTGCAGTCGCATTATTTATAACGCGTAGAATACGTTGTAGGTAAGTGGTGTTGAATGGTGCGTGCCGTCTATCGAGACAGATATTATCAATCATATAATTTTCCTTGGGTAATGAATTACGGGCAGGGCAAAGCCTTACCCGTAATGGACTGTTGAAGGGATTAAGGATTTAAAGGGTGATACCAGCCATTAAGTCTGTCGTGTATGAGTAGTCGTATACGGGTGTAGCATTGAGATAATATTGTTTATATATCAGTTGGTTAATTAATATTACCAACCCGTCATGGGTTATGAATTACGAATCTACCAGCACCAAGGGCCGGATGATGGAAAGTGATTGATTTTTACTCCGAAGTTATATGCCCCATATAATAGCTTTCTGGTATACCAATCAATCCCATGATTGCCTGGTACGTATCACTAAATTCGTATCTCCCGACTATATATCCCTTTTCTACATTGAGGGCAGCACTTCTCACCGCAATATGACAGGCCGCACATGGTACATTGCCATTGTGTTGTCGTGATGACCGGTGGGAGTTGTGCCAGAAGGCGCTGTAGCTTAGCCACCGCTGAAGGCTTTGCATTGACGGGGGCCAGATAGGGGCATTGCAACAGTGCTTCTGGTTGTCCCTGAAGTATGTCGTGTTCGAACCAGGGCGGTGACGTTATGGTGGGGGAATGGAAAATCAACGGGCACTGGCAGTGATGGCAGAACCACTCTTCATCGCCTGAATTCAGTTGGCTGACAGCGAAAATCTCACCGGTTTTACGCTGTGCAATATAGCATTTTGGTATCAGCATTATCCGTCCCTCACATCGGCTGGGTGGCACGAATGTAACCGTCAGTCAGCGTCTTCAGTCCCCGGTATGCCCGCTGTTTTACTGCCAACCATTGCGTCAGCGTGTCAGGCAGTGGCAGATGCAGCGCATACCATTCCTCCATATCCTTACCTGTTGCCAGCTCACACCAGCACAGCAGGGTCAGCGCCTGGCGCATACCGGACTGTACATTAAGCCGGAATAACATCTGTAACTGGTCTGCCAGCCGACTTTTCCCCAGTCGATAACATTCGCTGAGCAGCACACCGGGCAGAAGGGCATAATCGGTGTGTTTAGTCAGACCGGGGGCGACAGTACATGATCCCAGTCGACTGGTGCGGGTAACCGGCAGCAGACACTGTGGAATGACGATTTCTGTTACGCTACTGCCTGGCATCGGGCAGGCGGTTATCGCCAGCCTGTGCCACTGCGAGATGTGCTGCTGGCATAAACCGTGGAACAGACTGACGCGGGTAAAATCATCCAGCCAGGCCTGGTAATGGTTGAGTAAGGGTGAATTGTTCATTTCTGATATTCCTTTAATGAGTAACTGACATGCAGCCGTAAGCCTCCGCAAGGAGCGGATATGAGATGGCGCACTGGTTTGTTAACGAACGGGAAAGGGTTTAGTGTTGAGGGCGGGATGCATCAATACGGGCCTGCAGCCAAGCTTCGACTTCGCTTTGTAACCAGCGGGAGCTTCGTCCCAGTTTGATGGGTTTTGGAAATATGCCATCCTTAATGAGTCGGTAAATCCATTTATCGCTGACGCCCAGCAGGCGGGTGATAAAAGCCATATCAACGAACTGGTCTTCGGACAAGGAAGGTTTACTGGTCATGATTTGATTCTCCGGTAGCTAAATAAGTACCGGAGTCGAGTGATGAATTACTACTATCCACTCCGGCATAGCAACCGGTGCTGCTGTAAAAAACTAACTAAACTTCCTCGGTCTGCCCTGTCTGGCGGGCAAATTAATTTCGTTGTATCCCCATATTGGTAATCCATATTTCTGGTCTTCTTTTGTCAGATAGCTGGCTATCCGTCTCAAACTCTGCACATCAACCTCATTTTTTTATTCCACTATTCTGTTTATAGTATCCCTGTGATAACTATCCGCCAGACACCATTTTATTCTTCCTTCTTCCTTCTTCCTTCTTCCTTCTTCCTTCTTCCTTCTTCCTTCGAGATTTTTAACCACATGCTTTTTGCCTCCAGTACAAAAGGGAATGATTTCTTATGATTTTGTTCATTGATATAAAAAATGGCATGTGAGTGCACTGCACCTTCTCTTGTCCATTCTAACGCCCAAAAACAGCCACAGACGCATCTTTGGTTAAAATGGATGGCATTAACTCGCGAAGAACATCCTATATTTCAAGGGCGGAATTACGGATATACCTATTGATTCCTTTCCGGTAACTGAAGTCCATGCGAAAAGCCCGAATCTTTGAGTAACGTTCCAGCATCTGATTAAGGTGGTGATTAATCATGTTGAGAAGGCAATCATCAGGGATAATATTCTGGAAAGACGGGTAGTGTTTTTGTATTTCAGTAATCCTTTGGTTTTTGCTCAAAGGATTACCTAGTACTGTTTTTTTTGCAGGGAAGATAACGCGTGGAGGAACAGGTACTGAATGTAAATATGTTGAAGCACGGTCCAAGGGTAAAATGGGGCATGGATGATAAAGGGCAGGCACTATGCACTATATTATTAATTAACCTTAATTATCGAAAACAACACGAATGCGATATCAGCAATCGCATCGGGTGTCATCTGATGTTGCGATTGTCACGAAGTGTGCGGAGGTGCTGACCCTATCAGAGTAGCAGAAATCCTGATGAAGGAATGACGCAGGTCGTTTGATTTGCACTCCCCAACGCATGGCAACATCACGAATGTCATGTCGTTGTTGTTTAACTTCACATGCCAGGGGCTTCATACTGCAGTCCCATATTGGTAATGGTAGTCTGAGGAAGGGAGTACTTACAACCTGTTGATAATTAGTGTTTTGCCACGCGCTATCTTACTACGAATCTACTACGAAAAAAATACATTGATTCATCATTACTCACTCTTAAAATTACATTTTTTCCTGTTGATTGCCTATGGTTTTACATCATAATGACATCATTAATGGAAACTGAATCTGGGTGAATAATGAGCAAAGAGAAGGCGCTGGGCGCTCAAGAAAAATACAAGTTATTAAAAAAGAAGCTGAGGTGGCTTGATAAAAATCCCCGTGCCGCATGTTTCTATTTTTTCTATATTGCTCGTTTTCTGAGTGAGTGGAGGTCAGCGGTTGTTCGCCAGGATCATATAGACGAACCCAGTCAGATATCTGCTAGGGCTTTGGGGACGGAGTCAATTGAGCTAAGTATTGAAAAAAATAAAGCAGCAACACTTCCAGGAATGATGCCAGAATTTAATTTTAATCAAACAAATGAAGGTAAGGGTTATGAAGGTGATGAGCTGTTAGAAAACATATTAAACACAAACCTTGAATCAGCTTCTGAAAAATCAACCCTGGGTAAAATGTCCATTCCAAAAAAGATGATGCCGCCAGATTTTTATTACGCCAATGGGATTTACTCACCATTCATGAGGGAAATGGCAACTGGAGTTGATGATGTTTTTGAGTGTGTATTAAGAGAACTCTGTGATGCAGAAACTGAAACCCGGCGCAAGCTAATAAAAGCAATAAATACTGCATGGGGACAGGCCTGTGGTGACTTTCCTGAAGCTTTTTCATGGCTGGATATCAATGATGAAAAACAGTGCTTGTGGGTATGGAACCTGATGAAAAAGAAGGCGGTTTGCCCTCCGATAAATCCGCTGAATAACTATCAACGCTGGCTTTTTATTTGTGCTACTTTTGATCAGTGGGAGGGCTGGACTCATGAGCAACTGAGTTATTTAAAGGGAAATCGAAAAAAAATGAGTCAGAACTTCGCTGATTTACTGACGCTTCCGCGCTCTCCCCTGCGACATAAAGCAGTCCTGATGGGTGAACTGGAAAAAGCTTGGGATCAGAAACTGTTTCGCAGACAGTCTAAAGAGAACGATATGATAATAAAAATTTCAGCCAGAACTAAAAAGAAACTCGCCAGACTGTCAGAAATATATGGAGAGTCTGAGTCAGATTTAATGTCCTCACTAATTGAACGTGAGTATGCCGGATTAATGGTAAAAACAGAAAAAGTCAGGGCGCATTCCTGATCTCTAATCGATTGCGCGGGTTTATCTGAAAAAGAAACAGATATATATCATTACCCTGAACATACCTCATTAACGGCTGAACTCCATTGTTCTGCCGTTTTTTTATTTCAGAGGAACCGTGATGAAAAAATCTGAAGGTTTGCAGTCGCTGCAGCAATCGCTTTCTGGCCTGCCGCAGTGGGCATCAGAGCGTATTCTGCAACAGGTAAACCAGCTTACTCACTATGAGCCGGTGATCGGCATTATGGGGAAAACCGGGTCGGGTAAATCATCACTCTGTAATGCGCTGTTTGCCGGAAAAATCTCTCCGGTCAGCGATGTGAGCGCCTGCACACGCGAACCTTTGCGCTTTCGCCTGCAAGTTGGCGAACGCTTTATGACCATAGTAGATCTGCCCGGTGTCGGTGAAAGCAAAAGTCGTGATGCGGAATATACTGCGATGTATCGCCAGCAACTGACGCAACTCGATCTGGTACTGTGGCTGATTAAGGCCGATGATCGAGCGCTGACGGTGGATGAGCATTTTTACCGTAAGGTAATAGGTGAGGCATACCGGCATAAGGTGTTGTTTGTTATCAGTCAGTCCGACAAGGTTGAACCCACCTGCGGTAGTGAAAAGTTGTCTACAGAGCAGAAACAAAATATCAGCCGCAAAATCTGTCTATTGCATGAGTTGTTCCAACCTGTAAACCCTGTCTGTGCGGTGTCGGTACGTTTGCAGTGGGGGCTGCGGGTGATGGCTGAACGGATGATTCGTTGCCTGCCGCGAGAGGCCAGTAGTCCGGTGGCGGTACAGCTTAGTGCGCCACTTCGTACCGATGCCGTTAATAAAAAAGCACGTAACGATTTTGGTGAAACGGTCGGCTCGGTACTGGACACAGTAAGTTCCATGCCCCTGATACCGGCTCCGGTTCGGACAGTTATCCAGTCTGTACGCGACATCGTCGTATCAGTCGCTCGTGCAGTCTGGAATTTCTTCTTCTGAAAATTAACCCTTCTAATCCGTAGTTTCCTGAGCCCTGCCGCGACCTTTCGGCGGGGCTTTCTGTATTTATTTTCCATCATGAGGAGTCTGCTTATGACCCGTCTGGCTTCGCGCTTTGGCGCAGCAAATCTTATCCGTCGTGACCGTCCGTTAACCCACGAAGAGCTGTTTCGTGTAGTGCCCAGTGTCTTCAGCGAGGAGAAGCATGCGTCACGCAGCGCACGGTATACCTGGATACCAACCATTACCGTTCTTGAAAATCTGCAGCGTGAAGGCTTTCAGCCTTTCTTTGCCTGCCAGACCCGTGTTCGTGACCCTGGGCGTCGCGAGCATACAAAGCACATGCTGCGCCTGCGTAGGGAGGGGCAAATTACCGGCAAGCAGGTCCCGGAAATTATTCTGCTCAACTCCCATGATGGCACCAGCTCGTATCAGATGCTGCCGGGATTATTTCGTGCCGTATGCCAGAACGGACTCGTCTGCGGTGAGTCGTTTGGCGAGGTGCGGGTGCCGCACAAAGGGGATGTCGTGAGTCAGGTGATTGAAGGGGCGTATGAGGTGCTGGGTATTTTTGACCGTGTGGAAGAGAAGCGGGATGCCATGCAGTCGCTGATGCTGCCGCCACCTGCACAACAGGCTCTGGCACAGGCTGCACTGACGTACCGTTTTGGTGAGGACCACCAGCCGGTGACAGCACCTCAGATACTCTCCCCACGCCGTTGGCAGGATGAGAGCGATGACCTGTGGACCACATACCAGCGTATTCAGGAGAACCTGATTAAGGGCGGGCTCAGTGGCCGGAGTGCAAAAGGCGGGCGAACACATACCCGCGCCGTGCGTGGTATCGACGGAGATGTGAAGCTCAACCGGGCTCTCTGGGTGATGGCGGAAGCTATGCTGAGTGGGTTTCTGTCCTGAGAGTGTTATCGCCATGTTGGGAAGGGACACTCCCTGTCCGTTTTACCTCCAATGGATTGAGTGTTTTCTCACCGCATTCCACGGAGTACCGCGTCGGGCCTGCCTCCGGTGGCAGATAAAAAATAGTTCATTCCATGTCCATACCCTGTCCGCCCCCCTCTTTAGAATCATTTCATATTCAGTCAGTTAATTATTACGGAGATCCGAGATGACACAGGCAGAGCGCCGTCACGACCGGCTGGCTGTCAGGCTGTCACTGATAATCAGCCGCCTGGTTGCCGGTGAAACGCTGAACATGACGCGGCTTGCTGCAGAGTTTGGTGTGTCAGTCCGTACCCTGCGACGGGATTTTCGCGAACGGCTGATGTACCTCGACCTTGAGTATCGACGGGGGCAATGCCGCCTGCGCAGTACTGGTGGAGGCGTACAGGGTGAGCTGGATGCGCTGACTTTTGCTCACCGGGCAGGACTGGCCGATATTTTTCCGGGGCTGGACCGGCGTCTGGCGGGCATGCTGCTCACTGCAGGAGGGATGCCGTGTCTGGTATGGCAGCCGCCACAGTCTGTGTCACCGGCCAGCTCACTGGTCTTCTACCGTCTTGTCAGTGCCATTACCTCCTGCCAGCGGGTACTGCTGCTGGCCGAGGGAGAGCGCTGTGACGGGCTGGCTCCGTACCGCCTGATATCACTCGATGGCTGCTGGTACCTCACCGGTGAACTGAATGGGCATATCACCGTGCATCCTCTGGCGACCATCCATGCGGTGACAGTTCTGAACACCACTTTTACCCCGCGAAAACGTTTCAGCCAGTTAACCACACAGGCGGGCTTTATTCGGGCCCTTCCGCACTTCAGCTGTATTCGCGAAGTCCTGTCGCCTGGACCCTCTGAGGAGGAGCAGGGCAGCACAATGATTTAATTACCTCTGTTAAGAAGGAAAAACAATGACCTGGCATTACGAGAAAAATGGCATACGTCACGACAATGTGACCGAGGACGATATCACTGGCCTGATTGCGCGCGGTGAACTCACCGCTGCCACGCTGGTGTGGCGACAGGGCATGACGGATTGGCAACCGGTCTCCGCCACCCAACTGGCTTCAGCGCTGCTCCACAGCACCACACCACCAGCGCTGCCGGGGAACCGCATTCCGGGTGGAGTGGTATGGACGCTGGCATTTGCTCCTTTCATTGGTTATGCGCTCGAGCTGTGGACGGCAGGGCTGAACGGAATGTCTTTTGACGAGGCATATGAGGCTGTTTCGGGCGGGCAGTACTGGTTTATCACGCTGCTGCTCAATATCGCTCTGGGGTATCTCGATGAACGACGCCTGCGTAAGGCCGGAGTGGATACCACCACGTTCGGCAAACTGGCCTGGCTGGTGCCGTTCTATTTGTGGCGGCGGGCGAAAAACCTCGGTCAGAAACCGGCTTACTTCTGGGTATGGCTTGTGATGCTGGCCCTGACCGTATGGGCCTGAATCACCGCTACCTGATACTTTCTCTGTTAAGGACCAACGTAATGAAAACACTGATTAAAATACTGGGCATTACCGGCAGCCTTCTGCTTTGTGCAGGGGCTCAGGCCCAGCCCTATAACCGGACGCTACCTGCAGTCGTCAATGACAACAACGGGAATATTTTCTGGTGTGATGCGCATCGTCAGGTTACCGGAAAATGCGAAGCCATGTCTGTTGACCGTCAGGGCGGGATGGTCACGGTGCGCTCAGCACCTTTTAAAGACTGCGAAGGCGGCCTGTGGGGCTGGATAACTATCATGCGCAACGATGTGTCGAAGGGATTCACCATTACTCCGGATAAGAAATTCGGTCTCACCGTAAAAGATCTGTGCCGTCCGGGCACGGTAGTGACCTTTAAGCCCAACCAGAAGAAGCCGGAATATGACGACCTGGTGGCACTTTACCAGGGCAAAGAGCTGTTTCGCTACCGGCGTTTCTGATAACACCCGATATCAATCTCTCTCATTTTGCCCGACAGCGGGCTGGATTAATTCAGGAAGAAAACCATGCTGAAAATGATGACCTCTGCTGTACCCGCCCTCATTCTGTCACTTGCCGCATTCAGTGCCAGTGCTGCTCAGCTTCCGGCAAGCCTTATGGATAAAGACAATCCCGGTCAGGAATACTGGTGCCAGGGAAACGATATCAACACCTCCATGTGCTCACTGACAGGTGTCAGCGACGACCATAAATTTGCTCTGATTCACGACCTGCCGGGCCCGGCCTGTGAAGACTTAAGCTTCGGGGTTATTGATCTGGTGCGTCAGACCGGTGTCAACATTCCTTACGACGGTGGTGACTGTAAGGGTGATGTGCAGGCCGGTTTTGTGCGAGGCACGAAAGATAATGCCCTGTATGTGAAAATTGTCCGGGGCAGTAAAACCCTGCGGTTGTATAAGGTACAAACCGGTTACTGATAATTCCCTCAACCTGAATACACCCACAGCCCCTGACGCGTCTGCGTCAGGGGCTTTGGCTTTTAAGGTACACCGAATGCCTGAATCTCACATGCTGCCACCGGGACCTTTTACCCGACAGCAGGCCGAAGCGGTTACCCGCCGGTATCAAAATATCGCTATTGAAGACGACCAGCGTAGCCACTTCCGCCTGGTGGTTCGTGACTCTGAAGGCCGAATGATCTGGCGGGCGTGGCGCTTTGAACCTGATGCCGGTGAAGGGCTTAACCGTTATATCCGCAAGTCAGGCATCCCCAGAGCATCCTCCTCCTGACCACACCCATTCATCATCCCTGTATGTCCTTTATTTCCCATACGCCAGCCATCGTTGCTGGCGTTTTTATTGACGGAGAATATCCATGACGACACAAACTCAATGCGAATTGATGTCCGCTAATGAACCTCAATTTGACCTCACTGCAACACCAGTACCTGACGAACAGCGCCTCGATTTCTGGCCGCTGTATTTTGGCGCTATCCCGCAATGGATAACGCTGGAACCCCGTATTTTCACCTGGATGGACCGCTTCTGTGATGAGTACAGTGGTGGTATCTGGTCCTTTTACACGCTCAGCAATGGAGGCGCGTTTATGGCCCCTGATGCTGAGGGGGACGATAAATGGCATCTGTTCAACGGCATGAACGGCAATAGTGCGGAAATGAGCGCAGAAGCCGCTGGTATCGCGGTCTGCCTGATTGAATATAGCCATCACGCCTGCCGCATCGAATGCGATGCCATGACGGAGCACTATTACCGCCTGCGGGATTACGCTCTGCAGCACCCTGAATCCAGCATCATTTTGCGCATTATTGATTAAGGATACTCATGATGGAACAGTCACTTATCCCACAGGCTACGGCACTTCCATTGGCCGCACAACGCACGGTAAAACGCGCTTTAACGCTGCTTGACCGACACCTGCGCGAAACAGGTGTGGCATTCACCTCCACTCAGGCTGCCCGTGACTGGCTGAAACTGAAAATGGCGGGGCTGGAGCGCGAAGAGTTTATGGTGCTGTATCTGAACCAGCAAAACCAGTTGATTGCCCATGAAACCCTGTTTGCCGGTTCTATTAGCAGTACCGAGGTACATCCCCGTGAGGTAGTCAAACGCGCCCTGTACTTCAATGCGGCAGCAGTGATACTGGCGCATAACCACCCTTCCGGCGACACCACTCCCAGCCAGGCAGATAAGACCATAACGCAGCGTCTGGTGCAGGCGCTTCAGCTTGTTGATATCCGTGTACCTGACCATCTCATCATCGGTGGCATGCAGATATTGTCGTTCGCTGAACACGGTCTGCTTTGAGGTATGACATGAAAATTATCAGTAAACGCCGGGCGATGACGATTTACCGTCAGCATCCGGCCTCACGCATTTTTCGATACTGCACCGGCAGATACCAGTGGCACGGCAGTGTCTGTCATTACACCGGTAAGGTAGTTCCTGACATTCCCGGCGTGCTGGCGGTATACGCCGAACGCCGCCAGGACCGCAGCGGACCGTATGCCTGCCTGATGAGTATTACCCTGAACTGACAATAAATGAGAAGCCCGATGAGCAGTAATGTCACATGGGGACTGCAGCGGGATATCACGCCACGCCTGGGAGCCCGTCTGGTGCAGGAGGGCAACCGGCTGCACTATCTGGCTGACCGGACTAGTATTACCGGTAAGTTCAGTGACGCCGATTGTCTTAAGTTGGATGTGGCATTTCCGCATTTTATCCGTCAAATGGAATCAATGCTGACCACTGGTGAACTGAATCCCCGTCATGCCCACTGCGCTACCCTGTACCACAACGGTTTTACCTGCGAAGCCGATACCCTTGGCAGTTACGGCTACGTATACATCGCCATTTACCCCACTCATAGTTAACTACTTTCACAAGAGCAAATATGAAAACGCTACCTGCAACAACTCCGCGGGCGGCGACGCTATGTCTGTCGCCCGTGGCAGTCTGGCAAATGTTACTGACACGCCTGCTGGAACAGCACTATGGTATTACGCTAAACGATACGCCGTTCAGTGATGAAACGGTTATACAGGAACATATCGATGCCGGAATTACTCTGGCTAATGCCGTTAACTTTTTGGTGGAGAAATATGAATTGGTTCGTATCGATCGCAAAGGATTTAGCTGGCAAGAGCAGTCCCCATATCTTCGGGCTGTAGATATTCTGCGGGCACGACAGGCAACTGGTTTATTGCGACGAAACCGTAATAATTCTGCATGGTGAATATTGTAAATTGTCTTCCTGACCTATACAGCCGATCTTTCTTCCTTGTTTTTTCATTACATAATGCACCTGCCGGTATTGGGGGGCTTTTATACGGAAAAAACATGCAAACTGAAGCTTTAACTGACCGAAACATGATCCCAGGAGCGTCCATTTATGCTACCTCTCGATAGTAAAACTCCATGGCTGAAATGATGCAATCGGGTATAATCACATCGCCATCTTTGAGTTGGTTTATGTGCTGCGTTAAGCGCTGATTTTTGAAAGAAAATAGTTGAGTATATAACTGAGTATATGTCATTAATGCATCAACAATTAATCATTTGTAATTCAGTTGATTAACTTTGAAATTCGAGTCCGGCCTTCGGCACCAAAAGCATGTAAATGGACCTCAACTGAGGTCTTTTTTTATGTCTAAAATCCGATATTTACCCACTTTTCCCGCTATATTAACTCTCTCAAGGTCAACCGACATCAACGTACATCTACCAACACCTGTTGGTACAGATGATGGTATTTCCGATTCGATAATGCTTGTACCAACAGGGAGGGGATAAGCATGGCTCTAACAGATATCAAAGTCAGAACAGCCAAGCCAATGGATAAGCAATATAAGCTGACCGATGGCAACGGTATGCATCTTCTCGTCCATCCTAATGGTTCTAAGTACTGGCGTTTGCAGTACCGTTATGACGGCAAGCAAAAGATGTTGGCACTTGGGGTTTACCCTGAAATCACACTGGCGGATGCCAGAGCACGTCGTGACGAAGCGCGTAAGCTGCTAGCGAATGGCGTCGATCCAGGAGACAAAAAGAAAA
>ERZ773228.1595-NODE-1595-length-23285-cov-5.306414_pt1 | contig 23285 bp, 19 predicted proteins | sample MGYA00580524_ERZ773228 | MGnify/ENA primary metagenome ERZ773228 (study PRJEB29015, sample SAMEA2737768) | human gut metagenome | biome: human gut; feature: human-associated habitat; material: faeces | place: China | collected 2012 ... | reverse complement strand
CTTGTTCGGGCAGCCGGCGCAGCGGCGCACAAGGGCCGTGAGCTCACCGAGCGCGCGCTGCAGCCGCGCGTAAGCCGGACTCTCGCGGCGCTTGCCGGCAGCGGCGGCCTGGCGCGCCTCGTCATGATGGATGGGCCGCGGCGGGGCTACATACGTATAGGCCCCTGCGGCAAGGTCAAACACGCTGCCGCTGTAGGGTGCGTCCGCGTCATAGCCGTACTCGCCGCACAGACAGGCGGCAAACGCCGTGCAGGCATCATCGTCGCCGTGGTTGACGAACACGTGCGCGGGCTTGTGTTCCATGGCGTTGATCCAGTCCAGCAGCCCCTGCTTATCCGCATGGCCGCTCACGCCGGGCAGGACGGTGATCTCCGCGTGCACGGCGATCTCGTCGCCGAAGATCTTCACGCTCTCGGCGCCGTCGTGCAGCTTGCGGCCGAGCGTGCCGACCGCCTGATAGCCCACAAACAGCACCGTGCACTCCGGCCGCCAGAGGTTATACTTCAGATGGTGACGGATGCGGCCGGCGTCGCACATGCCGCTCGAGGAGAGGATGACCTTGGGCGTCTTGTCGGTGTTGAGCGCCATGGAGTCCTCTTTCGTGACGGCGGTGTGCAGGTCGTCAAAATACAGCGGGTTGACGCCGCTGCGGATGAGCGCGCAGGCCTCGTCGTCGAGAAAGCTTGTATCCGTCTGCAGGAAAACGCGCGTGGCCTCGTTGGCGAGCGGGCTGTCGACATACACGGGGAAGTGCGGGTGCCCGTGCACCATGCCGGCGTCCTTGATCTGGCGGATGAAATACAGCAGCTCCTGCGTGCGGCCGACGGCAAACGACGGGATGACCACGTTGCCGCCGCGGTCGAGCGTGCGCTGAATGCAGTCCGCGAGTGCGGTCAGATAGTCCACGCGCGGGCCGTGACTGCGGTCGCCGTAGGTCGACTCGATGAGCACGTAGTCCGCGCCCGAGACGGTCTGCGGGTCGCGGATGATGGGCTGGGCGGTGTTGCCGATGTCGCCGGAAAAGACGATCTTCTTTTCCGTGCCGCCCTCGGTGAGCCATGCCTCGATGCACGCGCTGCCGAGCAGATGGCCGACATCCGTGAAGCGGATGATGATGTTCTCCCCGACCTGAATGCGCTTGCCGTAGCCGCACGGGCGCAGCAGACGCAGCACGCCCTCCACGTCCTCGAGCGTATACAGCGGCTCGGGCGCCGGCTGGCCGGCGCGGGCGGCCTTGCGTCCCTTCCACTCGGCCTCGGACATCTGGATGTGCGCCGCATCGCGCAGCAGGATGCCGCACAGGTCGCACGTCGCCTCCGTGGCGTAGACCGTGCCGCGAAAGCCCTGCTTATACAGCAGCGGCAGGTGGCCGGTGTGATCCATGTGCGCGTGCGTGACGAGCACAAACTCGATCTGTGCCGCCGGGACGGGGATGGCGATGTTCTCAAACAGGTCGCGTCCCTGCTCCATGCCGCAGTCGATCAGGCCGTAGTGCCCGCCGATCTCAAGCAGGGTGCAGCTGCCGGTCACCTCGTGGTCGGCGCGGATAAATGTCAGCTTCATGGGCTCGCTCCTTCCGGTTTTCTTTCCCTGATTTTAACACACCCGCGTGCCGAGCGCAACCGCGGCGCGAAAAGTTCACAAATAGCGCCATACCCCGGCGGGGTTCTTCGTCCCGCCGGGGTATGGCATTGCTTATTCACGTTCGAGCCGCAGCAGGGCCTCGCGGTACTGCACCGTGACCTTGTCGCTCCAGCCGCACCAGTAGTCGATCGCCTCCGATGCGTGCCCACTTGTCAGCCCGTCGAGCACCGTGCGATACGTCGTGCACAGTTCGCGCATATCCAGCGTATACGCCACGATGTAATACGTCACGTGTGCAAGCTCGCGCGACGAGCGCAGCAGGACGCGAAAGATCATGTTGTCCGACTCGGCAAACATGCACACCAGAAACTGATTGACCAGGTCCAGAAATTCCGGCTTGTCCTTCTCGCCGTCCGGTGCGTAGGCGATGGCCTCCATCCGCTCGAGCAGCCCGTACAGGTGCCGCATCTGCTCCGTTTTGGGGTTGCGGCTCATCCAGCGGAACCAGCCGAGCGCGACCATTTCGCGCAGCTCCAGAAATGCGTCCACCAGCTCCGGCTTCGGCTTGCCGCCGTGCGTCATGATGGCGGCCAGCGTCTCCAGATTCGCCTGCTCCCAGTAGGGCGCAACATAGGTCGCGTGCCGGGGCACGACCCGCAAAAAACCCAGCCGCTCCAGCTCCTGCAGACCGAGATGCACGTTCGTCTTGCGCAGACCGTACTGCTCGGCCAGTTCGCTCTCCGTCGGCAGCCGGTCGCCCGGCTTGCGCTGTCCGCTGAGGATCTCTTTGAGCATCCGGTCAAGAAACCGCTCCCGTTCCGACCGGTTTTCCGTTTCCTTTTCTTTCGTCATATTCTCTTTTCCCCCCGAGACCTCCTGTAGATGCTACGCATTGTATTGCATTTTTCGCCCGGTGTAAAGAGAAAATAACAAAATTTTTAAGATTTTCCCATCACTGTACAAAAAACGGGACACTCCGTATCGGAGCGCCCCGTTACCCTTGAAGTATCTAGCTTTTCAGGTGATTATGGGCAGGCTGCGAAACCGACGGCCAGCAGCGTCTGCGCGAGGATGTACGTGAGCATGACGACGAAGTTCTGCTTCGTGGGCTCGGCCTTCTTGACAAAGAGCATGTCACACAGCGCGCCGTCGGACGCGAGGAAGAACGTCGCGCCGAAAAACGCCACGAGCTTGCCCCACCAGAACGCCGTCAGCAGCGGCAGGATGAGGCTCACGCTCAGCACGCAGAGCATGAGCATATATGCCAGCGACAGCGGACGCAGCGCGCGCGGAATGTTTCTGCGGCTGTTGGCGTACACAAACGCGGCACCGGCGGCGTAGACCGCGCTGATCACGACGATCCAGACCCAGCCGACGCGAATGACATAGTGCGTGTAGATAAAAATCAGGTAGCACACGTGACCCAGGAAGAACGAGGACGTGCCGAGGACAAAGAACTTTTTCTTGAGCGGCCAGAGCAGAAACAGATCGCCCAGGCAGCCAAACAGCAGGCCGGCGACCACCCAAAGCGACGGCATGCGGGCAAAGGCGAGGTAGGCCAGCGCGATGACCGGCATCAGCGCGACCTTGGTCGGCTTGCGCAGGTCGTCATCGCCGCGCCAGCAGCTGATGAGGTGCACGATGGCGAGCACCGCCAGGAACACCGGGAACACCCATTTTAATACGATCATCTTATCCCATCCTATCTCCAATCAGAATGTTTTCGGAATCCGTGCAAGTTTACATCTCGTTCATTGACACGGTATTCCGATGCAATTATAATAGATTTGGAACTTTATCGTCAATGACTATTGGCAATATTTTAATATTTAATATGCTTGAAGGTGTCCGTTCGTGCTTTATTACCTGCTGTGGATTCCCGCCGTGCTCAGCACAGCGTGGATTTATTTTTTGTCCCCGGCGCTGAGCTACTGGTGGCTGCTGCCGGTTTTAATCGGCTGCTTCGTGGCAGCGAACCTCGTGTACGTGCTGCTGATGTTTGTCTGCACGTGGTTTGCCGGCCCGAATAAAATGTATGCGCACATCAGCCCGTTTTATCATGCGCTGACCATGGCGCTCGACGGGTGGATTCTCGCGCTGTGCCGCGTAAAGATCCACGTGGAGGGGCTCGAGAAGGTGCCGACGGACACGGAATATCTGTTCGTGAGCAACCACCGTTCGAACTTTGATCCCATGGTACAGTGGTGGGTGCTGCGGCGCTGGCGGCTCGCGTTCGTGTCCAAGCCGTCGAATATGCGCAAGTTCGTCATCGGCCCGTTCGTGCGCCGGTGCTGCTTTTTGCCGATCGACCGCGAAAACGCGCGCAACGCCCTGACCACGATCAATGCCGCGGCAGACCTCATCCGCGCACACGAGTGCTCGTTTGCCATCTATCCCGAGGGCACGCGCAGCAAAAGCGGTGAGCTGCTGCCCTGGCACGCCGGCTCGCTCAAGATCGCACAGAAGGCAGGCGTCCCCATCGTCGTCGCAACGATCGAGGGCACGGAGCGCATCGCGCACAACGTCCCCTGGCGGCGCACGCACGTGTATGTGCGCATCCGCGAGGTCATCCCGGCCGAGACCGTCAAGGCCACGAAAACGACCGACCTCACCGAGGGCATCCGCAGTAAAATGCTCGCCGAGCTGGGCAAATAACCCTGAAAAATCAAGCATTTTCCTCGTCCGCACGCTTGCGGGCGAGGATTTTTTATACAGGTAAGATAATATGTCACATTTTTATCAGAAATGTTGAAATTTGTCGAAATATGTCCTATAATACAGGCTGTCCTCAAAGACCACAGACAGGAGGTTTTTTGCAATGACAACCCACAAAAACATAACACGGATCCTTGCGGTCCTGTTGGCCGTACTGCTGTTCGGCCAGCTCGCCGCGTTCCAGATCCCGGCCTTTGCCGCGGACGTCGTGCCGGACGTGCACGACGGTGCGGCCTACATCCCCGACGACGCGGACGTCAATGACCTGCTCAGCCAGACGCTGCTGAGCAACTACAGCGATGTCGGCACGCAGGAATGGGAGTACAAAGCGACCAGCACGCTGTCCGGCGGCGCGACCAAATGGGTGCCCGTGACCGGCACCACTGCCGGCATCATCCCCGCGCTCACGGCGGGCAAGGCGGGCTTCCCCGCGCTGGATGTGCTCGGCGTGAGCTATCCTGCGCTGGACAGCCAGTCTCCCGCGCAGGACTACGCCGTGCGCCTGAAGGGCACGACGGAGGTCTACACGTTCACGAAGCTGGCGCAGCCCGCGGATGCGGACACTGATACCCCGGCCGATACGCCGGCGCAGGCCCCGGACACCACCCCGGCTGACACGCCGGAGGAACCGGCCGACACACCGGAGACTTCTGGCGAGACCTATCAGGTCAACATCCCCTACACGGCGAACGGCGCCATCGACTTCGATGCGCTGCGCGCCGCCATCGTCGCCGCCGTCCTGCCCGATGCGGACGCCGCGTCCGTGACCGTGACGCAGCAGCACAAAGGTCTCATCAAAACCTATTGGGTCGACCTCAAGGGCGGCTGGGCCGGTGCTACGAAGGTCTCTGCCGTCAGTGCGGGCACCTATGAAATGAAGCTCACCACGAGCGGCACGGAAGCCATCGTCACCGTGACGCTGACCGACGCGCGCACGCAGGCGAAGATCGTGCTCAAGGAGGGCGTGTCCGTCACCTACACGAAGGACGCCGCCGCCATGCGCACGCAGATCCTCGACAAGCTCGTCGACTGGTCGCAGACCACCGTGAGCAAGGAAGCCGCAGCCAAGAGCATGGTCATCGAATATAAGACCAAAGGCTACCTGTCGAACACAAGCACGAACAAACTCTCCCCGGAACTCTGGTTCCCGATCGAGGGCGGTAGCGTCACCATCTACACCGCGCCGAGCATCGGCGCCGGTGAAAACCAGAAGATCCGCGCGAGCTTCCCGACCACGGCGGACTACCACGGCTGTGACGCAGCCGAGGGCACGCTCACGGTCGACAAAGCCAATGTGCGCGTCAAGGTGCAGGCGGCCGCCATCTCCGCCGGTGAGACCCTGACCACGCAGCAGTATGTGACCACGAACCCGGAGGACACCTTCGCCATCTTCAAGGTCTACAGCGGCGTGACGAGCGGCCTGTCCGGCATCGTCTACGTGCAGCTCCCGGAGAGTATGGTATCCGAGACCGCGCTGAAAGTGCTTGACCCGATCGTCAAGCCCATTCTTGGCAAAACACTCACCGAAGCGCTGCGGGACGGCACAACCGTCGGCGAACTGCGTGCATTCCTGAAAGACAATCAAAAACTGCTGGATGGCGCGGCCGATTTTCTGAAGCTCATCGGCGTGGATATCACTGCGTTCACGAAGCTGGTCGACACTCTCAACAGCCTGCCCAGCGTGTTTGACAGCACGCGCGTGGCCTTCGGTTCGCCGAACCGCGCGGGCATGTACCTCGTGACGGCCATCGCCTCGAACCCGAATTACAACCCAGGCGTCGGCACCGGCGTGCTCGTCGTGAAGATGCACATCTCCGGCGCAAGCCTGAGCTGGAACAACAGCGAGACGACCTATGCCGTCAGCGCGCTCAAGGCCGATACCCTCAATGCCACGCTCATGCGCGGTGACAGCGCCGCCGACAATCAGGACGGCGTGCACTACCGCTACATCGGCTTCACGGCCGCGCACAAGCTGTATGTCAGCAGCAAGGCGCCCACCGAGGCCGGCACCTACCGCCAGACCGCCTATATCTTCGGCGGCAACGACATGGCAAAGTCCATCTCCCGCACCGTGACGATCACGGCGGACTGAGCCGCAGCAAACTGCAAAAAAGCTCCCGGAGCACTGCTCCGGGAGCTTTTTGTTCTGGATAGGGACTCAGTGGCTGTCGGCCATGCGGTAGCCGACGCCGACCTCGGTGAAAATGTACTGCGGCTCGACCGGGTTCGGCTCGATCTTGCGGCGGATGTTCGCCATGTGCACACGCAGAAGCTTGTTGTCCCCGCCGACGCCGGGGCCCCAGAGCTCCTTCATCATGGACTTGTAGGTGAGCACCTGCCCGGCGTGCCGGCCGAGCAGCGCCACGATCTTGTACTCGTTCGGCGTCAGGTGCGTGTCCTCGCCGGCGAGAAAGACGCGGTGCTTGTTGTAGTCGATGCACAGGTCGCCGACACGGTACTCGCCCGTCATGGCCAGACCGTCGCTCGTGCCGTCGGTGCGCGTGTGGCGCAGCGCCGTGCGGATGCGCGCGAGCAGCTCCACCGTGCCGAAAGGCTTGGTCAGGTAATCGTCTGCGCCCATATCGAGCGCGGCCGCCTTGTCGATCTCCGCGCTGCGGGCCGAGATGATGATGATCGGCATCCGGCTCCAGGTGCGCACGGAGCGGATAATCTCGCTGCCGTCCATATCCGGCAGGCCGAGATCCAGCAGCAGCACATCCGGGCAGTGCGAGGCGATCATCTCCAGCGCGGTCTTACCGTCAGGCGCCAGCAGGATATCATATCCGTGCGAGCGCAGCGCCGCCTGCAGGTACTTGCTGATGCCGGGATCATCCTCGACGATGATGATTTTATCACGGATCATGTGTTCGATTCCTCCTCCGCCGGCAGCCAGAAGCGGAACTCCGCGCCGCCGTCGATCTTGTTTCTTGCATAAATCTCGCCGCCGTGCGCGCGCACGATCGCGCGGCAGACGCTCAGTCCGATGCCCATATGGCGGCTGCGGTCGGACGCCTCCACCGCGCCGAGCGGCAGATAGCCGTCAAAGAGCACACCGAGCAGCTGCGGCGGGATGCCGTCGCCGTTATCGGCCACGGTCAGCCAGATGCGGTGACCCTCGGCGCGGATCTCGATGAAGATCTTCGTCGCCGACGGGCTGTGCTTGGCGACGTTCTCCAGCAGGTTGAGCAGCACCTGCTCGATGAGCGTGGCGTCCATCGGTGCGAGCACGATCTCCTCCGGCTTAGTCACGTCGATGGGGATGTCCGTGCCGCAGTTTTTGCGAAAGCGCCGGATCGCACTGCCGACGATCTCCTCGACGACCTCGTCCGATTTCTCGATCACGACGCCTTCATCGCAAAAGCGCGTAACGGACAGAATGTTCTCCGACAGGTGCAGCAGCCACTGCGCGTTCTGGTGGATCTCCTCGACCATGCCGTGCCCCTCGTCCGTGAGCGCCTCGTTTTCCTCCACGGTCGCGCTCAGACCCATGATGGCCGTCAGCGGCGTGCGGATATCGTGCGACACGCTGCGCAGGAGATTGACGCGCATGCGGTCCCGTTCCGCCTCATAGCGCAGCTGCTCCTGCCGCTTGATCTGCGTCGTGAGCGTGCTCACGAGAACGCTCACGACCAGCATGACCGCAAACGTCAGCGGGTAGCCATCGATCGACATGTTGAATTCGTGAAACGGGTAGGTAAACAGATAGTTCACGCTCACCACGCCGACGGCCGACGCCAGAATGCCGGGCCAGTACCCGGTTGTAAAGCGCGAGACGAGCACCACCGCCAGAATGAACACGGAGGTGGCAAACGGGTTGTTGTCGTCATAGCAGGCAGACAGCAGCTCGCACACGCCGACGGCGCAGCCCATGATGAAAATGAACATGATCGTATCGCGCAACCACTGCGGCATGCGCTTCCATGCTTTCTGCATAAGCACCCCTCTTTCCGAACAGCCGTCTCGGCTCCACTGTCAGCATAGCACATTGTCTGTCCAAACGCGACGGTCTTTGCAGCCTCAGGCGCATTCTTTTCCGCCTTCTTAACGGCTGCGCAGCGTTTGAGCCGCTGTTTTCCGGAAACTTAGCGCATAGATTCCTTATAATAAAGTATCTTCACAGATCCCGTCCGGACCCCGGCCGGGGCATCGGGGGAAAGGAGGCAGTCACATGATCTTTGCAGCAGTTGGCGGCGGTATGATCATTACCTGCGGCGCGTTTGTGTGGTACATCCTCAAGCGCTGATGCGCGCTACCGCGTCGAGGGAGAAAAAACGGAGAACATAAGTGATGTATCCAGATCTATCACGACAAAGGCCAGCCGGAAGCGGTTTCCGGCTGGCCTTTGTCCTATTTTTTCAGCGAACGATCGCCTTCGTGCACAGCCAGTCGCACCAGTCAAGGTCATACTTGGCGTAGACATGGGTGCTGTCGCCGCTGGCATCGGCACGCAGATTGCCGTTTTCGTCGTCGAAGAGCTCGTTGATGTCGATGTAGAAGATCGTCTTGCCGTCGGCGAGTGCGGCGAGCTTTTCGTTGAGCTTGTCAATGCGGGGGTTATTGAACGTTGCGTCCGTGCTCGAGCGCGAGGGGCCAACGTGCAGGTTCGCCTCGACGAAGATGATGGCGTCCGGCTGCGCGGCGCGCACGGTGTCGATGAGCGAGGAGAACTTGGCCGTGATGTCGTCGAGGTCGTTGCCGAGCTCGTTGATGCCGAGCATGATGTAGACCTTGCCGAACGTCTTCTGACTCAGCAGCTGCGGCAGCGTGACGGTGCCGACATTTTTCACGGCGATGGCCTTCGTCTGCGCAACGTAGACATTCAGGCCGACGTCGGCAAAATACGTCGCGTTTTTCAGGCTCCCGTATTCGGCGATGCCGACGGTGCGCGAGTCGCCGATGAAGAGCGCGTCGTCAAAATACGAGGCATCCACGGTCGTGAACTGCAGCGGCGTCGGCTCCGGCGTGGGCGTCGGCTCGGCGGTCTCCTCCGGCGCCGCCGTGACGGCCGCGGCCGGCTGCTTGCCGACACTGCTGCGGTCGATCAGGCCGCGGATGAGAAACGGCGCCGCCGCGATGGCGGCCACCAGCAGCAGGATGAGGAAATGTTGCGGTTTGATGCGTTTCATACGTCAGCGCTCCTTAGAATCGGAAATACATAAAGGGGTCGTTCATGCCCTTGCTCAGGCAAAACAGGCACAGCCAGAACAGCACGGCCAAAATGACCGCCCCGGCCCAGGTGCCTTTGAGCCGGCGGTACACATACGCCGGCAGCGACGTCGAGCACAGCAGACCGAGCACGAGGAACACCCCGTAGGTCTTGCCGTACTTGAGAAAATCGAGCGGGTAGGCCGCCGCGTGCGAAAACAGCGGCAGCAGGCGGCCGAAATATGCGCCGAGCTGCCCCAGATCCGACACGGAAAACACCGCCCACGACAGCGGGATGAGCACGAGCATATACAGATGCCCGAGCACCGGCCAGCGGTCGAGATATTTCTTGAGCCAGAGCTTTTCCACGACCAGGATCACAAACAGGCCGAGGCCCCAGAGCAGGAAGTTCAGGTGCGCGCCGTGCCAGAGCCCGGTCGCGAGCCAGACGACCAGCAGGTTAAAAATCATGCGCCCGCGGCTGCAGCGGCTGCCGCCGAGCGGGAAATACAGATAATCGCGAAACCACGTGCCCAGCGTGATGTGCCAGCGGCGCCAGAACTCCGTCATGCTCAGCGCGAGATACGGACAGCGGAAGTTCTCCGGCAGGTGGAAGCCGAGCATCCGGCCGATGCCGATGGCCATGAGCGAGTAGCCCCAGAAGTCAAAATAAAGCTGGAACGAATACGCGAACGCGGCCATCCACGCCAGCGGCGTCGAGAGACTCTCAAAGCCGATCGTGGTCACATCGCTCCAGAGGCCGCCGAGCTGGTTGGCGAGCAGAATCTTGAGCGCCATGCCGAACACGAACAGCTTCAGCCCGTCGACCGCCTGCCGCAGCGACACATCGCGCGCGCCGAACTCCGGCTGCAGCTGCGCATAGCTCGCGATCGGGCCGGAGACGAGCTTCGGGAACATGGTCAGGTATGTGCCGAACGTAAGCAGTGAGCGCTCCGGCGCGACGGTACCGCGGTAAACGTCGATGAGATAGCCGCCGGCGGAAAACGTATAAAAGCTGATGCCGACCGGCAGCGCCCAGCCCAGCAGCGGCACGGCCGCCTTGCCGCCGGACACCCAGCCGAGCACACCGTTGACGCCGGTGAGCAGGAAATTGAGATATTTAAATAGGAACAGCCACAGGAAATTGTAGCACAGGCCCACGATGAGCCACAGCTTCGCGCGCGGCTTGTCGCGCGTGATGGCAAGCCCCAGCCCGTAGTTGACCAGCACAGATGCGGCCAGCAGCGCAAAGTACGCCCACTGACCGTCCAGCCCGATGACATAAAACACACAGCTCCCCACCAGCAGCACGGCATTGCGCGCGCCGGCCGGGCGCGACGGTGTCAGATAATACACCAGCAGAAACGCCGGAAAGAAGCAAAACAAAAACGACAGGCTGCTGAAAACCACGGACCCTATCCTCCTGAACCCTCGACAAACCTGCAAAAACAAAAAATTTCGCATGAAAAGGGTAGCATAAATTTCGGCATTTGTGTGCACTTTCCGACAAAAAAACTGCACAAACTTTCTGCCCGTTATTTGGTGGTTTTCGTGGGTGGTGCTGCACGGGCAAAAATGCACGGCAAAAAGTGCCGGAAAAAGCAAAGTCTCCGGCGCTGTGCGTTTCAGCGCCGGAGATGCTTCTCTTTTCTCAATATCCGATGGGCCGGGATGTCTGCGTGTCAGCTCAGGAGCACTTCATCGGACTCGACCTGCGTGCCCGCCACCTCGGCGAACTTTTCGAGCAGGTCCTGCTTCGTGAGCTTCTTTTTCTCCTCGCCGCCAATGTCGAGGATGATGTGGCCCTCGTTCATCATGATCAGGCGGTTGCCGTGAACGATGGCGTCTTTCATGTTGTGGGTGATCATCATGGCGGTGAGCTGGTTCTCGCGCACGATGCGGTCGGACAGCTCGAGCACCTTGGCCGCCGTCGCGGGATCAAGCGCCGCGGTGTGCTCGTCAAGCAGGAGCAGTTTCGGCTTTTGCAGGGAGGCCATGAGCAGCGTCAGCGCCTGGCGCTGGCCGCCGGAGAGCAGGCCGACCTTCGCCGTCATGCGGTCCTCAAGGCCGAGACCGAAGCTCTTGAGCTTCTCATGATATTCCTCGCGCTCCGCCTTCGTGACGCCCCAGCGCAGCGTGCGCTTCTTGCCGCGGCGCGCGGCGAGGGCGAGGTTCTCCTCGATCTGCATGTTCGCGGCCGTGCCCATCATGGGGTCCTGGAACACGCGGCCGATGTACTGCGCGCGGCGGTACTCCGGCATGGCGGTCACGTCCACGCCGTCGAGGATGATGCGCCCGTCGTCCACCGGCCAGACGCCCGCAACGGCGTTGAGCATGGTGGATTTTCCGGCGCCGTTGCCGCCGATGACCGTCACGAAATCGCCCGGATTCAGGTGCAGCGTCAGGCCGTCGAGCGCCCGTTTTTCATTGATGGTACCGGGGTTGAAGGTTTTGGAGATATGGTCTAATGTCAGCATATCACTTGTCTCCCTTCTTCAGGCGGTGGAATGAGCTTTTGGCCTGCCCCTTGAGATACGGCACGGCCAGGAACGCGGCCACGATCACGGCGGTAAAGAGCTTGAGATCGTTCGGGTCGAGCTTGAGCCAGAGGATGAGCACCATGACGAGGTAATACACGATGCCGCCGAGGATGACAAAGCTCAGGCGCACGGAGAAGTTGCAGCCCTTGCGGAAGAACGCGTCGCACAGCACCTCGCCGATGATGACGGCGGCGAGGCCGATGACGATCGCGCCGCGGCCCATGTTGATGTCGGCAAAGCCCTGGTACTGCGCCATCAGGCCGCCGGAGAGCGCGACCATGCCGTTGGAAAGCGACAGGCCGAGCACCTTCATGGCGTTGATGTTGATGCCCTGCGCGCGGCTCATGGCGGGGTTGGAGCCCGTGGCGCGGATGGCGCTGCCCTGCTCGGTGCCGAAGTACCAGTAGAGGAGCGCGATGAGCACGGCTGCGAGCAGCAGCCCCTTCCAGATCGCGCCGGGCACGCTGCGCAGCGTCAGAAACAGGCTGTACTTATCCGGGTTGACCGGAGTGTTGGCCTTCATGCTCATGATGCGCAGGTTGATCGAGTAGAGCGCGAACTGCGTCAGGATACCGGCGAGGATGGCCGGGATGCCAAGCTTCGTGTGCAGCAGGCCGGTCACGAGACCCGCGAGCAGGCCCGCGACCACGGCGGCCAGCAGCGCCGCCCACGCCGGCCAACCGGCGATGATGAGCATGACCGTCACGGCACCGCCGGTGGTGAACGACCCGTCGACCGTCAGATCGGCGACGTCGAGCAGGCGGAACGTGATGTACACGCCCAGGGCCATGATGCCCCAGATGATGCCCTGGGCGACGCCGCCGGGCAGACGCGAAACCAGATTCGGCAGGCTCAGGGACGCAAGAACCAGTGAATTCATAAAATTACCTCATCGTGTAGAGTATCCCTGCCGCAGAAACTGCGGCAGGGAGCCGGGAATTTGTTCGAATGATCAGCCGATGGCCGCGTAGTCGCTCGGGATGGTGAGGTTGTAGAGGCTAGCCATCTCGGGATTGTACTTCTTGACCGGGTTCGGGTAGTACTCGATGGCCATGGTGGAGATGTCGGCCTCGCCCTTGAGGATCTTCACGGCCATCTCGCCGGTGGTGCGGCCGAGCTCGTAGTAGTCGATGGACAGCGTCGCAACGCCGCAGCCCTTGCAGATGCCCTCCTCGCCGGCGACGATGGGCTTCGTGGCAGCGCCCTTGATGGCCTCGGCGCAGGAGGCGGCGGTGTTGTCGGTCGGGACGTAGAGGACGTCGTTGGCGTCGCTCGCCGTGCCGGTGACGGAGACGACGTCGTTCGTATCGGCGAAGGTGTAGATTGTGACGGTGCAGCCGGCCTTTTCAAGCGCGGCCTTGACGACGTCCGCCTGGTAGACGGAGTTCGGCTCACCGGAGCAGTAGATGATGCCGACGTTCTTGGCGTCCGGGAACAGCTCCGTGATCATGGCCGCCTGCTGGTCGAGCGGGGCCAGGTCGGACGTGCCGGAGATGTTGCCGCCGACCGTGCCGGAGATGTTGCCGATGCCGAGCGCAACGCCGTACTCCGTGACGGCCGTGCCGAGGATCGGGATGTCCTTCGTGGCGGCGGCCGCAGCCTGCAGCGCGCCGGTCGCGTTGGCAAGGATCAGATCCACGCCGCTGGACACAAAGCCGTTGCAGATGGTGGCGCAGGTGGGCGTGTCGCCGGCGGCGTTCTGCTCGTCGAAGGTGACGTTGTCGGCGCCGAGCGCGTCGGTGATCGCATCGCGGAAGCCCTTGGTGGCCGCGTCGAGCGCCTCGTGCTGCACGAGCTGGCAGATGCCGACGGTGTAGTGCTTGCTGCCGCTGGCCTTGTCGCCGCTGTCGCTGCCGCAGGCAGCCAGAGAGAGGACCATGACCACGGCGCAGAGCAAAGCAGTGAGTTTTTTGATGTTCATCGTTTTTCCTCCTTAAAGCGTTTCCGGAAATGAAAAAAGCCACACAGTCGTCTGTGCAGCTTTGTCAAAACCGGATCGGGAAGTCTCAGATGGTTCTGGTATGTTTGCAGCACAAACGACTATTACCCTCAATAAAGTAATAGTAGGAATATGCGCTTGCAAATCGGACCAGACGCATGTTTGCGGCCTCCTGTAGTGAAGATGTTCATACTTTAGCGCTTTTAGCCGATGAAGTCAACCCCGTTTTCAAAAATTCCTCACTTTTAGCATTTCGCACAATTATCCCGGAGCGCGCCCGTACATTTCCGTCATTTTTCTCCGTCGGGCCGCGCCATTGACGCTCCCGGGCAGGTGTGCTATATTAAACAATAGTATATTTGAGTATATTTGCTTTCGAAGGAGGCGCGCCATGAAGACACCGCAGCAGCTGCTGCAGCAGACGCTGGAAGTGGGCGAATGCCTGCTGCCGGACGCATCCGGCAGCCGAAAGCCGTACCCGACCGTGTTCGTGCACGGCCTGCTGGGCTGGGGCGCGCGCGACGCGCTCTACCGCGCGGTACCCTACTGGGGGCTCGCGGCGGGCGACGTGCCGGGTTATCTCAACGCCTGCGGGTATGACTGCCGCGCCGCCTCGGTGGGCATCATCTCGAGCGCGTGGGACCGTGCGTGCGAGCTCTACGCCGAGCTCACCGGCGGCACCGCCGACTACGGCATCGCACACGCGCGGCGCTTCGGCCACGCGCGCTTCGGTACGGCGTATCCGGCCCCGCTCGTGCCCGATTGGGGCGCGGACAGGCCCATCGACCTCGTGGGCCACAGCTTCGGCGGCGCGACGGTGCGGCTGCTCATGCAGCTGCTCGCGCACGGCTGCCCGGAGGAAGTGCAGGCGGCCGAGGCCGCAGGTGAGACGCCCTCGCCGCTGTTCACCGGCGGCAAGGCGGGTTGGGTACACGCGCTGGTTGCCATCGCCGCGCCGCACGACGGGTCCACGTTTCTCGACGTGCAGCCGGACGCGGCCAACGCGCTCTCAACGCTGTTTCTGGGTGCGGCGCGCGCACTCGGCATCTCGGCGTTCAAGGGCGTGTATGACTTCCGGCTCGACCAGTTCGGCATCCGGCGCGACCCGGACGAGCCGCTCACGACGGCGGCGCTGCGCATGCTAGCGCAAAATCCGCTGCCGGCGGGCGACAACGCCTTTGACGACCTGCGCCCCGCGGGTGCGCGCGCGCTCAATGCGCGCATCCAGACACTGCCGGACACGTGGTATTTCTCCATCCCCTGCTGCCGGACACTGCCGCGCCTGCTCACGCACGACCAGAAGCCCGACACGGCCATGACGCCGCTGCTCTGGCCGTTTTCGACCGCAATGGGGCGCGATGGCGCGGGCATGCCGCGCAGCTGGCTGCCGAACGACGGGCTGGTCAACACGATCTCTGCCCGGCACCCCAGCGGCGCGCCGCACGCAGACTTTGTGCCCGGGCAGACGCCGGCGCGCGGCGTGTGGCAGGTGCTGCCGGTTGAACCGCTCGACCATCTGGCCGCGATCGGCGGCGTGCTGAACAACGGCGTCATGCGCACACGCCTGTTTTACCGCCGGGTCATGGCGCTGCTCGACGCGGCCGCCGCGGCCGACGCCGACTCGTGATCCCCGCCCGAAACCGGGCATACGATACCGCAAAGTGCACAAGATAAGATAAGGAGTGTATGGATTATGGATTCTATTGAAAGCTATCTGCGCAAGCTGATCGTCGCCTCCGTGGGCGCGGCCGACCTCGGCTGCGAAAAGCTCGGCAAGCTGCTCGACGAGTGCGTCGCCCGCGGCGAAGTGACCGTGGAGAAGGGCCGTGTGCTCAACGAGGAGCTCAAGCGCACCTGCAAGCAGTCCGCCGCCAAGGACGAGGCCGAAAAGCCCGCCGTGGACGTGGACGCCATGAGCGCCGACGAGCGCGAGGCGCTGCTGCAAAAGCTGCTGGCCATGAAGGAAGAGGGCTGATGGCCGGCCCCGCTGCCGCGCAGATCGACGAGGCGAAACGGTTTGCCGAGATCGTCGCCATTCTGCAAAAGCACCACCTTGTCCAAGGGCTGACGCCGGAGAAGGTGCGCGATATTTTCGTAGACCTCGGGCCGACGTTTGTCAAATTCGGACAAATTCTGTCCATGCGTTCGGACATTCTGCCCAAAGAATACTGTGCCGCGCTCGAGACGCTGCGCACGGACGTGACGCCCATGCCGCTGACCGAGGTGGAGAACATCCTCACGCAGGCTTACGCCCGCCCGTGGCAGGAGGTCTTTTCGGACATCGGCATCCGGCCGCTCGGCTCGGCCTCCATCGCGCAGGTGCACGCCGCGACGCTCACGGACGGCCAGCGCGTGGTCGTGAAGGTACAGCGTCCGGACCTGTACGACATTATGAGCCGCGACGTGCGTCTGCTCAAGCGCGCCGCCGCACTGCTCAAATACACGCCGCTCGCGAGCGCGCTGGATTTTCACGCCGTGCTCGACGAGATCTGGCACACCGTGCAGGAGGAGCTTGACTTTACGATCGAGGCAAACAACATCGCCGAGTTCAAGCGGCTCAACGACGGTGTGGCCTACGCCGACTGCCCGGCCACGTACCCGAAGTGGTGCACGAAGAACGTGCTCGTCATGGAGTACATCGCCGGCCACCAGATCGACGATGCCGACGGCCTGCGCGCCGACGGCTATGATCTCAATGAGATCGCCGTCAAGCTCGTACACAACTATATCCGCCAGATCACGGTCTACCGCTTCTTCCACGCAGACCCCCACCCCGGCAATATCCGCGTGCAGGGCGGGAAGATCATCTGGCTCGACCTCGGCATGATGGGCCGCATCAGCCCGCGCGAGGCGGAGCTGTACATGGGCATCATCCGCACGATCTATGAGCAGGACGTGCCCGGCCTGACGCAGACGCTGCTCGCACTCGGCAAATACGACCGCACGCCCGATCAGCAGGCGCTCACGGAGCGCATCGGCATCTTCCTGCACAAATACGAGGCCATGCCGATGGCCGATATGGACATGGGCGTGCTCGTCGATGAGTTCGTGCAGATCCTGAACGAATACGGCGTGTCCGTGCCCGGTTCGCTGACGATGCTCGGGCGCAGCCTGCTCGTCATTCAGGGCATGCTCACGAGCGTGTCGCCGGATGCAAACGTCATCGAGATCGTGGCGGAGTACGTCAAGAACACCGCGCTGAGCCGCGAGCACATTGAAAAGAAGGTCAAAACGCTTGCGCAGCAGCTCGCCCGTTCTGGCGAAAAGCTCACGGTGCTGCCGGCGCAGCTGTCGGCTTTTCTGAGCAAGGCCAACGCTGGGCAGCTGACCGTCAACGTGAAAAAATCGTGGTCGGACGCGGCGCGCGCCGCGCAGTCGAAGCTGCTGAACCGGCTCATCTTTGCGTTGCTGGACTGCTCGCTGCTGTTCTGCGCAGCCATCACGTGTCTCGCCCCGCTGCCGCGGGTGCTGGGGCTGCCGTGGCCGGCGCTGGTGTTTTTCGCCGCCGCCGTCGCTGTCACGATCGCGCTGTTTGACCGCCGGCATTGGTCGGTGTGAATGCCGCAATATGCACGCAAAGCCGCCCGGAGGGCACAGCCTTCCGGGCGGTTTTTGATGATAGGGGAGATTTTTTATGACCATTCAAGCGCTCCCGGATGCGTTTTCCGTCTGCAAGGTCGCGGACTATACGCTGGTCGACCGGAAAGCGGTGTTTTGCTTCTCGGGGCAAACGGACGCCGAGCGCTCGCTCGTCTGCCGCACGCAGGATGTGCCGGACAATGTGACGGCGCAGGAGGACGGCTGGCGCGCGATGCGCATCACCGGCACGCTGGATTTTTCGCTCATCGGCGTTCTGGCGGGCATTTCCGCCGTGCTGGCCGAAAACGGGATCGGCATCTTCGTGCTCTCAACGTATGACACCGATTACATTCTGACAAAGCAGGAAACCTACGCCCGCGCACTGCAGCTGCTCGCGCAGGCGGGATACCGGATCATAGAATGATCGCCCCGGCCGGGGCGGTCATTCTTTCTTTTCAATATCGCCGCGGCGGCGCAGCGCGTCCAGAAACGCCGTGCAGCCGAGCACGAGATCGTCATACGTCGTGCCGAAATCGTCCGTATACCACGGGTCGGCGATGCCGCGCTGCAGCCCCGCGAACGACAGCAGCGGGCGGATCTTCCCATCCGGGTCGTGCGGGAGGATGCGGCGGAGGTTGCGCGCGTTGTTCTCGTCCATCGTCAGCAGCCAGTCATAGGCATCGTAGTCGCGCGGCGTGACCTGCACGGCGGCGCGGTGGCCGACCGGGATGCCGTTGGCGCGCAGCTCAGCGCGCGCGGGCGGGTAGACGTCGTTGCCGATCTCCTCGCGGCTCGTCGCCGCCGAGGCGATCTGAAACTGTGCCGCGAGCCCCTGCTGACGTACCATTTCCTTGAGCAGATACTCCGCCATGGGGCTGCGGCAGATGTTGCCGTGGCAGATAAAGAGCACTTTGACCATTGGGATCGCAATTCCTTTCGACCGGGATGGCCCATTATAGCACACCGCAGCGCAAAAGCAAACGCGGGGCGCAAGCAGCTGCCTGCGCCCCGACTTTTTCTTTTCCCTGCGTCCTTACTGCGCCCGCTCCGCGCACTGCCGGAGCGTGAGCCCCGCAGCTACGAACGCCAGCGCGAGCAGCGCCACCGCCGCGCACAGGCACAGCGTGCGCAGCGCGCCGTGACCGGCGGCCAGCATGGCGATCAGGCAGCCGACGGACAGGATCGCCGCCAGCGCCGTACACCACGCCACGGCCTTTCCTCTCCCGTGGCCAAGGCACACGCCCGCGAGCGCAAGCGCACCGGCCGCGAACAGCGCGATGCAGATGCCCGTCCAGACCGCCGCCTCTGTGCGCGCAGTGTCCATATCCGCCGTGTAGAGGTCCTGCGCAAGCGCGCAGATGTCGCCATAGCTCGCGGACGAACCGGCGCGTGCGCGCAGTGCCTCGTCCTGCATGAGCACGGTGATGCCCTGCTCCAGCCGCTCGGTGTCGTCCTCATACGGGGTGAGCGCCGCGAGGTCCTGCGACAGCTGCTGCCGGTTCGCCGCCAGCGTCTGACGGCCGGAGGCCAATGTGCCCGCAGCCGTGTCGAGCTTGCTCTGCCCGGCCGCGATCTCGGCCGCCGCAGCGTCGAGCGCCTCCTGCCCGGCGACGAGCTGCGCCTGTGCATCCTGCAGCTGCTGCTCCGCCGCGGCGATCTGCGCCGCACCGTCGGCCAGCTGCGCCCGCCCGGCCTCATACGCCTGCACGAGCGACTCAATGGAGTACCCGGTGCCGACCAGCTGCGTCTCATAGAGCTGCTTTTGCGCCGTCACGCCCGGCCAGAGCAACGCGGCTTTGGCAAGGTCGCCGCTTGCGACCGCCGCGTCATACTCCGCCTGCCGGTCGAGATAGCGCTGGTAGGCCGGGTGCACCGCGTCGTATACCGGCTGGATCCTGGCGAGCTGCGCCTGCCCGGCGGCGTATTCCTCCTTCGCTGCGGCAAGCTGCTCCTGTCCGGCGGCGTAGTCCGCCTTGCCCTGCTCGAGCTGCGCCTGCCCGGCGGCATACTGCGCCCGGGCCGCGGCGAGCTTCTCGCTGCCGGCGTCATACTCCGCCTGCCCGCTCTGGAGCCGGCTCTGGCCGACGCTATCCGTCACGACGCCCGTGGCAAACGAGAGCTTGAGCGCGTCATACGTCTCCTGCTGCGCGCCGAGCGACGCCGCCAGCTCGCCGAGCGAGCGGGCGTTGTCGCATAGCTGCGTATCAGCCTCCACGCGGTCGGCCCGCTCCTGCTGCGTGCGCACAACGCTCCATGGCGACACGGCCATGACGAACACGGCCGCCGCGAGCAGCACCCAGCGGGCCGCGCGGCTCGCCGAGGTCAGCGGCAGACGGCGCTGCGCAGGCAGCGCGGTCCGGCGCACGAAGGTGTCGCCCAGCAGCAGAAGCTGCGGCAGCACGAACAGCACGAGAAACACCGTGATGAGCGACCCGACACCCACGAACCGGCCCATGCCGGCCACCGCACCGGACGAGACGCGCGCGCCAATGAGCAGCCCGGCGGAGATGAGCATCGTGCCGGAGGTGATGATGGTCGGGAAGGCGAGGTTCAGCGCCGTGATCATGGCCTCGCGCGGGCCCTGATCGGCGCGCGCCTCGGTATAGTGCGAGGCAACGACGATGGCATAGTCCACGTTGCAGCCCATCTGGATGGCGCTGGCCACGAGATAGACCATGAAGAGCACGTACTCGCCCGTGAGCACCGTGATGCCGAAGTTGATCCAGATGCTGCCCTGAATGACGAGCGTGAGCAAAATGGGCATACCGAGCGAGCGGAACGTGAACAGCAGCACGAGCATGACCATGAGGATGGACATGGCGCTGACCATGACGTTGTCCTGCGTGAACGTTTGCTCGGACCCGTAGGCGGACATGGCGTCGCCGACGAGATAGCTGTCGGTGGGGTAGTACTGGTGCACGACGGCGTGGATGCGGTCGAGCAGAGCAAACGTCTCGTCCCCGTCCGAGGCCGCGGCGAGCGTGAGCACAAGCCGGTGGTACGACGCGCCCTCGAGCTGCGCGCTGGCGCGCGTGAGCTGATCACCGAGCGCCGTGACCTGCGCCGCCTGCGCGTCGCTGAGCGTAACGGTGCCGTCGGCGATCTTGTCATTCAGGAACGCAAACAGCTTCAGCAGCGGCACCTGATAGCCGCGCAGGTCCTGCGCAGCCGTCTGCGCAGCGCCGTTTTCGGCCGCGTAGAGGGCGAAGAGCGCCTGCGCGCTCGTGCTGTCCACGCCGCTGAGCTGCGCGAACGTCCGGTAATCGACCGCGTCCGCCAGCCGGTAGCCGCCGGCCGCCTCCGTGCCCGCGATACCGACGGCGCTCTTGACCTCCGGCACGGCCGAGAGGGCATCGAGCAGCGCGGCCTCCTGGTCATAATCCCCGGCCGGGACGACGACGGCCAGCACCGTCTCGTCGCCGAAGTCCGCCGTGATCGCCTGCGACGCGGTGCGGTTGGCGTCCGCGTTGTGTGTTTTGAGCGGCGCTTCGCTGTAGACATAGCTCACATGGTTGACGCCGACACACGCCACAACCAGCACGGCCGCGAACACGAGCGGTACCGCACGGCGCGTCCGCCACGCGAGGCGGCCGATGCCCGAGATCTTCGGCACGAAATTGCGGTGCTTCGTCTTATCCATGGCCGGGCCGAGCTTGAGCAGCAGCCCCGGCATGAGCAGAAACGCCGTCAGGAGGCTGATAAAGATCGCCTTGATGAGCACGATGCCGAGGTCGCGCCCGAGGCCGAACTTCATAAACGTCATGGCTACGAGGCCCGCGATGGTCGTGAGGCTCGAGGAGCTGATGACGGTGATGGATTTGGCCAGCGACTCGATGACCGCCTCGCGCACCGGCAGGGTCTCGTGCGCCTGCTTGTAGCGGTTGCAGAAGATGATGGCGTAGTCCACCGACATGGCCAGCTGCAAGAGGATGGCCACAGCGTTGGACACGAACGAGATCGTGCCGAAGACGAAGTTCGTGCCCTTGTTGATGAGCGCCGCCGCGAGGAACGTGATCAGCAGGATGGGCACCTCGGCATACGTCGAGGACGTGAATGTGAGCACCGTGACGAGAATGATCGCCACGATGACGAGCAGGCCGCGCACCTCGCCGTTGATCTGATCGGAGACGCTGTAGCCCTCGGCGGAATAAATGTACGCGCCGCTGCCGTCGAGCAGGTCACGCAGGGCCTGCACGGTCTGCGCGCACGTGTCCGAGCCCTCGAGGTCCGCCAGACTGACGGACAGCAGCGCGCTGCCCGCGTCGTTCATCGTGTACGTGCAGCTGTCCACCCCGTCGACCGCGCGGATCTGCTCCGCCGTGGCCGCGGCGGTGTCCGCGTCCGTGCCGCGCAGGAGGATCTTCGCCGACCCGTAGGTCTGGAACTCCTGCTCCATGATGTCCAGCCCCTGCCGCGTCTCGGAATCGGCCGGCAGATAGGCCGCGACGTCGTTTTCGACCTTCACCCAGCCAGACGCGACCGCGGAAAAGACCAGCAGCACGGCAAACACGATGAAAAACAGCCGGTAATGGTCGACGATCCATTCCGATGCACGGTACAGCGGGGACGGTTTCTTGTTCATAATGGGATCACCACTCCTTGCCCCGACAAAAACGCGGGGGTTGACTTTTTGATAACAGAAAGATAAGCTGAAAAATGATAAATTACAAATATCAGTTATCATGAAAGTGTAAGATATTTATCGCTTGTTCCGCTCGTGTCGTTTGTTCGATATGATACGATGGGCGTAAAGGAGTGCAGAATCATGGAAAAAAAGAAAGATCTGCGCGTGCAGAAAACCTACAGCGCGCTCATGGCGGCGTTTGAGGCGCTGATGGCCGAGGAGACGTTCGACGACATCACGGTCAATGAGCTGTGCGCCCGGGCACTCATCCGCCGCCCGACGTTCTACTCGCATTTTGAAGATAAGTACGGCTTCCTGCGCTTTTACCTCAACGAGATCCAGTGGCAGATCGAGAGCGAGGCCGACGCCGCGACCGACTTGCCGGTCGAGCATTTTCAGCGCTCGTGGCGCGCGCTCATCGCCTTTGTAGACGAGCACCCGGCGCTCATCCGCATGGGCCTGCGCAGCAAGTCGCTGCCGATCATTTTTGAGATCATCAGCGAGCATGTTTTCGCCAGCTCCAGCCGGCGCGTGCGCGCCTACTGCGGCGCCGTGACGGACAGCCCCGCGCTGGCCGACACGCTGGCGACGTTCACCGTCGGCGGGCTCATCCAGAACCTCAAGCGCTACCTGACCGAGCCGAACCTCGACCCGGACGCGCTGACAGCGGAGATGACCACCGTCTTTGAGCACCTGTGGAATTCCTTCACGCCGGAAGCAAAGGGGGCCACGCCATGAAGATCCTGCTGGCGGAGGCCGACGGCGCGCTGGCCGGGCGGCTGTTTCACCTGCTGGTCAAAAACGGCTACCAGACCACGGCCGTGAAAACCGGTCAGGCCGCGCTCGACGAGATCGGCAGGAGCTATTTTGACATGGTCATCGCCGAGGCCTCCACCCCCGCCGTGGACGGCTGCGCGCGGCCGGCAGCCCGACGCCCGTGCTGCTGCTCACGGAGCGCGCGCACGGTGAGGCCATGCACCAGGCCTTTCTGTCGGGCGCGCACGACTGTCTCATCAAGCCAATCGATGACAACGAGCTACTGCTGCGCATCACGGCGCTGCAGCGGCGCACGCAGACCGGCGGCGAGCGCTGCCGCAACCTGAGCTTTCTATCTTCCACCACTCTTGACCCAAAACGCGCGAGCGCGGCAGTCCATTCG
>ERZ773228.1587-NODE-1587-length-23350-cov-3.416441_pt1 | contig 23350 bp, 19 predicted proteins | sample MGYA00580524_ERZ773228 | MGnify/ENA primary metagenome ERZ773228 (study PRJEB29015, sample SAMEA2737768) | human gut metagenome | biome: human gut; feature: human-associated habitat; material: faeces | place: China | collected 2012 ... | reverse complement strand
GTATGCTTCTTTATTCCCAGAGATAAAAAAATATTTCACGAAAGATTTTAAGTTTCTTGCGAAGAAAGATGACACGGACTTTTCGAGTGTAACACTATTATTATCTTATTATTATTTCTTCTATACAAGCCAGACAATGCTCCAGCTCAATCGTTTTTGCAGCATGGAGAGACGAACCATACCTCTTTATTTCTGTGTTCAGTGGGAGAAGGTTTCTAAAAACCGTGAGGTATTTAAAAACGGTTGGAAGAGGATAGAGGACAGAGCATCGGGTATGTTTTCTCATGCAATTCTGCTTGAAATGCTTAATCAGACTGATTCTGACAAGCTGTATTGCTACGATGATCTGCTTAATGAATACAACGCCCTGTCAGACGACGAAAAGGCACGTATGTTTGAAGAGATAGAAGCTCTGAAGAATAAGTACCGTACCGAATGTGCAAAGCCTGATGGATTCACATATGAAGAAGGTAATTATTGTGGTGGGGATTTGAACAGCCTTTTAAAAGGGTTCTTTGAGGACATTATGCTTCAATTTGCCAATACAACTCGCAATAAAGCAAACAAAGACTACCCCAAGAGTTTCATGGATTTCTGCAAGAACGTATTTGTCCAGAGGCGCGGTCAGGCTGGTAATGTCCTCGCAATGACCGAGGAACAACTTGTGCTTATGACAAAGGTCACGATAGGCGACAATGACAAAATGCGCCTGAACGACCTGTTCAAGGGATTTGAGCAGCGTGGCTTGTTCTTTGATAATTCCTCGAAGGATTGTATCGTAGAGTTCTATGAGAAACTGAACCTCATAGAGAAAAAGAGTGATAGTGGAGATGCACAATATGTTAAGAGCCTTTTATGATTACCTTGCTGATATGACCTTATCGTTCTTTGATGATGTATCTCTTAAAAGAGGCGATAAGTATACGCTTAAGCTGGAGGATTCCGGCGATGTTCAGTCGCTTTACGATTCTATTATGGATAAGCTCCATAAGGATAACAAATATGTTGAGTGCAGTCTGCCATCTGACGGCGAGGAGTTTATTACCGCGTCTGTTTTGGTGAACGGCATTCAGTTGGTTATTGTTCCCGAAATCGACGTTACCAACGCATATCTTACTCACCTCAGAAACTGGATAAACGATTGTCAGGATAAGGCTATCCTGCTGATATGCCATAACCCCGTTGACAGTATTTCCAACGGTACCGAAAGCCTGCAAAAGGAAGGTATGCCATTCCACAAGAACAGATTTTGCAGCAGCATTGAGGATAGAATAAAGCATAGCGAGATGAATAATGTCGAGAAACAGATTTTATACTCGGCGCTTGAAAAGGTTGAGGAGTCCGGTTATCTCGATTCGTATTCTCTGCATGATTTTGAGGAGATCCTCGAGGCACTGTACAAAGGCGCAGTTTATGAGGACGATTATCCTAAATTCGGCTTGCTGAAAGACCATGAGTTTGCTACTACTTTTGGGCTTAGCTCCGAGAGCGAAATACTGAGCAGAATCAGTGCAAACAGCAAGTTTTTCTCGCAGATCGACAACAGCGTAAAGCATGGAAATATTGAGGACGACCTCGGTCGGGAGTTTACAGACAGCTTTGCAGATAAGGTCAAGAGGGCGGCGGAATCGCATCAGGGCAAGTGGTATGAAGAGATAACTTTTGTTGACGCCGACAAGTCGCAGAAAGCCAAGAAGAAAAAGGGCAAGCCGCTTGAGGTGAATAAAATAACTGTTTCCAATGGCAATAACTCACTCATTGAAGACGAGGATTTCTTTGTCCGCAATGAAACCGCCCGCGGCAATAGAAAGCACATACTTGTTTTCGCTCCGGCGAAAGCAGGTCAGTTTACTGTGTCCATTGATTTTTCGGACAACTTTAAGACTAATCTTTCAGTAGACGCGGATGAAACAACAAGGAACGCAACGCAGGTTACCCAGAATCTAAGACGTATCACCGTAAATATCGCAAACACCGAAAACTCATTGGTTAAGGTGGTTGCTAATAAGGTCACACGAAATGACAACGATGACACCGATAGATTTGTCTTTTGGATAGGAATTATCGGCTGCGCTAAGTCATGGTTCGACCCGTCTTTCCAGACTTCGTTTAAGATAAAGGCAAACAAAACATCGGGAACAAAGCGTTCCTGTCTGATTCTGAACTGTTCCGATGTTATGACGTTCAATCGTAATGGAGACTCAAAAGTTACCGAAACTGTGCGTGACGGATTTGACATAAGCCTTGACGATGAAAATACGCAGTACGAACTGAAATTTGACAATGAATATATTAATGACAGTAATATGTTCTGCGGCGATATTTCTATTATGGGCAACAGGATACCGATAGAATTTGACAGCGATGTTCCAAAGAGCGTTTCAATCACGGGCGTAAGAATCGAACAGCTTAAATTAAAGGAACAACGCAGTTTTCAGTATGTCGGTGATAATAAGCTCCAGTTCGGCACTAATGAATACAATACCGCAACAGATTTCAAACAGAATCTTGCGACGGAGAAATTCATTGTTGACAACGGCGCCGCCTGCTGTGAGTTTATCAATGATACCGATATACATTCTGTGCCGCTTGAACTCCCCGACAGAGTATCCAAGGCATTTGACAGCCTTATTGAGTATTACAGAACGCATACCACGCTTCCAAGCCTTGTGTATTATAATGACGACCTGTGTGAATTAGCGCAGGAGTATGTTGACGCGGTACAGGAGGTGTTCGATTCCCTTAAGAACGAGCCGCTGACGAACTATGTGAGAAACGTCCTGAAACTCGGGACTGTAAACTATCCCGCCGAGGAAAAAATTGCATTTTCGCCGCTGCACCCGTTAAACGTTGCGTTCCGGCTACAGCTTGCGAAGGAAGATTGCAGCTCCGAGATCCGCGAGGACGTTCTGAAGAAAATCACCTCAGACAATCTGATACCTCTGATACATAAGGGAGATACGGGCGAACTGTATCGCGTACAGGAGCAGAGCGTTTCACCACAGTGGACTATCTATGCGCCTGCAAAGAGAAAGAAGTACATGGGTCAGCGCCAGTTTGTCAGCGGACTTGTGCGCGACAAAATCGAGCGTTTCAAGAGCCACTTCAAGTACCTCTTTGATGGCGTGGGCGGCAATGAGATAATCATAAATGCGGTAAATATGGGCAACTGCCTTGAACTGTTCAAGGGCATTGTCGAGTTTTTCCGCGGTGAGCTGAAAAAGGTATCTCAGAACAGGGATACCGCACTGACAAAGGTTACAATAAACGTATATAACGACCTCCAGATCTACAATGCGTTTGAGGCGCTTGCAAACAAGTCCGCCCTTAAGAAAATGCTGGACGAACTGGGCTACAAATACGACAAGGAAGATTATTCCGAGAGCGAGTTCATCAACCTTTTCATGACGAATGTGAATTACTATAAGCTCAGCATAAAGGACGATAAGTACAGATATTCACATCTCGCCTTTGTCGAGATGGACCAGGAATCCAAAGAGGGGTTCTTTACGGCTTCTGACATAAGGTCAGGCTCGATGCTCAACGGCATGATGTCCGGAGTTACTTCGATGTACTACGGGCAAACTAAGCAATACCGCACCGGATACGGAACGCTTTATAACTGCGAAGATAATCAGCTGCTTGAACTCGCCGATGTGTATAACTCTGCGATGTACGTTTTCGGTACTCAAAATCCTTATCAGGGCGGCGTTGTGTCCTGCACAAGCGTAGATGAGCATGAAACCGAAATGATTGAGAAGACATACGACGCGTCGAACTGGGTAGTGTTCATCGACCCGCGCGTTGACCTCAATTTCTTCAAGAACGATCAGCAGGACGTGATGATAATTCATTACAGCGACCAGCATACCAGTTCTAGCGGTTACGATTCCATAACCGTTACCCGAAAGACAAAGCAGTACGAAAACATCATCAAGGATTATCTGACCGAGAACGGCTATACTGCCGGTACCCGCGAAGAAGTCCGCCAGATGATAGATATGTTCAATGCTGTAAACGGCGACTGGCTGCTCAAGCTGATATCCTATAAGTCGAACTTCTCAAAGGAGAAGATAAGCATTCAGTCCGCTATAAAGCTGGCTCTGGCGTTCCTCAAGGACGATAATATTACCTGGATTCCTATTTCTCTCGAAGAAATCCTGCGAGTGTCCGGGTCTGTTGGCTATGCTCAGAAGGAAGGTTTATTCTCATCAAAGAACCTTGGATTTGAGAGCGCTCCCACAAGCGACGACCTGCTTATGTTCGGCGTTGAAAAGGCTGATGGTAAGGTGCTGGTTCACCTCTATCCTCTGGAAGTCAAGATAGGTTACGAGAACGATGACGAACTGACTAAGGCGAAAGGGCAGATAAAGAGGACACGCGAGATATTCGATAAGAATTTGCTTAAGCTTGCCCGCCCGAATTTCATTCAGAACAAGGTTTATCGTAATTTCATAGTGCAGCTTGCTATCGTAAGCGCTGAAAAGATGAATCTGTACAACGTCTGGGAATCGCAGGACTGGGAACAGATAGTAAACACCGACACCCGCGGGAAGCTCCTCAATGATGATTTTGTTGTATCATCTTCGCTCAGGGAAACTATCGGCGACGGTATCGTGCTTTCCTTTAAGAAAGGCAGCATTAAGAGGGGAACTGTAATTGACGATGGCATAACAATTCTGCGTTTCCTTGAGTCTGACGGCAGAAAGTATGTCACAAAGTCGGTAGATGATATTTATTCTGAAATGCTTGGAATGTCCGATGTGTGCGGCAGTATGCTTGGTGATTTCAGTTCTGCTGGATTTGTTGAGCCTGTCTATATGGTCGAGGACGCCGATGAAGTTGACGGCGATGATGAAACAGCCGATGACGATTTTGCAGATAACATCAAATCTGAGGAAACGACGACGCCTGTTCTGGTTACTGTCGGCGCAGCAAACGATGAGCCGGAAGAACCCGAACAGCCGGAACCGGAGGTTTCATCGGCAGTCGAAGATATTCCTGTATCTGAGCCTGAACCGCAGGCAGAGGAAGTTCCTGCGGAATCAGCAGGCGAGTACATTCCATCTCCCGACGGAATGAAAATACTTATAGGCGAGGACGCAAACAACCACACACCGATTTACTGGTATCCCAACGATACTGATAAAGTGCTGCACCCGAATACCGGTATAATCGGCACAATGGGAACCGGAAAGACGCAGTTCACAAAATCGCTTATTACTCAGCTTGTAAGGGAGCAGAAAAATAATCCCGGCGGAGATCAGTTAGGCATTCTGATATTCGATTATAAGGGCGACTACAACGAGAACAAAAAGGACTTCGTAGACGCTACCGGAGCAAAGGTGTATAAGCTGTATCATTTGCCGTTCAATCCATTTTCGATCACTGTTCCAGTAAATTTTATGCCTATGCTTCCGCTGCACACAGCCAATGCCTTTGTGGCAACGATAAAAAAAACCTATCATATTGGTACTGTACAGGAAAGCGCCCTGCGCAACAGTATTAAGGAAGCATATGAGCATAGGGGAATATATGCCGGAAATTCATCAACATGGAATAAAACTCCACCTACATTAGCCGAAGTGTATGCTAATTATGTTTCCGGCGATTCGTTCAAGGAGGACAGCCTATCGACTGCGTTAAGCACATTGACGGAGTTCGAAATATTCGAACCTGAATCCTCTGCCGCTATGCCTCTCTATGACTTTATAAACGGCGTGACGGTTATTGATTTGAGCGGATATGATCCGCTTATTCAAAATCTTGTTGTGGCGGTGACGCTTGATTTGTTTTATTCCCAAATGCAAGTGCACGGGCATAGCATAAGCGATGGAAAGTTACGTCAGATGACAAAGTTCATACTTGTTGACGAAGCTGACAACTTCCTTAAAATGGGCTATCCTGCTCTTAGAAAGATACTTAAGGAGGGCAGAGAATTCGGCGTGGGCACTATCCTTTCAACGCAGTTCCTCAAGCATTTCCATACCGACGAGGACGACTTTTCGTCCTATATCCTCAACTGGATCGTACATAGAGTCGACGATCTTTCGCCGAAAGAGGTCAAGACGCTGTTCAACACCAGCTCAAAGGGGCAGGAGGATTCCCTGTACACAGAAATAAAGCGTTTGGAAAAGCATTACAGCATTGTAAAGCTGGGCTCGTCCGCGCCGTATTATTGCAAGGACAGGGCGTTCTGGGAGCTTATCAAAGATGAATCGTAAAGTGTAGTATTATTATGTCTGTCTGCCCCAAAAACGGGCAGACAGACAATATGCTCATCTCATATTTGTTTGCCGTAATGTTTACTAGACGCAAGTTATCAATAAAATAACGTCAAGAGATTGTTTTTTAGATTCAATAGTGGAGGAATAGAGTATGTTGATTTTCCTTGACAGCAGTATTTTGTGTTCTGATTTTTATATGAAGAATGCATACTTTTGTGGTATTAAAAAAATAGGAACAATAGTGCTGGGACAGATAGTTGTAGATGAGACCGTCAATAAGTATAGAGAAATGTTATCTGATAATATACAGCATATGAGTAAAGCACTTAGAGCTATAAATAATATGGTTGAAAATCAGATTTCAATTCCACTTGACGATTTTATTGAAACAGAAACCGAAAAATATAGAACCTTTCTTGATTTTTTCTCATTTGAAAATTTGGGGGGTGAAGCAGAGAGCTATCCTGACGACCCGCATGAAGTAGTAGTTCGTAGAGCTTTACAGAGAAAAAAGCCTTTTAAGGCAGATGGAAGCACTGGTTATCGCGATTATTTGGTGTGGAGAACGGCTCTTAATCTTGCTTACGTAAATAAGAGTGAAGATGTTCATTTTATTACTAGTAATGTTAACGATTTTTCTTCTCCCACAGATAAAAATAAACTGCATGATGATTTGTTAATGGATCTTAAACAATTGGGAATCAGTTGCTCTCGATTTCATTATTGGCCTTCAATGAGAAGCTTTTTAGATAATTATGCAGCCGAAAGAATTCTTGAAGTCGAACAAAGAGAGCAGCTTGTGGATGAGATTGAAAAGAATAAATCTGGATATTATGATAAGATTACTGAATATATAGAAAACTCCATAGTTGGAATGGATATCTCTAAATCTGATGTATTGGTGCCTGGAAAACGACCAATTATTAAGGTAATTGATTGTTATTCGATTAATGATATAGAAAAAATATCAGAAATTACAATATCCAGTTATCTGCTTGAATTAGATGTAGATTGCAATTGTATCGTTGAGACTTATTTAGACGCAGTAGAAATATCGGAACTTGAAAAAAGTGATGAGTTCTATTTTGAAGTTATTGAACATGACGGTGACGATTGGCTGATTCAAACCATAAGTGATTTGAAAATTCATTTATGTGTAATATATAACAGAGAATCAAGTATGGTTGAATCTATACAAACAGATTATATTGAGGATGATTTCTGCCCATTTTGCTGTTGGGAATAATGAGAGTGAGGTAAGAGCTCGCCGTCAATGTAGTGAAAAGCTACAAGACATATACTCTGGACGAAAACTATTTCAATTCGTGACCAATTTCATCTTGACAAACAAGTAAAAATAGTATATACTTAAGTATAGTTGAAATATACTTAAGTATATCGGAAAGGGCGAGCGCTTATGACTTTCTCATATAAGTTTCCGGCAGTACGTGGTGTTCAGGCAGGAAAAGAATATTACGTATCTATGGTTCCGCTTAAGGTTCTTCCGAAACTGTTCGCTTCTGATACAGACGATGTTGTAAGTCCGGAGTTCCGCGCACAGCGGAAGCTTAACGAAAGCAGAATTCCAACTATACGTAAGTATATTGTCAACAATCGAGATTCCTATGTTTTTTCTGCTCTTTCTGCCTCAATAGACGGCAAGTTTGCGTTCCTGCCGTATGACGGTCAGTCTGACATTGGCATACTTGAGATAGACATGGACACCACTTTCCTCATCAATGACGGTCAGCACAGAAAAGCCGCCATTGAGGAAGCGCTGAAAGATGACGCTTCTTTAGGAGAGGAAACCATATCCGTGGTTTTCTTTGAGGATAAAGGGTTGGAACGCAGCCAGCAGATGTTCACCGATCTCAATAAGCATGCGGTAAAAAGCTCTAACTCCATTGCAACGCTCTATGATTCCCGCGATGATTTAGCGGTTGCAACGAAAAACGTTATATCTCAGATTCCATTTTTCGACCAGTTTACAGATAAGGAGAAAGATAATCTCGGCAAGAATTCTTCTAAGCTGTTTACTTTGAACAACATATACAAAGCCAATAAACGCATAATAAAGGGCGGTGAAGTAATGGAATCAGACAGAAAATTCCTGTTTGATTTCTGGAATTCTGTTGTATCTAATGTCATTGAATGGCAGGAACTTATGAACAAGGAAATTGCTAAATCTGACCTCCGGCAGAATTACATTTTATGCCTTAACATCACGATAGCGGCGTTTGGCAAGCTGGGAGCTTATTTCTATTCCAACCCTAAAGTCAACATGATAAAAAACCTGGAAAAACTCCGCAAGGTCAACTGGTCGCGCTCAAATATGAAGGACTGGGAGGGCAGAGCGATAGACTCCAAAGGTAAAGTCGTATCAAATGAGCTTGCCATTGATTTGGTGAGCAATCGCATAAAACAGCTACTCGGAATTCATCTGTCCGAGGAAGAAAAGCAGAAAGAAGATGGGCTGAAATAAAAAACACCGATGACTGGTACTCATCGGTGTTGGCACAGCAAGTCCATCAGTCACAAATAGTGTTGTCTAATAGATTAGCTTTGGTCGTGCAGATTTATTATACTACACTAATATCATTTTGTCAAGAGCCTTATGGCTGTTGGCAGTATTGTTGTGTCTGGTGGAACCTAGCAAGAAAGAAACAAGAGGGGTCCGCCATGAAAGCAATACGGATAAAAATGAAAGAAAATGCTACATTTTCTAACAATCCAAAACAAGTTGAGGGAATTTACATCGACAATGGCAGCGAGCAGATTTTCTACTCGGTCGATGAAATTTATAAACTGCTAACGAATGAGCCAACAACCGTTATTTATGTCGGTGATGATACTTCGGCGTACCTTGTCCCCATAACCGCGACAAACGGCAAGGGATATGTTCGTTCAGTGCCAAATACTGGAATGATAGATTTGATCATGCGGCTTCCGCGTGACAATTCATAGATTTTGATTTAGTGTAGGATTCTTTGAGGTGGAAAGATGGCTGAATGCGAATCCTGCAAAACTAAAGAGGTTACTATAACAAAGGAAATAATTGACGGCTCCATGGAAACCATCCGCAATTTGTATCTTGCTGACGACATTCCGTGGGTCATCGGTTATTCAGGAGGAAAGGACAGTACGGCTGCGCTTCAGTTGGTGTGGCTTTCTTTGGCGACCCTTCCCGCTGAAAAACTCAAGAAAACCGTACATATCATCAATACAAATACGCTGGTGGAGTCTCCTGTGGTATCCCGCTGGGCAGATAATTCATTGAAGAAAATGGACGAAACTGCTCAGACCCAGGGGCTCCCTTTTGTTACTCACAGGCTGACCCCGAAGATGAACGAAACATTCTGGGTGAACCTGCTCGGAAAAGGCTATCCGTTCCCTAGAAAGCGCTTCAGATGGTGCACTGACAGGCTTAAGATACGCCCGGTAAACGACTTCGTTAAAGAGTGCATAGCCGCACACGGAGAGATAATCCTCGTCCTCGGCACAAGAAAGTCTGAGAGCGCGAACCGTGCCAAGACCATGGCTTACTATGAGAAACTGCGCGTAAGAGAGCTGCTAAGTCCTAACCCCACAATGGCGAACGAACTTGTTTTCTCGCCGCTGGAAAACTGGAACAACAACGATGTCTGGGTGTTCCTTATGCAGTACAAGAACCCGTGGGGATACGACAACAACGACCTGCTCACCATGTACAGGGGCGCTACCGAAGACGGCGAGTGCCCGATGATGGTGGAAGCCGGACTTCCGAGCTGCGGAAAGAGCAGATTCGGCTGCTGGGTATGCACAATGGTCGAGCAGGATAAGTCGATGGAGGCTATGATAGCCAACGACTCCGAAAAGGAATGGATGACGCCCCTGCTGGAGTTCCGCAATGAAATAGGCAACGAATACTACGAGAACGGCTCAAAGGACAGGGACAGAGAGCGCCGTGATTTCAGGCGGATGGGCGGCTATCTCCAGGGCTGTTCTGGCAGGCTCAACCACGGCCCATATATTCGTAGCCAACGCGAAGCATGGCTGCGAAGACTGCTTCAGATACAGCTTGATATCAATAGAGATGGCCCTGAGGAGTTTGCAGACCTCGAACTCATAACCATTGAGGAACTGAAAGAGATAAGACGGATATGGGTAAAGGAAAAGCATGAGTTTGCCGATACGCTGCCGGGAATATATGAGGAAGTAATGGGCAAGCCATTCCCAGACGATTCGCTTTACATAACCAGCTCGTTCAGGAAGCCGGAGTGGGATATCCTTAAGCAGGTCTGCGCAGATAATACTGTTCTTATGCAGAACGATGAAACAGTGCAGCCTATCGTGTACAACGAAGAAGCTCCGGAGCATGACAGCATGCTGTTCCAGATGATGTACTCGCTGATAGATATAGAGGCAAATTCCGATACGATGAACAACCGAAAGGGTATCCTTGACCAGATAGAAAGCACGATAAAGCAGCATTTTTATGCCGATGAAGCTGACGCCAAGAAATATTACTATGACCGTATCGACCGCAGGCGTGACAACGGCGGAAAGTTCGATGAACGTGTATATGGTAAAACTGATGATGTCCTGCCGGAAGCGGAAGAATTTGATGGAGACGACGAATGATAATAAAGAAACTGGTACTGCACAATTTCGGAGTGTACGCCTCCGACAATGTGTATGAATTCAATAAAGAAAAGCCGGTCGTTCTTATCGGCGGAATGAACGGCAGAGGAAAGACGACTTTTCTCGAAGCGATACTGCTGGCGCTGTACGGAGCTAACTCCTTTGCCGTGTCGGAAAGCAGCCACAAGTCCTACGGTCAGTACCTCAGAGCGCATGTCAATACCGCTGACGGAACTCTCGAAAGCTATGTTGAGCTGGAGTTCGACATGAACGCCGACGAGGACATGAATACCTATACCGTAAGGCGCTCGTGGACTTCCAAAGCTCGAAGAATGACAGATTCTGTGCAGGTCATGAAGAACGGTATTGCGGATCCTTTCCTTTCGAAGAACTGGGCGATGTTCGTGGAAAGCGTTCTGCCGAGCGGCCTTGCGAATTTCTTCTTCTTTGACGGTGAGAAAATAGCCGAACTCGCAAGCGGTGAAACCAACGAAGCGATGAAGAACGCAATAAAATCCTTGCTCGGGATCAATGTTATCGACTCCCTGTCTTCCGATCTCCAGCGGATCATGAATCGGCTCAACACTGAACACATTGAAAATTACGAATCAACTCGCGTTGAGGAACTGCGTGCGATCCGCGATGAAAAAGAAGCTGTCTGCAAACAGATAGACGACCAGATCGCCGCGCTTGAATCCGAACGAACAGAATTGAGCAAGAAGCTTGATAAAAAAGAGCAGGAATATAAAGCCAAGGGCGGAGATATCAACGCACAGGCTCAAGATCTCTACACTGAAAAAGGAGAGCTTAACGGCAGGCTGTCACAGATAAACGAGGAACTCATAGAGTTCGCCGGTTCGGAGCTTCCACTGGAGCTTGTGCGCCCGCTGCTTGACGATATACTCTCCCAGTCCAGGCGTGAGCAGGAGGATAAAAACACCCGTCTTGCTGTGGATAAGATCGGCGAGTTTATTCGCATGTTCAGCAAGGGTGAGAAGAAAAATAAGGCATTGGAATCATTTGCCGAGTATGTGAGAAAAGCTGCCGATAGCCAGCAGACTAAATGTGTTTACGACCTTTCTGATATGGCGTATCATCAGTGCTTATTGCTTGTCAATCATCAGCTGGCTGATGTCCGCGGGCGTTATGAAGCGGACAAGTCTGCTCTTGTATCAGCAAAGAAGCGCGTTGATGAAATAGAAAATTACCTGTCGGTAGATATAGACGATAAGAAGGTACAGAAATTATACAAGACGATAGCTCAGCTTAATGTCCAGATCGAAGAAATAGGGATCCGCATTGAGAACCTGAAAAAAGACAGATCCACGGCAAACGGTGAATTCCTCAGAGCCTCTACCGAGTTCAATCGCTGTGTAACTCATTACCTTTCAGTTATCGAGCGCGATGATGATGTTCAGCGTATGCATAAGTACGCTCTGTACGCCCAGCAGGTGGCAAAACAGTACCAGCTGGCTCTTCAGAAGGAGAAGATCGAATCCCTTGCTAAGACGATGACCGAGCGGTACAAGATCCTGCTTGATAAGAAAAAGTTGTTCGACCGTATAGATATGAACCCCGAAACTCTGGATTACTACTGCCTTGACAAGGACGGAAATGTTATCCCCAAGGATTCTTTCTCCGCCGGCGAAAAGCAGCTTATGGTGATCTCAATGCTCTGGGCGCTGGCGATATGCTCCAAGAAAAAGCTGCCGGTAATTGTTGATACTCCGCTTGCAAGACTTGATTCCATTCACAGGAAGGCGCTTATCACAAAGTACTTCCCGAATGCGAGCGAGCAGACGATAATCCTTTCCACCGACTCGGAGATCGACAGCACCTACTACAACATCATCAAGAAGCATGTAAGCAGCGAGTTCACTCTGAGATACGATGAAGACACAAAGTCGTCTACAATTGAAGATGGATACTTTAAGGAGGAGATAGCGAATGGTAATTAAACAGATACGCCTGTCGAACACTGCAAAAGAGAAGCTGTCCCGCCTTAAGGGCAAAACCGGCATTCAGAACTGGAACGTTCTCTGCCGCTGGGCATTCTGCTATTCTCTCCACGAGGGAACATTACCCACCGACATTAAAATCGACTCGGACAGCAATGTAGAAATGAACTGGCTGACTTTCGCCGGAGAATACCATGAGATTTACGAGGCACTAATCAAAGCGTGGTGCATTAAGAACGGTCTGGGAACGGACGAAGATGTCGTCAACAAGTATTTCAAGCTGCACCTCGAAAGGGGAATCGGCTATCTGAGCGGAACGAATTTCGTCAAGAACATTCAGGATCTGCTTGATCTGTCATCAAAGGAGCCGCGCAAGAAATGAGTACATACCTTGATTATAACGCCTCCACGCCTGTTGACGAGCGAGTGCTGAACGTGATGGTGGACGTTTACCGCAACGCCTACGGCAACGCGGACAACATGAACAATACATTCGGTGAAAAGGCAAGTTCGGTGGTCGATAAGGCGCGAGGACAGGTCGCAAGCCTGCTCGGCATAAAAAAGGATGAGGTGTTCTTCACAAGCGGAGCGACCGAAAGCGACAATATGGTGGTTTTCGGCTTGGTCAATTATGCACGCCAGGCAGGAAAGAAGCACATCGTCACAACGGCGATAGAGCACAAAGCGGTATTACAGCCGCTGGGAGAGCTTGAAAAACAGGGCTTTGAAGTGACCTGCATCTCTCCCGATGAATCCGGAAGAGTGAGCGCTGACGACGTACTGAATGCGGTGAGGGAAGATACCCTGCTTGTAAGCATTATGCACGCAAACAACGAAACGGGAATAATTCAGCCGGTAAAGGAGATCGGAGACGCGTTATCCGGCAGGGATATATTCTTCCACGTTGACGCGGCGCAGACGTTCGGAAAGCTGGTCGAGGAGCTCCGCGGGGTAAAGTACACATTCCTGTCTGCGAGCGCGCACAAAATGTACGGTCCGCAGGGTGTAGGCGTGTTGATTATGCGAAAGAACCGCTATAAGCTCCCGCCGCTGACGCCTATGTTCTTTGGCGGAAGTCAGGAGCACGGGTTTCGTCCGGGAACAGTCCCCACGGCGCTTATCGCCGGAATGGGCGAGGCCTGCAGAATTGCGGAAAAGGAATACGCGGAGAATCTGAAAAAGTACGAAGAAACAAAGCAGATGATATATCAGCTGCTCGAGCAGTCCGGCATTTCTTATTCAGTAAACGGAGACAGGAATTATTGCATTCCGAACACGCTTAACGTCAGACTGGACGGAATGAATTCAGTCGCGCTTATGCAGTACTGCAGGCAGTTCTGCGGAATGTCCAACGGCTCCGCATGCAATGCGGCAAGCCATGAGCCAAGCCATGTGCTGAAAGCAATGGGATTTTCCGATGAGCATACCGAGCAGTCGATAAGACTAAGCTGGGGCAATGGGGCATTTGATACGGAGGATTTCGTACGTATGCTGGAAGTTGCTAAGAGCTGGACATAATATTTGAACCTCGTTCGCCTAAAAACAAAGCGCCTTGCTGATTGCAGGGCGCTTTTACTATATCATTTTTTCGGGTAAACTTCTGCCATCTCCTGGGTATACTGCCGTACTCTTTCTCTTCCTTGTGGATTGAGTTTAGCGGCGGCACGGAGTAACTGTACATCATCATTGGAAATGAGCGTTTTTACACTCATCATTTCTTGAATCTCGTCATACGGAATGGGAAGTTCGATGATACTCACGCCAAATGCGTCTGCGATAAGTTCAAGTTCCGCAGGATCCGGACAATAACCTTGTGAGAGCCACATTTTTATTTTATCGACAGACTGTCCTAGCAGTGCGATTTTGTTCGCGTCAAAAGGACGTTCGTCAAACCATTTCGCAATGTTTCTGCCGGTGGATTTAGTGAGGTCGTAGCTGATAATAAGTTCAAATTCTACATCAAAATAGTTTGCCGCAAGCATGAGGTCGGCTACGGAGACCTTTCCGTCCTTGGTCAGAGAATCAAGAAATTTAGGAGAAGTTCCCGCTTTTTCCAGTGCGACTTTAAGCGTTTCTCCGCGTTTGGAAGCAAAGAATACGTAATTCTTACGCACCCTCATGCTTATGCCGGACGCTAGAATAACAGAAGTACCCAAATCTTCGGCACGGGTATTGACATATCTTATTTTCGGAGCGGTATGTTGAGATTGATTCCTTTCCTCGGTTTTGCCAATGAGCCAGTCGAGTGATACTCCGAAAAGGTCGGCAAGCTGTGGCAGGTATTTCATATATGACTTGGATTTTCCGTTTTTCCATGTGCTGAAAATGCTGCGGTCAACACCTAGATATTCTGTAATATATAGCTGATTATAGCCTTTTTCAGTCATCAAAAGCATAATTTTATCTAAAACGCCCATATTTTCTCCTTGGAAATTGGCAAAAGTTCACGAAAATTAGGTAAACCAGTTGACACCTCACGCAAAATGATATATAATACCTCTATCGATTGAGGTTTTCTCAACAAATCTGTCAATCGCGATTGAGGATACAATGTGGCGAAAGAGTGATAAATCAATAATATCTGTGTAGTATTATATCATATTCACAACGTAAAGTCAAGTGTGCATATAGAGAAAGTTGAGGAAACCACATATCTCGTTGAAACACTATTGGCAAGTTCCTTGAGAACTTTGCAGTAAATTGCAGTATCAAGGGATATATCATGGACTTACGGAAAAGCACGGGAAACTCCGTGCGACCCCAGCTAATTGAAAGGAGCACCCAAAATGACAGAAAACATCATCACCACCAACGAAACCACAGCAGCCGAGCCGAAGTCCCTGCCGCACATGGAGAACATCACGAAAGCCGCGGAGCTTTTCGGGCTTACGCGGTACGCCGTGCGGGTCCTCGCGGAGGAGGGCAAAATCAAGGCAGTCCGTATCGGCGGGAGGATATTCGTGAGCGAGTTCTTCGCGGCTTGCACGCTGGCTCCCGATGAGGGTAAGTCTGTGATTCCCGCAGAGCCTGCCGAGAAGCCGTCGTTCGCGCGTCCCGCTAAGGGAATAAGGAGGATAGGATAAGCGTGGGGAGAGCCAGAAAGCGTGGCATGGATTATTTCCCCGTAGACGTGAACCTTATGGACAGTACAGAGATCAAAGTGCTTACCGCGAAATTTGGTACGGAGGGATTTTACCTGTATATGTTCCTGATGTGCCGGATACATCTTGGCGGCTATTATCTTGAGGTCAGCGAGGACTTTGTTTCCTGCGCGGCTGTGGACACCCGCCTTAAGGAAAAGACGGTCGTCGATATGATCGAGCTGATGTGCGCCAAGCGTCTTTTCGACCGCGAGCTTTATGAGCAGTACCACATACTGACCTCTGCGGCAATACAGGAAACTTACCTTGATGTGAAGTGTAAACGGGGCAGGGGAGTTGAGGTGTACAGGGAATATTGGCTCCTCGATGTGGAGAATGTTCCCGGAAATCTTACGATAATCAGCGTACATAAGTCGCAGACAAACGAGGATATGTTGCAGACAAATGAGGATTTGTCGCAAACAAATGCCGATATGTCGCAGAAAAAGTGCATAAACAAAACAAAAGAAAACAAAACGGAACAAAACGAAACCGAACAGAACAAAAGCCTTGCGGCGGAGGTGATGGAAAAGTTCAATTCCGTCTGCGTATCTTTGCCCCGTGTTCAGAATATTACACCTCAGCGCAGGAAAGCAATCATGGCGGCGTTAAAACAGCTCGGCGATACAGACATATCCGAGCTGTTCAGAAAAACAGCCGCTTCAGACTGGCTTTCGGGCAGGAATAATAAAGGCTGGTCGGCTGATTTTGACTGGGTGCTTGAACCAAGCCATCTTGTCAGAATCATGGAGGGCAATTACGATAACAGAAAACCATTACAGCATGTTTCAGAAAATACCGACTACACCAACGGCGGACTGCACCCGAATATTCTGGAGATGTCCGGCGATGTAGACCCGTCGGATTACCCGTTCTGAAAGGAGAAATTATGAGCAGTAAAGATTACTACGCATCGTTATGGGATACAGCAGAAGAACTTAACCGCAACGACTGTTTCAACGACCTCGCCTACCGCAACATGACTTTCGACAGGGACGACCGTCCCGAGCACATCCTGTCGAAAGCGGCGCGGGCGTATGCGGAGAACTTCCAGCCTGCGCTGGAGCAGCATGGAATTATGTTCACCGGGAACGTCGGCACGGGAAAGACGTTCTATGCCTGCTGTATCGCTAATGCTGTGATAGACCGCGGCTGTACCGCGTGGGTGACGACGCTCCAGCCGCTTGTAAGGGCGCTTTGCAGCTATGAATCTGCGGAGAAGATACTCGCTAAGATACGCAAAGTTGACCTGTTGGTGCTGGACGACCTCGGCTCCACGGCGCTGAACGATTTTACCACCGACAAGCTTTTCGAGATAGTGGACGAGCGCTACCGCAGCGGCAAGCCGCTTATCGTCACGACTAACCTCAACCCTGACGAGGCGTGGAAGTCCAGCATCGGCATGCGGAGAATCTTTGACCGTCTCCGGGAGCGCTGCCGACATGTGGTGGTGGACGGCGAGTCCCGCAGGAGAGCGTGCTGAAAGATTGCGGCACAATGTCTCATTGTTTAGTGAAAGGACGAAAATATGATTGCTGAAAAAGAAAAAGTATCGAGTTTCGGATTGGCTGATCTCTCGCCGCTGGGCAGAAAGGCAGTGTACCGAATGTCCGACCTTGACCTGACGGTTTTGCAGTGCATTAACATGAGCGGGCTTTACCGTACGATATGGAATGAAATCTCTGATTATGCCACTGACCGCAGAATGGAAACCGTGCTCGCTCTGGAACGCCGCACAGAATTCAGCGCCGACACATTCGAGCGCGAAAAGCAGCTTGCGGAAATCTACCTTGTCGGTCAGAGAGCCGCGGACGAGGCGCTGGAATCCTGCGTTAAGTGGCTCGCGCTTGAATGCCGGGAGCGCTCCACGATTGCCGAGCTTGCGGGGATTTCACTTGACATGATGACCGGGAAACATAAACATTGAGACATCATGTCCCATTGTTTGAAGAGTTATTTTCAGCAATTCCCCATTTGGCAGGAATAGCGTGGTTCACCACGCTACCTATCGCCGCACCGCCAAAAGCGGCGCATTTGATTAATTGATATATCTTGTGGTGAAATTGTTCACCACCGCTTATAAACGTATTTTTGATCAATAAATAAAAACAATGCGACATCATGTCCCATTGTTGAAAGGAGAAACCTATGCCCAGCAAACGCAAACGCGGAAACGCGTATGAACTCCGCGCGTCCTGCGGCTTTAACGCCAAGGGAAAGCGCATAATGAAAACCCGCACCTGGAAGCCGCCCTACGGCATGACGGAAGCGCAGGCGGAAAAGGAAGCGACCCGTCAGGCGTTCCTGTTTGAGGAAGAAATCCGCCGCGGGGAAGTGCTCGACCAGTCCACGCGAATGGAGGATTTCCTCGTGAAGTGGCTGCATAATTACGCCGAAAAACAGCTTCGCGCGACCACTCTGACGGGCTACAAATCCATGCTCCCGCGCATAAATGCGGCGTTCGGGAAGATGAAAATTTCGGACATACGCCCGACCCATCTGCTTGCGTTTTACGATAATCTTTCGGACGTCGGCGTGCGCGGGGACGAGTATTTCACCGCCACCGAATTAGTCGGGGAACTGGCGGCGGAGCGCTTCGCAACGCGTAAGGCGTTCTTCACCGCCGCAGGGATTTCCAAGCGGACGTCGCAGAGTATGTTCGCAGGCGGTAAGGTCACGGGGGACACCGCAGAGCGGGTCTGCGCAGTCCTGGGAGCGGATTTCGACGCGCTGTTCATAGCCGACGAGGGCGGTACGCTCTCCGCGAATACGATACGTCATTACCACCGTCTGCTGTCCGTGATTTTCTCGACTGCGGTCAGCTGGCAGGTGATTTATTCGAACCCCTGCGAACGCGTGAAGCCCCCGAAAATGCGGCGTAAGGAAAGCCGCTACCTCGACGAGGACGGCGTTTCGGAGGTAATTGCGGCGCTGGCTGACGAGCCGTACGACTACTCGGTGATGGTGCGCATGCTGATTTACTCGGGGTTACGCCGCGGGGAACTGCTCGGTCTGGAGTGGAGCGACCTGAACGTGCAGACCGGGTGCATTTCCGTGGAGCGGAGCCTGCTGTATTCCCCGGAGCGCGGCGTGTTCGTGGACGACACGAAAACGGACGGCTCGCACAGGATACTGCGCCTGCCGAAGTCCGCGCTGGAATTGCTGGAGGAGTACCGCGCGTGGCAGGAGGGGCGCAGGGCGGAGCTAGGCTCGCTCTGGCAGGAAAGCGACCGCATTTTCACGGCGTGGGACGGGGGAATGCTCAACCCGGAGGCGCTGTCGAAGTGGTTCCATAAGTTCATCGTGCGCAAGGGGCTTCCGGACGTGAGTATTCACGGGCTGCGGCATACGAACGCTACGCTGCTCATCGCCGGGGGAGTTCCGCTGAAAACCGTGTCTAGCCGGCTGGGGCATTCGAGTATCTCCACTACCGGCAATATTTACGCGCACGCGATTCGCTCCGCGGACGAGGCCGCGGCGGATACGCTTGAAGGAATTCTCGGGAAAAAGGACGAGGATTTTTCAAACAATGGGACATGATGTCTCATTGTTGAGCATATTCAGTTGCTTTTGACAATATATCGTAATTTTTTTACGATTTTGTATTAAACAAGCGTAAAATAGTTGCAATTATCTGAGACTTGTGTTATAATGGTTACACAGGTAACCAATGTGCGTTATGGAGGGCTGGATATGCTTACTAAAATCACGCTTAATAATTTCAAGTCATTCAAGAATAAAGTTACGGTCGATCTGATGAAAACTAACTATACGATTCTTCCGCAGAACGTAGCAGATAACGGAGTTCTGAAAGGCTGCATTTTAGTTGGCGCAAACGCTTCGGGCAAATCAAACATAATTCTTGGTATTCGGCTTCTTCTTGATTTTCTGTTTCTGGAGAGAAATATAAATTCGGGAATTTTTCGCTGTATATTCGGAGAGAGCAGTTGTTATTCCCTTGAATATGAGTTCCTGATAGAAGATAAACCGATCAAGTATAATTTTGAGGTCGATGCAGCCAAGAATATGATCACTGAAAAGCTCTATCTTGACAACGTTCTTATGCTTGAAAGAATGGGCTTGTCCGCAAAGTCATACATCGCTGACCCTAATGGAGTTAATTATGACGATTCCGATGTCGGCAAGGATACTCTGTTCCTGCGTACGCTGTACTTTAATACTAAGTTTGCTTCTAATCCCGTTTTGAGCGCGTGGATGGATTATCTGAAAAGCTCAATTTATATTAATTTGTTTGAAAAAAACATTATTTCTTATGGAAAAGAAGATGTTTCTATAATCCGTTATCTTGATAGGGGCGGCTGTGAATCTATCAACAGCTTCTTTGACGAGTACAACTTTGAGCAGAATATTGAATACGAGCACAGCAGTAAAGGCGGCAGGGTAGTTATGGTCGTAGGCGATAATGACAGCCAGAAATCCATTTTATATAAACGCAAAGGGATCGAAGTCCCGATTCCATTTACTGAAGAATCCCTCGGCAATCAGAACCTGCTTCGTATTCTCCCGTCATTCCTGACGGTTATAAACAACGGCGGAATGCTGCTTATCGACGAGTTTTCCAGTGGATTTCATAATGACCTCGAAAGCCTGCTGGTAAGATACTTCATGGAAAAGTCGAACCACTCGCAATTGCTGTTTGTTTCGCATTCCACGAATCTGCTCAGTAATTCAATACTCCGTCCTGACCAGGAATACTCTGTTGAGTTCCGGAACGAAGAGGGAAGTTCGGTAAAGCGTTTTTCATCGGAACAGCCGCGTTCTGCACAGAATATTGAAAAGATGTATGTCAGCGGTGTATTTGGAGGGCTTCCGGGATATAAAGAGGTAAACGATGAAGCTGAATAAAGACAAACACATCGGTAGAGTCCTCTTTATCGTGGAGGGCAGCCAGATGGAGTTTTCGGTTTTGCGGCAAATTTTTTGCAACCTGCTTGGATACAGTTATATTGAAAGGCGAAGAAACAGACCAGATGAATTTACAAGCAAACAGGATAAATACTCACAGGTAGCGGTCATCAATACCCAAGAAAGCAATATCAGTGATATCAGCGAAGAAACCTATCTGGAAGGTTTATTTAATTTGCTTCGTTATAAATATAAATTTCCAGTAGACCAATCTGCAATTTACTATCTGTTTGACCGTGACCCAAAATCGAATACAGATACCGAACTTATTAAAAACTATATTCAATCGCTGGCAAACCCTTACGAGAATAAAAACTATAAAGCCGGGCAGCTCATTTTAAGCTATCCGAGCATAGAAAGCTACATTGTCTCAAATTTTAGGGATACGTCCAATTTGCGCTTTTCGCTCGGAAAGGAAGCAAAAGCATACAACGGATATCCAGTTGAACAAGATTTCAGAGGAAACTCTGATGTGTGCTGCGGGGGAGTTCCTGAAATACCTTGAGAGCGAGGAGATCGCGTGGGATATTGATGATTTTTCCGGTGCCAGTCACACGGTGTTCACTAAGCAGGAAGCGGATTATTTAGCGGAAAAGGGTTTCCGGGTGTTTTCCATGCTCACGCTTGCTTTTCTGCAAATGGGGATAATCGAGCTGTAAATAACAAATTACAAATGACATATCCAAACAACGCCATGAGGTATTATCTTGTGGCGTTTCTTTTTTGTAATTAAAATGGGAAAATTACTCCGAAAAGTACTTGATTATTTCAGTAAATAGGTATATAATTATAAACAATATAGCAAATGTCAATAATTGAGGTGATTCTATGATAGATGTTAAGGCCATAGACAATCTGGAGATAATGGAGTTTGGTAGTTTATTTAATTTCCTTTTTATTGATTCTGGCTTTGTTACTCAGATAAGAGCGTATGTCAATGGCAATAAGAAGTTCACATTTGAAAACCTTAACACATATGCTAGTGGATTGACTGATAAGCCATTGTGGGAAAAATTGTTTTCCGATGACGCGGTACCGGACCTTGAAGGAGAGTATGATACCGTCAGAAAACACCGCAATGATGTTATGCATGCTCATAATATTAGTTATGAGCAGTATGATGAAGCTAGCAAGTTAATTCAAAAAATCAACAACGAGCTTGATTTGGAGATTGGTAAGACGATTGGCATAAAAGAGTCCAAACAAACCAATTCTAATGTTGATTATAATAAACTGATAAATGAATCCATTGAAACTAATCGTTGGCATGCAATGCAAGAGGCTATTCGATATTATAGATCTCAGATAGATGATACAATACCACCAGTATTGACAAAGTCAATGGAGCAATTTAATGAATTATTAAAAGCCTCTACTGCGCCTGAAGATATGGCTTTGCAAAAGCTTGCTAATTCTCCGGAGGCGATTAGATTGGGTGAATATCAAAGAGAATTGAAAGAACAATTTATTAATGCACCTGCTTTCATGGAACTAAAGAAACTTGCAGAATCCCCGGTTTTGGCTGAACTAAGAGAAATGGAAAAGAGGATTCAAGAGAATATTGCTCCTTCATTAAATATTATAGCCCGTGCTGCGTCTTCAATTACTCCTATATCAGGAGATAATAACTCAACCACCAAAGCCGACGATGGTGAATCGAATGCTCAATTCCAAGACACAATTGACAAAAAAGATGCCGAAGAATAATCATTTGCTTTCATCAAACGGCTGTTAAAAAGCAGGCAACAGAACAATGCACCAAGTATATGCCTTGGTGCATTTCGCTTTTTCGATTATGCTTCGTTCTTAATCGGTTTTCAAAACCGCCAGTGCTGTTGATATCAAGGTTGACCTCCGCTAAATCAATATTCCGAAATCTCAAAGTTTCACCTTATCTCATGGAAAGATGAAGTAGCTGTGGCGGCTGTATTTCACGATTTTTGTGGATTTATTAAACGGTTATCGGCAAAAAAATAAGGCAATTGTTAAGAAATATTCCGCCAAAATTGCCGATAGCGGCACTCCGGAAAATTCTTGACATTCCGCCGATAAAATGATATACTCGGAGTAAGTGTAGCTGCTGTCAATACTACCGAATGAGTTCTGCCGAATTCGCGCTTTTTTAATATCCTGCGACATACGCGGCAGGAAAGGAGTTAATATGCCGACTAAAAGACCTATTTCCGATTTGCACAATTATGACGAGGTACTCCAAGACGTCAAAAACGGCGAGCCCGTATTTTTTACCCAGAATGGCAAACCGCGCTACGTTATCCTTGACATAGAGGAGTACGAGAAAATCAACGCGACCCTGCGGCTGATGAGCGAGCTTGAAAAGGGCGAGCGTTCCGCACGGGAAAAGGGCTGGATAGACTTCACGGAAATCGAGAGGGAGTTCGCAAGTAATATTCCGGATTGAGTAATTTTCTCAATATTGCGTGTTGACAATCTGCATATAATAAGCTATAATATATGCAGA